>Ga0316202_10000168_pt1 | contig 97332 bp, 85 predicted proteins | sample 3monrhotite_MG_FD_204934 | JGI IMG/M metagenome (GOLD analysis project Ga0316202, IMG submission 204934) | Microbial mat bacterial communities from mineral coupon in-situ incubated in ocean water Damariscotta River, Maine, United States -... | ecosystem: Environmental > Aquatic > Marine >... | reverse complement strand
CGCATGGACCACCCGCAAACTTATCACGGAAGCACTTGAGGCCCGTAAATTATTAAAATCTAAAGTCAAAAAAAACAACTAACCAAGCTACAAATGGACGCATGTTTAAACCAATTCGGTCACTAATGCCTAACGGTATTTTCCGAATAAGCACAAAGAGCGCGCCTACCCTACCAGATTGAAAATATTTACCTTTGCGTACTCTAGGAAAATAGCTCAAGCCCGAGCTATTTCATAAACAGGCATACAATACTCAAGCTATACTGACTCGTGCAAAACGACGTTTGCCCACTTGATAAACATGCTGCGTACCCGCTGCAATGGTGACCTTGTTATCGGCAACCCGTTCACCATCAATACGCACCGCACCTTGCTTGATCATGCGTATGGCATCAGAAGTGCTTTTCACCAGATCAGCCTGTTTCAGCAAATTGGCAATAGCAAGTTTTCCGTCCGGGGCGGACAGTTCAATTTCCGGCATCTCATCCGGCATGGCGCCTTTCTGAAAACGGGCAATGAACGATTCTTTGGCTTTGTCAGCGGCTGCCTGATTATGAAAACGGGTGATGATTTCTTCACATAACAGGAATTTGATATCCCGTGGATTGCTACCCTCTTCTATCTGTTGCTTGAAGCCTGCAATTTCACTCATGGGCCGAAAGCTGAGTAATTCAAAATAACGCCACATGAGTTCATCCGATATCGACATCAGTTTACCGAACATTTCTTCTGCCGGTTCATCGATGCCGATATAGTTACCTAACGATTTAGACATTTTTTGCGTGCCGTCCAACCCTTCCAGCAGCGGCATGGTGAGCACGACTTGTTGTTCCTCACCGTACTGTTTTTGCAGTTCACGCCCTACCAACAGGTTGAATTTCTGATCCGTGCCACCCAGTTCCACATCCGCTTTCATCGCCACTGAGTCATACCCCTGAATCAGCGGGTATAAAAATTCGTGGATGGCAATGGGTTGCCCACCTTTATAGCGTTTGCTGAAATCGTCACGCTCCAGCATGCGCGCTACGGTGTGCCGGGCGGCCAGTTGCACCAGCCCGGCCGAGCCCATTTCGCTCATCCATTGCGAGTTGAACATTACTTGAGTTTTATCCGGGTCAAGGATTTTGAAGATCTGCTCCTGGTAGCTTTTGGCATTTTCAGCTACCTGTTCGGGAGTCAGTGGCGGTCGGGTAGCACTTTTGCCAGTGGGATCACCGATCATGCCGGTGAAGTCACCAATCAAAAATAGGATTTCGTGACCCAGATCCTGAAACTGGCGCAGTTTGTTGATAAGCACGGTGTGGCCCAGATGCAGATCCGGTGCGGTAGGATCAAAACCCGCCTTGATGCGCAGCGGTTTACCTCGCGCCAATTTGCTTTTGAGCTCTTCCTCAACGAGGACTTCCTCCGCACCGCGTTTAATGAGCTCCAAGGCTTCATTTGCTGCTGATATATTCATGTGTTGCACAATTCTCGGTATTTCAAAATCAATGGCCGTGGATTATAACGTATCTCGCAGAGCAAGCCGGGGGGATTTTTATATGAGCGCTCATTCCATGCATTCAGGCATTACCAAGGCTCCCAAACCTACTTCCAACGGATTAATGCAAAACAACATACCATTAGTCCCCTAAAGCCTGAATCGCCTCTGCCGATAGTTGATGCAGGTATCTAACCGTCTTACCTCCTAGAGCTAATAAGGAAAAGAACACGCCATGGCCATCCCCGTCACCGTCGTCGATGACTCCAAAATCTCACGAAAAATGGTCATTCGTGCCCTGCCACCACAGTGGAATATCGAACTGACTCAGGCCGAAAATGGTGAAGAGGCTATGGCCGCCTATCGCGATGGCAAGGCGGAAGTGATGTTCCTCGACCTGACCATGCCGGTAATGGATGGCTATCAGGTGCTGGAACGGTTACAAAAAGAACAGCTCAATACTTTTGTGGTGGTGATCTCAGCCGACATCCAGCCTGAGGCCCAAGCACGAGTGAAAAAACTCGGCGCCATGGCTTTTATCAAAAAACCTGTCAAAACTTCGGACATCGAAAATGTACTACACGAATACGGCATCGTCTAAGTCTGATAAGAAAACTGCCATCATGAGTATTCAACCCTACACAGAAGACCAGAATGACGCTCTGCAAGAGGTGGTCAATATCGCCATGGGCCAGGCAGGTGATTCACTGGCTCGAATTCTTGGTCGCTTTGTGGAACTTTCCATACCGCGTATTCATCTGGTTAACGTCGATGACGTCATCAAAACAGTCACCAGCATGGTGAACAACAACACTGAAATTTCAGCCATACGCCAGGCCTTCTCCAATTCACTGCGCGGCGAAGCCATTGTGGTATTTGCCCAGACCGGTGCCGATGATCTCGCCGACCTCATGGGTTATGACACCGATCTGGCCCCATCGGCAGAACAGGAGTTATTGCTGGAAGTTGGCAACCTGTTAGTGGGTGCCATAATCAACGGCATTTCGGACACTTTGGAGACCGATCTCAGTTTTTCTGCTCCCTCACTGATGGCCGAACGCACTCCGCTGGATCAGGTGTTGGTGCCGGAACAATTGTCGTGGTCACATTCCCTGCTCATGGAAGTCAACTTCGCTATAGAAGGCCGTGATGCCAAATGCCACCTGCTGATGTTCATGGCCGAAGAAGCCATCAACACTCTGCGTGGCATCCTCGACGAATTCATGGACGGCATTTAAACTCTCTGGTGCCGTTTTCTTCACATGCCTGATTCCAACGACACCGCCAACCTGCTGAACTTCATTGTCGACCGCGCCCATGTGGGCATTTTTGTGGTCAATCAAAAACGGGAAATCCTCCTTTGGAACCAATTCATGGAAATCCACAGCGAGCGCAAAGCCAATACCGTGGTGGGCCAAAATCTGTTTGAAGCCTTTCCCGAGCTGCCACAAAAATGGCTGGACCGGAAAATCGAAAACCTCTTCATTCTCAAAAATTTTTCCTTCACTTCCTGGGAACAACGCCCGTATTTATTTAAATTCGCGCACAATCGCCCGGTTACCGGCGGTGTGGACTGCATGCGTCAGGACTGCACGCTGATGCCAGTTAAAGACGACAATGGCGAGGTGCAGTACGTATGCTTCACGCTGTTTGACGCCACTGATACCAGCATCTACCAATCAAAACTGAAAGAAACCACGGAAAAATTACGTGACTTAAGCAGCCGTGATGGTCTGACCCAGATTTTTAACCGCCGTTACGTGGAAGAAGCACTGGAGAAAGAATTCAGCCGCGCGCGCCGTTACGGCAACAAACTCTCAGTAATACTCACCGATATCGATTTTTTCAAAAAGGTGAACGATGTACATGGCCATCTCGCGGGCGATGAGGTCTTGCGCGTAGTTTCTCAACGATTAGTCAACGGGCTGCGCGACGCCGACATTCTCGGCCGTTATGGTGGTGAAGAGTTTATGGTGGTTCTGCCAGAGACTGACAACCAGGGAGCACAAGTGCTTGCTGAACGTCTGCGTAACATTGTGCAAGCTGAGCCCATCGAAACAGCAGGTGAATCGTTGACTATCAACATCAGCCTTGGCGTCAGTGAATTGTACGAAAACACAGCAGCCTACGCACAACTCATTGCCGAAGCCGACCTCGCCTTGTATCAATCCAAAGAAAATGGACGTAACTGCACCACTCTATTCCGGCCTGATTTTTAGCCACAGATCACCAAAAATTCTCGGTTTCAGCAAAATGATCAGCCATACAATCACAAGTTTGAAATGCAGGCGCTTACACAACCTATTCCCTACTCAAACAAGCAAACAATTTTTTCTGCACCTGAGGATAACTGCGCAATTCTTCACGAAACATACTGCCCATAACAAGAGATACAAAACCCTGGCTATTTTCTGCCTGCATCAGTTCGCCAACAGCATTGTAATTTGCCCCAGGTATATTTTCCCCCGCTCCCATTTCCTGTACTTCAAAAGGAAAGATGCGCACTTTGTAATCCAGTTCTTTTTTCAGGCAACGACCTAACCAGCCAATGGCATGACTTGACGGTTCACCATAGCCACTGAGAATAATATCGGCATGCAAAGCATTGGAGGTATACACTTTATTTTTTTCAAAGCTGTGTAACTGCACGACATGGCTATCGGCTTCGATAGCCATCAGAGCACGGGTAAAGGCCAACATGTAGCCCCTTGCTGGTGGCGCATGCACGTTGGGTGACAACGGTGAATGCACAGGTAGTTCGGCCGGTGCTGTATTCCAGGCTGCCGCACGGAAATTATTTTTAACCATTAATTCCAATGCAATAATTTCAGTTTCTGCATCATAAAAGCTATGTGGTGCTTGTAATACCGTTGTTGATTCTCGGTCAATCGCAAAAACAAAAAAACCTTTTCCATCATATTTTTTTGTACCTCTATCGAGTTCTCGTAATACTAGAAACAAGCCGGTTTCACCAGATTTCTCCATCAACTCAAAACCTAAGCCTGCCCATTGCTGACGCAGTTCGGGACTGTTCTCTCCTGCAAATACACGCTGAAATAATTTTTCGGCCCATACCCGTTCTGCTACGCTTGCTGATTGCACCTTTTTGCCATCTTTCCCGAGCACATTCACCTCAGTACTACGTACTTCGTGCAACATTTCTGTCAGCGTTTTCGCGGTTACCCATTGTGGCGCCATCAGTAAAAAAAGTAGTAACAAGCCACTGGATAAGGACATGCGCAACCATTGATAAAGCTGATTATTCAGTTTTTCCAGCAACACTTTAACTCTCATCATATCCATTCGTTTTTATTCCTGGCTTGAGCTTTTTACCTCAAACAGGTTATTTCACACTGGCACAGTGTAGCACTCTGCTACCACTATTATTATTTTCGGATGCCTTTGTATCAATCTTTAAAGTTTCACCACAGCAGATATTTCCACTTTGGTTTTATCGAATGAAACCAACTATTGTTTGTTAGATCGATAAATGAAACATCATTTGGGTTCTGTTTACTCTTGGTTCAATAATTCATTTGCCCAGTCCACTGATTTCCTTCTCCATAAAACACGTCACGATGACGACGAACAACCAGAAGTAAATGTCATTTATGTCCAAACACGATCATGAATGTCGAAATATTTTCGGAAAACTTATGAACAGTGTTCCCAAAGCCGCAACAATCAACCATTGTTTGCGAGATGAAATGCGCACTAAATCACCGCCTTTGTCTCTACTTTATATTTCCCAGTAAAATTTAGGCTTGATTTTATTAATGATAATCATTATCATTTGCAATAAGCCAGATATACATTGGAAAACCTCACATGAAACACAGTCCCTCTATTCTGCTGTCTTGCCTGCTTGCGCTTATTTTACCCATCCCCTCTCTTACCGCTTTCGCTGACGACAATCTGATTGTCTACTCCGGTCGTAGCGACAAATTCGTTAAACCCGTCATTGCCGAGTTCACCCGGCAAACCGGCATCAAGGTCACTTTACACACAGGCAAATCCGCAGCATTACTCAACAAGCTACGTATTGAAGGCGCACGCACCGACGCCGACCTGTTTCTTAGTAACGACGCGGGTAATTTGCAACACGGCAGCGACTGGAATCTGTTTCACGCCATGACACCCTCGCTGGTCGCGCCCATCGAAACAAGCTATCGTGCCGCCGACAATACCTGGGTAGGCCTCTCCGCACGCGCACGCGTACTGGTGGTCAATACACAGGGGCCGTGGGCAGATAAGCTCGATTCGATATTCGATCTCGCCGACCCTGCACTCGACGGCAAACTGGGCATCACCAACAGCAGCAATGGCAGTTACATCGCGGGTACAACGGTATACATGCTCGCCGCTGGCAAAGACAAAACCCGTCAATGGCTACGGGGTATGAAGGCCAATGTGAACGGTAAGGTATTCAATAAACACCGCCAGATCGTCAAGGCCGTGGCCAACGGAAAACTACAGGTGGGACTGGTAAATCACTATTATATTTATCGTCATCTCGACAAATACCCCGATGCACCGATCAAAATCGTAGTGCCTGATCAGAGCAAAGATGGCATGGGTGTAGCCTGGAACGTAGCAGGCATCGCCATCAGCAAACACACCACTAAAACCGTATTGGCCGAAAAATTAGTCGCTTTTTTGATTTCAGCAACGGGGCAAAAACAGTTTGCCGAGGTCAATCGTGAATATCCTACCCGTACTGGCGTCACCGCCAGCCCAGTGATTCCCGCCGCAAGCAGCTACCGGGTTGCCAATGTACCTATGTCCACATTGGGTAGGCAGCGTGATGCGACGCTGGACCTGATTGAAGAAGTAGGAATGCCTTGAGCCGTAGTAGCGATTCGCCTGGAACCCGCTAGATTGACCTCTCCACTTCTGGCATTAACCGGTACATTGCGAGCCGGTCGACACTTTACCTCTCTGGGCGGACTTGCCTCCGCCGTGGTGCTACTGGCCACCATTCCACTGCTGTATGTCATCTACAACAGCCTGCAATTATCCATCGATGAGTGGTTTGGTCTGTGGAGCGCGCGGCTACCGGCGCTACTGTGGAATACGCTGTCACTGGCAGTATTGGTGGCCATCGGTTGCGTATTGTTAGGCGTTTCCAGCGCTTGGTGGATTGCCCGTCGTGATTTTCCCGGACGCAAACTCGCCACATGGCTAATGATCCTGCCACTCACCGTGCCCACTTATGTATTCGCGCACATCTACACTACCCTGCTGGAAGAAGACGGCTGGCTGGGCCGCTTGTGGTTAAGTCTGTTCGGTGAAACCACATCGCTGCCGGATCTATACAACATTTGGGGTGTAACGTTAATTCTCTCGCTGGCCGGTTTTTCCTACGTATTTCTGCTGGCTCGCGCCGCATTGTCACAACCCACCCGCTCATTGGAAGAAGCCGCTCGCATTCAGGGCGCTTCAACACTGGAGGTTTTTTGGCGGGTAAACCTACCGCTGTTGCGCCCTGCCATTGCTGCCGGGTTGGCCGTAGTGGTACTGCATGTATTATCTGATTTTGGTGCAGTGAGTATGCTGCGTTTTCAGACTTTCACTCTGAGCATTTACCTGCAGATGAGCGGCCGTTTTGATTATCAAGCCGCTGCCGGGTTATCACTGATCCTGGTGATATTGAGCCTTACCTTTCTGGTGCTAGAGCGGTTCTTTCGCAGCCGTCAACGCTACTATTCCGCCCGTCACTCACGCCGACAACCATTGCGCCGAGCCTCCCCACTGGAAACCAGCCTGATTTGGCTGTGGCTGGGGTTGATCACCCTGCTGGCCTTCGGTCTGCCTCTGGCCTGGATGTTAAGCTGGAGTTGGCAGGCCTGGGCTGGCAATCTCATCAATGCCGAATTCTGGGGTTACGCCGGTAACTCATTGATGGTCGCTGTGATTGCAGCAACACTGGCAGTTATCGCAGCCTTCCCGGTGGCTTTTTATAATGCGCGTAAACGCTCGGTGGGCAGTCAAACCCTGTTGCAATTTTCCAGTGTCGGCTTTGTACTGCCCGGCCCAGTAATCGCGTTAGGTATCCTCAGTTTTTTACTCGCACAATTGCCGCTTCTTTACGGTGGATTGACGGCATTGCTCATTGCGCTGGTTATTCGCTTTCTGCCGCTCGCAGTACAATCCCAAGATGCTGCCTTGGCCCAGCTTACTCCTTCGGTAGAACAAGCCAGCCGCAGCCTCGGTACCGGACCACTAGAAACACTGTGGCGTGTGGTATTACCCATGATTCGCGGCAGCATGGCCACCGCCTGGGTACTGGTCTTCATCGATACCCTTAAAGAACTGCCCGCAACACTGATCCTGCGTCCCACCGGTTTCGACACCCTGCCGGTACGCATCTGGATCGAGGCTAGTGAGGAAATGCTGGAACTAGCCGCCCCCGCTGCACTGATGCTGGTCATCGGCACCCTCCCTGTACTGTGGATCATGATGAAAAACCACTCTGTCGACACAAGATCAGACTAAGCAAAACCGTCGGCTTTCTTTACAGCCAAATTCCACAACTATGGGTTTATTTACGACAGAACTTTTTACCTTATTGATTTATTTCATTATATTTTTTTTGGCCCGAATATTGCTGCTGCACACTAAATGATCAATAATACGCATTCAATGCATAGTTGATTATTTATTAATATATCCGCCATCTGATACCCCGATGGGTGCAGCGCGGCTCAATATCAACCCGGTTGCCAGCAAGTCACGATTTTATGAAATACGCTATAAAACAAAGTCTTCAATACCTTACCCTGTTTAACTTTCGCCGCAGCCAGTATTTTTTTCTGCTGATGTGCAGCACATTACTCGGCACTCCCGCTTTTGCCGGGCAGACCAGCGAGCAAAAACGCTCAGCAAAGGAATTACGCTGTCTAGCGCTGAATGTCTATTTTGAGGCCCGAGGTGAAAAGACAGAAGGACAATTTGCGGTCGCCCTAGTTACCATGAATCGCACGAAGAGCCGGCACTATCCCAGTAGTGTGTGTGGTGTAGTGTGGCAAAAACGGCAATTCAGCTGGACCCACGACGGCAAAAGTGACCGTCCTACCGACATGCGTGCCTGGGAACTGGCCAGAAAAATTGCCCAGGTGACCTACCTGGGATACAGCAGATTATCTGCGCGTAGCCGCAAGGCACTGGACCTGACCAAAGGTGCTTTACACTTCTACGCTCCCCGTTTGGCCGCGCCTTATTGGGCAGAAGCCCATTCAGTGACACGCGTCATCGGCGGTCATGTTTTTCTGACGGGCCGCTCTTAAACACGAAACATCCCAACATCATTCACTTAAGCCAAATTTCCTGCTTTTTGTAGGTTGGTGGTGAGCTTGCGAACCCCAACGGGACCGATGGTGTTGGGGTTCGGCAAGCTCACAACCTACGGTATACCGCCATTTGTTAGCTTAACGACATTGGGGATACCCTGATTTACACCGGCTCCTTCCAGGAAATATTGTTTTGCGACTGCATCGCACGCACACTCAACATGTAAGGTTTGGTATCAGATGATTCGTAATAGGTACGGGTCATCATTTCACTCATGATACCGGTAGTAAAAAACTGGATAGACACCACCACTAACAAAATGCCCAATAACAACAGCGGTCGATCACCAATATTCTCACCAAAGACAATTTTCAGCATTACCAGATAGGTCAGCATGGAGCCACCCAATGCACCAATCACTAAGCCGATGCGGCCAAAGAAATGTCCTGGACGCGCACGAAAACGCATAAAGAAATACACAAACAGCAAATCCAGCAGCACCCGATAAGCGCGGGAAATCCCGTATTTAGACTCACCAAATTGCCGTGCATGATGCGTCACCACCTCTTCTTTGATACGCGACGGTGCGGTGTTTGATGCCACCCAGGCTGGGATAAAACGGTGCATCTCACCGTACAGACGGATACTTTTAATGATCGCAGCACGGTAAACTTTCAGGCTGCAACCATAATCGTGCAACTCCACACCCGTGATACTACCAATCAACCGGTTGGCCATGCGAGAGGGAATTTTGCGCATCAAAAGATTGTCCTGGCGATCCTTGCGCCAGCCAGATAACAAATCCAGATCCTCTCGCAACAAGCGCGACACCATGCGAGGAATATCAATGGGATCATTTTGCAGATCGCCATCCATGGTCACGATCACCTCCCCTCGTGCCGCATCAATACCGGCCTGCATGGCGGCGGTCTGACCAAAATTACGCTGTAGCTCGATGAGGCGCACATGCTTGATTTCCTGCTCAGACAATAACTGACATACCTTTTGCACCGTGCCATCCGAACTGCCGTCGTCCACCAGCAACAACTCCCACTTGTCCGGATAATTGGCCAATGCCGCATTAGTATGCTCAATCAACGGACCTACACTACCTTCTTCGTTATACAGTGGAATAACCACAGATAACGGGGCCGCTACGGAGGATGACTCGTGAGAATCAGTCTTGTTGGTGGTGCTCATTAAAAGTGTGACTCCCGCATCAGACCGTACAAACGGCCTGAATTCATTTTACGTGAATTATTTTTGCGTGAGTATAACGGATACTTCTGGTGCAGGTCGCCTGCGCAGCAAGCGTACACTTATCGTGGTGAAGAGTCCTGCTCCGGGGCTGGTTGGGTAAATTCATGATACCGTACCTGGCGACGAAACACGTCTATATCGATAGGGGCAAGCACCTCCTCCATCAAGCTTTTCATTGGCAGGGGGCGGGAATCCGGTGCCGTTTTTTTCCAAGGTACAATGTATAACACCTTGGGTAACTCACGGGCGCCGGTGATTTCAGTTTCCTCCAATTCCAGCTTGACCTCAGCCACAGCCGGCGCAACTAAAAACATCAACAACACCAAGCATACCCAATGTGTAAAAACACGATTATTCAATAGCATGACTCACCTGTTCCATTTTTTCTGATTTGGCATAACGAATAGGGTTCAATTTGCTTAAAGCCTGGAAGCTTTTCTTGACCCATTCGTTATAAACACCCGCCACCGCACGCTCCGCATTCACTACGTGTACATCAATAGCCTTTTCTTCAAAGGGAAATGCCTGCTCTTCCAGTAAAATATCATACTGCTCCAGCTCTTCTGCTGACAATCCTTTGGGCCGCTCAGAATCAAACAGTCCCTGACCAAAATCATTATAAATTTCTGCAATACGGTATGTGGAAGCAGTAGTCACTGCCTCAATACCATAGTTCGCAGCATCCGTGTAGGCCTTGATACTTTCCTCCATCAACTTTTTCTTTTTCTGTAAATTCTGTTTCAACGGCTGCACCAAACGAACCTTTTGATATACCGTATATGTGGGCCCGGCAAGTTCCAAAGCAGCTTCTGCGGCTAGGTAACGACTGCGATCAGTCGCCGGCCCTTCTTTGTTTGCCTCAATAATTTTTCCCAGCCAATAATTACGCGGCAGAACCTGTTTTTTACTGAGATAAATCGTTGCCAAACGGTGACGTGCTTCAATGGCTTCATCAAAAGGACGAGGAAATGCTTTCACATAACGTTTATACGCTTCAATGGCTTCACTCTGCCGTTCTGCCTTTTCATAAAATTCAGCAATTTGCCATAACAGCAGGCGTTTTTTATTGCTATCGGTTTCGCTGCGATACAAAACTTCATACGAATCTGCGGCACGCTTCCAATCACCATTTTTTTCATACGCCAGCGCCAATTTTTCATCCGCACCTGACCGCAATTTATGGCTCGGATAAGTCTGCACAAATGCCTTTAATACCGGGATGGCCATGGCCCAATCCTGATTAGCATACAATGATGTCGCCGCATCATAATCGGCACTGGCACGAATGCTTGCCTTAGGTGTCAATTTGCCGATCCGCAAAAAATGGCGGGCTGCAACACGATAATTACCTGTGGCCTTAGCCTGCTCGCCTTGCTTATAAATCGCTGCGGCCAAACGCTCCATATGGCCATTGTGATCCTTGTCATTTGCTGGTGAAAACCGTAAACGCTCCAAGGTTGCCGTTTCAGCTTGCGCATAATGACCTAACTTAAACTCACCTTCCGCAATAATTGCCCAGTTGATGCGCAATAATTTTTGTGTTCCCGCAGCCCCTTCGATAACCCGCTTGTGGCCCACCACATAATGTGCCGTGCCCACGGCATTGGGATAATCTTTTAATGCCAACAACTCTTCTGCGGCTTTGGACATCACATTGACAGCACGCTTATCCTCTGAAAAATGCGTCACAAAACGTTTGCCACTGGCAATCGCAACTTCTTTCTTCACCTGAAGCGCAGCACCTTTTAGTGATTTTACTTGCGCACGATGCGCCAATAGTGCCGCATAGGCCGCTTCAGCGCTTTGTTTGTGTAGAGGGTAATGATACGCCGTATATTCAAATTCTGCGGCAGCCGCTTGCACATCGCCGCTGTCCAGCAAGCTCTCAGCCAACAACATATTTTTTTCTGGCGTGCTTTTATCTTCAGGGAAAGAACGCACATAGGTGCGATACCATAATGCAGCAATGCGATAGTCCGCCGGCTTTTTACTGCTTTGCGCCTGCGCGTGATAATACCCCGTCAAATCATCCAGATTGCTTTTCAAGTGCGGTAATAATTGTGTTAACAATTGTTGATCATGTTTATCCCAGAATGCGGTACCGACACCATAACCCATCAGCAAATCGGCTTTGGCACGTAACAAGTCATCTTTTCGGCCAGCCTCTTTATAGACATCAATGACCCGCACCATAAACAAAGGTGCGCTGCGATGCAGAGGATAACGCTCGACAAAGGACATCAATGTCTCCGTTGCATCTCCGGCACGCTTTTGTGTCAAATACAGATCAGCCAAACGCTCATAAATACGGAACTCATAATCTCGTTTGCCGTAATCCTTAAAAAAGGCAGTAACACTTTCATGTCCCTTTAAATAAGAAAAAGACAAGCTCACAATGCGCAATGTATCTTCCAGTAATTCCAATTCGCTACGAGAAAAATCAGCAAGTTTGCGGCCATCAGCAAAACTGCTGTCCAGTACTGAAAAATAAGATTTTAATGAACGCTCGGTATCACCCTGTTTGAACACCGACCAACCATGTTTGAACATGGCGCGGCCATAATAAGTGCCTGCAGCACCATTTGTGAGCACACTATTATACGCCTTCTCAGCCGCTTCAAATTCCCGGAAAGCAAACAGAATTTCACCACGCCGAAACTGCAGCTCGGCAAAATTTTCTTCATTGGGAAATTTTGTCACCAACCGGGTCAGTACATCCAATGTCTTGTCCAGGTCGCCATTAAGCTCATGTGCCCGGGCCAGTTGATACATCACCCGGTTATTCCCTGCATAATCCGGATACAAACTTAATAGGCGCTCGTACTGATGGATGGCACTGCCGGCAGTTTCCTGTTCAAGCAGCGCAATTTCCGCATCCAATATCGCCTCACGTTCCAGCGCATCTGCATCTGTTTGTGCTAGGCTGACGTCATCCGTTTCACCGGTTTTATCCATTGGGGTCGGTTCATTTTCACCCGCCAGTTCGGCCTGCTTGTCTTCCAATGTCAAATCTGCCAGACGCTGCAAGGCAATAGCCCGTAACCCGCCATTGTTAGTGGTTCTCGCAAGTTGTGCATAGGTACGTCGCACATCTTTACGTGACAATGGTGGTAAGACCTGAGGTTGAATCTTGATGGCTCGATTCGCCAACAGTTGGATGGATGGATCTTCTTCAATGGTGTCTTTACTGGCACATGCCGACAGTAACGATAAAGCCACGAGCAACAGTACTGCCCACCAAAACTGTAACCGCCGCACGATCATTTCAGACCCTTGTCAGACTCGACTATATCGGCCGCATCTGTTGCATCAGCTGCCAAATCCTGCAAATGGGCCAGGGAAAACCTTGCCTGATCCAGATAATCCACCAAGCGTGCGCGCAGCACGTCAAGCTCAATATCCACCATATCCTGCAACTGGTGCTGTTGTTCATCAAAAGCGGCTTTGATCTCTTTTCGCAATGATGCAATACGTTGGCGCTTGTTTTTGATGATTCTCGCATAAACATCAAAATTTACCGGTGTACTACCTCGCACTCGCTGTAGTGAGTTTTGTCGCTGTAAAGTCTCTTCCAGCTCTGCATCCAGTGAATTCAGGCTTTTTTTCACTTGCTGAAAACGAATCGCATGAGTCGTTTCAACCTCATAATCCAACAAGCCTTTGTACAAACGATAACGATCACGATAACTGTCCAGGCGCTGAGTATGTCGCCCCGGTTGGTTCGACAATCGCCAAATGCGCTCTTCCACCTTGTTCAAGCGCTTCATCAGTTTTTGTTCTTTAGCCGTCAATAATTCAAAGGCATCTTTTGTCTCGCCAATACGCGCCAATTCATCGGTATAAATATCGCGGCTGATACGGACATCCTGTATATGCCCCAGCGTTTGTTCGGGAGTCAATTTATCAAGTTGCGCTTCATAGGTGGTACGTCGTAATGCCAACATATTTTCAAGTGCAGGCACCTCAGTCATCCAGCGGCCCATATTTTTATCTAAAAACCAAAGATCACGCAGGTTTTTAATGGCCTCGTGAAAACCATGCCCAGCCATCACCACTGGCAAATATCGTGCCTCGGGACTATCTGGCAATAACTCAGCTTCCCAAAACCAACCCATTTCATTACGCGATACCTGTGCTAATAAATCGGCCCACAAACGCCCTTTCCGTACTGCCACCACCGTGTCATTCAGCGCTGCCAGCTCCCGTTCAAAAATAGTAATCGCGTCGGTATAAGACTTCATGGCCTGCGGAAATGCACGCAAACGCTCCAGCGCACTACCTCTGCCTAACAAAGCCTCAAAAACAGCGGGGTCGGTTCTTTCACGTGCAGACAACTCCTCCCATGGCACCAGTGCCGCTTCGTAACGTTGCAATTTTACCTCAGCCCAGCCCAAACCCAGCAAAGCCTTATTTGAGAATGGGCCCTGCAAACGCACGCGCTGTAAAAAATGCTTTGCCACTACCGGCATGCTGTCAATCAATGAAAAACCCAGAACAAGATTGGCTTTGTCACGCAATGCCTTTTGATCACTAACGCTGGATTTTAGTTCGGCGACCTCGCGCAACAGGTTCATACCCATTTCTTCGCGATCATCTTTTTCATGATCGCTTTTTTTCTCGCCATCGTTTTCACGACTGGCACGAATCAGCGCCACGCCCAGATTAAAGCGCGCATAATTGGCTTTTTGTTCACCCTCATTTTCTACCAAACCCTGTAATGCTGTTGCCGCTTCCGTATATTTTTCCCGCGCCATTAACAAATTGGCCTTCAGAATACGAAACTCTTCCTGCAAGGATTCATCAAGTCTATCCCCCACTCTTGACAATGCGGTTTCAGCCTCAGCAAACAATTGTTTTTGGTAGCGAATTTTTCCCAGATAAAACCAAGCTCTATCACGCACTTCAGGCGCGACAGCATCATCGATCAATTTTATGAAGATTTTTTCGGCATCCGAATGCAGGCCGTACGAAAGATACAAGCCGCCCAGTAATAGCTCACTATCTGCATCATGATGTTTCAGCCGTTCTAATTGCTGTGCTGTTAACAGGTTAACCGCAGCCGAAAAATAATTTTGCTGATAAAACTCATATAACACTACGCCGTAATATGGGTCTTTCACTGCAGCAGGAAGCGGTGCACCGGACATAGCTAACGGAGAAGCCAGCATGCCAAGCAGTGTCAAAAAGGATGCTACAAAAAAACGAAATAGTTTTAAAAAAAGCACTCTCAATCCCAACTGCTCATTCCCACTCTTTGACGACAAATTCTGGTTGTAATTTTTGCGTTGCATCCATAATCCTGAGCTCCATAAATTTGGCGGCGGAGCCTTTTTTAAATTTCATCGTAGTACCACGGCGGTACTCCCGGTTATTCGGCCCTGGCCCTCGAAAAGTAGCGATCAATTCATGCTCACCCGATTTAACGTTGCCAATGTATAAACGCTGTACCCCTCCACGTTTCAACGCACCCAGTTCACGTTTCGTATAAAGATGATTTGCCACCACTTTGTCATCAATTTTAACCTGCACCGAATCCAGTTTAAAAAACTCGCCGACATCGATAGATAAAAAAATTGCCACCTGTGTACTGGAGGGGAAAAGCAGCTCCTCTTCAAGAATGAAAAGATCACGATTCAGGCTTTTCACTTCTTTTTTCAGTGCCTGCACTCGGTCATCCAATGTCCGCTTATCGCTGATCTCTGGATTATTTTGTGCTGGTAATGATACTTCTACCGCTTCTGATGCTTCTACTACTTCTGATGCTGGTTCTACTGCTGGTTGACGCACATAAGGATTGCTGCCGATTGGCGCAGCATCCGCAGCCACGGCCACTGCGGACAGCACACAAATAAACAGCAGGCATAGCCATTGATTCAATTTGATCTTTTTCATCTTTAGTCTCAGTTCAGACGTCATTGCATTAGTAATGAATTAACTTAAGGAGTTGTTGAGTAATTTTGGCAAAAAATTGGAGTTTAAAGTTTTCATTCATAATTTGGCCAGAAGTTCCTTGATCACATTCAATACCATGCTGATATAAATATACGGAATACATCCGCCGACAGGCTGTACAGTGGTTCTGTTCCTGGAGTAACACCGGTAACCCGCAGATCATGAAAATTTTCATAGTCAATCTGGATGCGATTATAAAAAATATTTGCGCTGCCTTTATCGAGAAAACCCCAGCCGTGTTTTTTAAATTCGTAGCTTACGCCAAGACCAATGGTCTGGGTCGAATACGTACTTAACTCTTTATCCCGTGCACGATAAATAAACTCAGCTTCTGTGCTGAACAAATCACTGTAAAAATCTGCGCTGGTTTGCGAGTACACACGATAACTTGCTTCATACGTCCAGCCTTGTTTTGTCGGATGAATATAACCAAGCTCTGCCATATTACCATTGATGCCCCAGGTATCTGTATAGCCGCGCACTTCACCTCGTATCGCAGCTCGATAGGGCAGATAATACAAGGCACGCATTGCAACAGCATGACTAGTACGTGTTTTTGGATATTCCTCAAACTCTTTATCGTAACCACCACTGCCATCAAGATAACGCACTTGACGATACGGGTTATTCAGAAATCCTTCATCTGTGATAGTTTCAAAATTAAACCCCATTAACAGATTTTTGGTGATCACCTGTGACAAACCTAATTTATACTTCTGACGATCTGCTTCTTCTTCCACCAAAGGCCGTCCAGTGGCAGTAATGACGTCCCAACCTTTTGCGTAACCCAACGTCACCGTCGTCAGATCACCAAACATCAACTGACTGATACCAATATTCACGGAATTAGCATTGAAGTCATTTTCCACACTGTTTGTGTATGACAGACTCAGTGTTGTATTGTCATACAAATAATCTGCTCCCAAGCTTTTTTCCGTACGTTCTTCCGTGTACTCGCTGGCACTGGTCACTACATCAATGGTGGCTGAAGTAATAGTATCAACATAATAATTCCCCCATACCGAGGTAGATTTGCCAATGGATTTTCGCGCTAATATTGACGGGCCACCCACATCCAATCCACCTCCGGAATAAGCATGGTACATAACGTCCGCACGATTTTCCGGCAGCACTGCCGCCATCAGTGGTACACAGACTCCCAGCACACCAACAAATATCAAACTCCAATGAAAGTTTCCCTGGTGCTGATCTGTTTTTACTGAGGAAGGTTTAGTTACAGCCACAACCACCACCTGAGCCACCCTCTGCACCACGCGCACCTTCGCGCGCTTCGTACACATGATTAATATACGAACTAGCCACGGGGTCACGGCTAAAATTCATAATTGGATCGGCAAGATTTGCTCGCTCATAGGGCTCTATCCACGGCTTAATACTGCACCCCGTCAACACAAACACCATCACCAGTATTGATAATAAGAGCTTCATATCCGGTATTATTCCCTGATCAACTCTTTTACCTGTTTGATATATTCTTCTTCATAACCCGGCAGGTAGCCACGGTGTAGATAACGCATCGTGCCATCACGATCGACCATCACCGTGGTCGGCATGGCTACCACCTTATAAAGTTTGCTTACGTGATTGGTGTTGTCGTAAAGAACGGGAAAGCTCACGGGTATTTCGCGCAACAATTCTGCCGCTTTGGAGGAATCCTCTTCCACATTCACGCCTAACAATACAAAACCAAGTTCACCGTATTTTTTGTAGATATCTTCCAGCAAGGGCATTTCCTGTCGGCAAGGCGCACACCATGAAGCCCAGAAGTTAATCATGACGACTTCACCACGCAGTTCGCTCAGCTTGACATTTTCGCCACTGCGGGATTTCAGTGTAAAATCAGGCGCAGGACCTCCAATAGCATCCGCCTGTACACTGGTTGAAAACAACATACCGACCGCCAGCAACACAGCCATTTTTTTGAATATACCCATCATTTTCACCTCGCTACTATTCCCAAAGCATTACACCCGACACCATTCGCTACGTTCATTCAAATTCTAAAGGGCGCTAGAAAAAAACGCTAAAACCACCCGTGAGTTCAAGATTGTGGGCTGTTTTTTCATTGCCCAACAAATCAATATCAAAAATGTGATCTCTCACATCGAGATGAATCGCCAACCAGTCTGTAGCCAAAAACCGGTAGCCCGCTCCAAAATTGACGGTAAACCGATCATCATCGGCAAAGCTGGTAATGCCCACACCACCGATGACGTACAAAGCGGTATTAAACGCCCAACCTTTACCCATGAAAGCTTCACCAAGCAGTAGGTTGTAACCAATAGACGCATTGTAATAAGTCAATTCACGTTCGCTATCTGTCAGCAATGGTGCACCACCACTCAGGCGTTCATAGCTTGTTTCACTGGTGTCTGTTTTGGCATATGCCGCTTCGAAGAAGACATCTTCGGTGACGTGATAGGCTACACGTGCGCCAACCACCATATTGGTGCCAAAATCTTCTACGCTGAGCAAACCTGCAAAAATAGCAACCTCAAAATCTTCTGTGTCAATGGTGTCAATATCAATAGTGCGTCGCTCAATCTGCGGCTGAATCACCTGTTGTTGAGCCGCGTTATCATCACGGCTCACCACCGCATCCGCTGACCACGCCATACCGCTAATCAACAGCATGCACATGCCCTGCAAAATGATCGTTAGAAAAAGAATGCGAAGCCTGCCTTCCATTCCTCAAATTCCTTATTGTCATCGTCGCTGGTAAAGCCAACGTAGTTTTTATATTCGGCGCGAAAAATAAATCGCCGGGTAAGGTATATTTTTATCCCAGTCCCCATGTGTGCAATCAAGTCCTGGCTGTCTTGCGCCTGGATCAGAGTAACACTTGGACTTGTTGTAATCTGGCCAACGCCTAAGGTAAAAAAGGGGGAGTAACGCCACTTGGAGAACGGCTGCGAAAGCAAATTAAAATTCACTAAATCGCTACTGGAAAAATCACCGGTAACTTGTGACACCGATATTTCTGCCGACAAGTTAGCACTCATCGCATAGGCGCCGTAAACTGTCAGCACTGGCGCACTGTTAAATGTACCGCCCACCAACCCCATTTCCCAGCGGCGCTTGCTGAAATCCCCAAATCCCGCATCAGCAACTTCTGTCACCTCACCACTTGGCGTTAGCGTTTTTTCCATCTGCGTCCGGCTCACCCAACCAGTTTTACCTTTGGCGGTGCGAACCTTAAACCAATCTGTTTTACGCTTGATCACTTCAACAAAATCGCCACGATCCACTACATTAAAAATCGGATAACCTGCGCCTGGACCCGTATGTAATTCAATGTATGGGTCTGCCACTTTGACCTCGGGATAAACGTCCTCGTCAGCATTCACCCATGTCACCATCAGCAGCAGTATCACAAACAATCCTACGCGCATTACTTCACATCCCATTCGCTGACGCACAGGAAATACGACCATTTAACAGTTCGTTTGTTTTCACTCTGATTTTCACTATTAAATCAACGGCTAAGCGCTCGGTTTCTTTATTATTATTGACGATTTACGCCGCGCTGATCAATCAGCTTGTGATGCCGCTCACAAGCGGCAGCTATTGCGGATAAAACACAGTACCGTGGCAAAATACTCAGGGAGCAAACTCGGGCACATTACTGCTTGGCAACACTAAAAAAACGCAAACTGACGGCCTCCTTCAGCCAATCAGTTTGCGAATAACAGTTTACCGATTCACACGCAGTGCAGCCAGCATATCAGCAAAACCTTTTTACATTTTATGGTGGTGGTGCATCAAAAGTATTATTGAAATATTTTGCTCCGATATCCAACCATTCGTACAGTAAACGTAATTCAGCGGATGTCAGTAAACCCATGTGTTCCACAGTACCCATTCCCGCCGTTGTAAAGCGTGTGAAAAATCGCCAGCTCGCAACTGCACCATTGTCTGACATAGGAGACGGTATCCCCACAAGGTCTGTTATTTGTATTGGATTCCCATCGCCATCAAGTTCGAGAACAGTATTCCCTTCACTATCAACTATTGTCCGATACACCGGATTACCCATGCCGTCCACACGTGGAATTTCCACGTCTGAATAGACTGTACCAATTAACTCTTCCTTATTATCTGGAAATAATAATTCATGATATGACTTGAAACGAGTGGTATTACCTCGATCTGACGTACCATCACCTAAATCCAATTGTCCATTTTCACTCTCTGGCAATCTTGGAACACCCGCTGCATTTTGTTTACTGTGGCAACTGGTACAAGTGCGATCCAGCAAACCTGTCGCAACATCAACCCGCGGCAAACTCCACAATGGATGAATACTGTCTTCATAATTGATGATAGTACGACAAGTGAAATCCCACGTTGCGTCTGCCACAGCACCTGGAGTGCATTGTGCCGTTGCCGGTATACCTGCCGCCATGGCGACGTTCAGTTCAGAATAACGTAAGCTGATATCAGGAGGAATAGGGCTCGCTTTCGCCCACACATCAAAAAAGACGGGATTGGGGCTTGGGTTCAGTTCTGGACAACCCGTAGCCGTCTTCAGGAAAACACCGTTCGCATTGGTACAACGCACACGGATGCGGGCCTGCGCCATGGTTTCACCGTCCTGCGGAAAAATGGTCTCGTCCACCGTTGTCGTCGCCAGATCATCTGTCGAGGTACCTGGGAAAACCCAGTTCGGCACCGTCAGTTCCGCGCCACTGTTAAGCGCCATCGGTGCATCTTTATAACCATGCGGCACTGGCAATGCCGGTGTCCCCACAGCGTGTCTGTGGCAACCTCCACATTCCAAGGTTTCGCCCGCACGTACCTGTATCCAGTTCAGATGCCTCTCCGTATCAGTAATTCGCCGACCCTCTTTATCCACTACCTGAATCGACAAGGGCACATTGGCCGGCACCTTGATCATCACTGAACCGTCAGGTTCGATGGGTGCATAACCAATAATTTCACGCATGCCGTCACGCCGACCACCTCGACCAAAGGCAATACCCACATCAAACTCTGTGGCATCATCGCGGGGATCAGGAATCGCCGTCGCTTTAATGATACGCAAATACCGCGCCGGACGTTGGTCAGCATCCGTCACAGTCGGGTCGGCCATTTCTTCCAACGTAGTTGCTGCACCACCCAACGCATCAAAGTTGCCATCAAAGTCATAGACGCTACGAATATGCAGAATGCCCACAAACTCATCTTCCGCCAACGCCTGGTCCAGTTCCAGACCAACGACTTTATCAATCAACACCGTTGGACGCTGCCGAGGTGCCAACACGACCGGTTCATCAACAATCACGTTCTCTTCAGGGATCACTATGGGCAGCTGAGTATTCTTCCCAAAATCATAAACATAAAGACCATACAATGGGAATGCTTCCACATCATCCGCAGCGATGGTATCCGGACAAGGCACTGGAACTGCATCGAGAATACGCAAACCTTCTGAATCCGTCGGATGCAGGCGGCATCGCGACCAGCTCACCAATGCACGGTTACTGCCATCGGCCAGTGGATAAACCGAACGATAGCGGCCAGCCGTTGAAATACTGTCATTCGTATACACATTTTGATCGATCGCCAACTCATGACCCAAACCACTGAGCATGCCGAGATTTGGCACCGTTGACTGATTAATATCAGCGTAATCCGCCACATTGATGGCTACTGGCATGCCTGCGCCTTCTGAGCCGGTAAACGACTTCAGCATGGCCAGCACTCGTCCGTCACTCAATTCACGCGGTGCCAAAAATTGCACTGTATCACCACCGGTGCCCACATCAGCATCATGCAGGCCATAAAGTGCTTCTAGCTCGGTACCGTCAGGATTAATGGTATACAGACGGATCGCGTTACGATCACGTGGGCCATCCCAACGTGAAAAAACAATTTTGCCATTGCTCAATACACTGGCGTCCAGGTCATGACTTTGGTTAAAGGAAATTTGTTTGATATTGCTGCCATCGGCATTCATGACATGCAACACCACTGCGGGCTCACGCAAATCTTCATCAAAAGGGGAAAACTGGCTTTTGCCCTCGTTAAGCAGGGATTCCCGCGTACTTACTGCGGCATTAGAACTAAACACAATACGCCCGTCCGGCAAGTAGTGTGGAGCAACATCGTCACCCTTGGCTGCTGCAAAATCATCAACGATCAACCGAGTTGGGCAACCGCCTGCCTCGATATCATATTCGTAGATATTCCACTTGGGTACATCATTGCCGTTACTAAGGTCTTCCAGACGCAAGGAAAAAATCAGCTTGGTGCCATCATAGGAGGTTTCCAAATCCCGCACATCACCCGTGCCAATACCATCATCGTCAATATCCGTAATACACAGTGTGATGTTTTGCTCGGAAGCAGATAATGCGGCACGTTCCCGCAAATAAACATCACCGCCTTCGTTAAAATCTGTGGCCTCACGCACATCGGGGTCCGCTGACATCAGTTCGCCATCTACCGTGGTCGTGGGAAGAGCGCGTTTGAGATAGGCAATGGGAAAATCAGCCACCGTTTGATCCTGATCTTCAGCACCACAACCGGCTAACAACACGACCAATACAAAACATAAGGGGCGCACATACAATATCTTTTTAAATTTTAACAAATGATTACTACTAAAAAACATACTGCCACCTTCTCTACATGAGTGGATAGGATCGCCAATGCAAGCGCCTTTCATTATTGTCATTAGTACTACCGTGTCGGCCTTTTTGCTGAGACGCTAGTCACAAACTTGCTGCCAATCCTTCCTGGTAACATCGGGCGTAATCCGCAGGCACTTTACATAAACTTTCCTATGCTCCACGCGTATTGTTACCCGCATGACACAGTGAACGTCGAAAAACTGACATTTGTTCCATGCTGGCGCTATACGAGACCGGGCAACTCTCCAGCTGAATTACCGTGGTTTTAACAACTCATTGCACGTATAATCGACGACTCAACGGAACATCACTGCGGGAGAGTGTGGTTCTCTGGTCATTTATTTGTCAGGGTAAAAAACCACCGCCGAAGGCGCAACCGCCCGGAATCGCTCAGGCCCCCGGACCGCAGACCGACAATCGTTGACTCTGGAGAGAGACTGAAGCCACAGGCATCAGTCCGCCGAAGGGGCTAAAGCTCTCAGGCACCATGGACAGAGGGGTGGTAACAATACAAATACACTGCCCTGTTTGCTTTCGTTTGCAATAACATGTCCACAAAACCAGAGGTCAACGCACATGTCATCATCACCTGCTGCTGCACAGCGCACCCCACTCTATACACAACACCTCGCTGCCGGAGCTAAAATTGTGGATTTTGCCGGTTGGGAAATGCCCATCCACTACGGTTCACAACTCGAGGAACACCATCAGGTACGCAACGATGCGGGCATGTTTGATGTCTCTCACATGGTAGTGCTGGACCTCGCGGGCAACAGCGTCACTGATTTTCTGCGTCACCTGCTGGCGAATGATGTGGCGCGCATCCAAACTCCCGGTAAGGCATTGTATTCTTGTCTGCTCAACGAGCGTGGTGGCGTCATCGATGATCTCATCGTCTATTTTATGGCCGACAATTGGTACCGCATGGTGGTTAACGCCGCTACCCGCGACAAAGACCTGGCCTGGATTCGCCAGCAAGCAGGAGGTTACGATGTGGAAATCCGCGAACGTGACGACTTGGCAATGATCGCTGTGCAAGGTCCCAATGCGCGTGACAAGGCTCACTCCGCACTGGGGGCCAGCATTGATGCAGCACGAGGGCTAAAACCTTTTTTTGCTGCAGACTGTAATGACAGCAAAGGTGACCTGTTTGTCGCCCGCACCGGTTACACCGGCGAAGATGGCTACGAAATCATCCTGCCCGCTGAACAGGCCGGTGCAACCTGGGAGGCATTGCTGGCCGCAGAGGTCAAACCCATTGGCCTCGGTGCGCGTGATACTCTGCGATTGGAAGCTGGCATGAATCTGTACGGCCAGGACATGGATGAAGACATCAGCCCACTGGAAGCCGGACTCAGCTGGACAGTCGCCTTCACACCGGAGGACCGTGACTTCATCGGCAAAGCCGCACTGGTCAAACAAAAAGCTGATGGCCCGGCAAACAAACTCGTCGGCCTGATCCTTGAAGACCGCGGTATATTGCGCGCTCACCAAAAAGTCGTCACCGAACACGGCGGGGGCGAAACCACCAGCGGTAGTTTTTCCCCTACCCTGGGTAAATCCATCGCCCTGGCCCGCGTACCCACTGCCACAACCGAGCACTGCCAAGTAGAAATACGCGGTAAACAATTGGCCGCACGCATCGTAAAATACCCTTTTGCCCGTAACGGGAAAAGCCTATTGGGTTAATCACCTGTAACCAACAACCTTAAAAGAAACAACCAGTGAGGAGACAGCCATGAGCAACGTGCCAAACGAATTAAAATACACCAAAAGCCACGAATGGGTGCGTATCGAGACCGATGGCAACATCACCGTGGGCATTACCGATCACGCGCAAGAGTTGCTGGGGGATATGGTATTTGTCGAACTGCCCGAAACCGAGGCCAATTACACCGCGGGTGATGAATGCGCCGTCGTGGAATCAGTAAAGGCTGCTTCCGACGTATACAGCCCGATCACTGGCGAAGTTATCGCCGTTAACGAAGAATTGGCCGATGCACCCGAAACCATCAATCAAGATGCCTTTGATACCGGCTGGATGTTCAAAATGCAGCCCGAAGACGCCGGTGAAATCGATGAATTGATGAATGCTGAAGCCTACGCTGAATTGATCGCCGAAGAAGAACATTAAATCTGAATCCTACAAGTAGATATCGCAATGCCTTTTATTCCCCATACTGAAAATGACACTCGAACCATGCTCGACACCATCGGTGCCGATTCCATCGAAGACCTGTTTGATGAAATACCCATCGAGCTGCGTGCCCAATCCTTAAACGAAGTACCGGCGGGCCGCAACGAAATGGCCGTATCCCGGCTGGTACAAGCACGCGCGGCACAAGACACACAGGCACTGTCATTTTTGGGAGCTGGTGCCTACGAGCATCATATTCCTGCGGCAGTGTGGGAACTGACTACTCGTGGTGAGTTTTACACGGCCTACACGCCGTATCAGGCCGAAGCCAGCCAAGGCACCTTGCAACTGCTGTACGAATTCCAAACCATGATGGCCGAACTCACCGCTATGGATGTCTCCAACGCTTCATTATATGACGGTGCCTCAGCACTGGCAGAAGCCGTATTGATGGCAGTTCGCGCCAATCGAAAATCTAAAAGCAAGCGTGTTTTGATGCCCGCCACCGTACACCCCACTTACCGTAGCGTGGTCAATACCATCGTACAGCATCAAGGCATCCAACTGGAATTAGTGGATTATGACACACAGGGCGGATACATTGACCCTGCCAGCCTGCCTGCCGAGCCCGGTGATATCACTGCACTGGTGATTCCGCAACCCAATTTCTTTGGCACACTGGAGGAGGTTGACTCACTTACCGACTGGGCACAGTCTCACGGTGCACTGGTGATCGGCGTGGTCAATCCCACCGCCATGGCATTGATTACACCACCCGGCGAATGGGGTAACGGTGCTGGTGCAGACATCGTTTGCGGTGAAGGCCAACCGCTGGGCGTACCGTTGTCTTCCGGTGGCCCCTATTTTGGTTTTATGTGTTGCGCGCAAAAGCATGTGCGGCAGATGCCGGGGCGCATCATTGGGCGCACCGACGATATCGAGGGAAAAACCGGTTATGTGCTGACGTTGCAAGCCCGTGAACAACATATCCGTCGTTCTAAAGCCACCTCCAACATCTGTACCAATCAAGGCCTGTTAACCACGGCAGCAACTATCTATTTATCGTTAGTCGGCCCAGAAGGATTACGCCAAACGGCGGAACACAGCCATGCCAACACACAAAAACTGGTAGAAAAACTGTGCGCCATTGATGGTGTCGAAAAAATATTTAACCGTCCCTGTTTTCACGAAGCCGTGTTGCGCCTGCCCAAACCGGCCAGCGAGGTATTGAGCGCACTGGATACACTGGGAGTATTAGGTGGTTTTGATCTATCTCAGGCTTACCCGGAACTGGATAACGCTATCCTAGTCTGTGCGACAGAGACCAAAACCGGCGATGATCTTGAGCAATACGCCACTGCCCTGCACAAAGTTCTCACGTAATTACCGTGTAAATCCAACACAGCCGTTCTCACATGTCGTCTTACGAAAAAACTCACATTATCCATCCCGCAAGCCCTCCTCCCAACCGTAGCGAGTTGCTGCGCTGGGCTGGCTGGTTTTTCCTTGCCAACAGTTTCCTTGCGCTGTTGATTGCACTGCGTTATTTGACTGCGGTGCAATTTCCTGATGGTGACTACACAACGATATTCAGCATACTGGCCTTCATCGGTCACTTTGCTTCACTGGGGTTTATTGGCGCAATATTATTATTTTTGCCTATTCTGCTTTTCCCTCGCCGAGCATTTATTTTTGGCCTGGGCATACTCATCGCACTCATTTTCATCCTTGGCATCACGCTGGATACGTTTATCTTCAGCCAATACCGTTTCCACTTCAACGGCATGGTAATGAACCTATTGCTCGGTGGTGCCGCTGAAGAAATTTTCACTTTCTCGGCTCTTTTGTGGACGATGCTGGGTCTGTTTGTGCTGGCGCTGATTGGCTTTCAATTCTGGCTAAGCCGACGTATATGGTCTTTTGTGCTGGCCACGCCACATCGACCCTTCGGTTACATTGTTGGCTTTTTATTGTTCGCAATATTTTTTGCACAGAACGTTTTATATGCCTGGGCCGATGCCAATACCTATACTCCTATTACCAAACAAATCCGCTTTTTGCCCGCTTACAAACCACTCACTGCTGACCGCTGGTTTATCGCTCGCGGCTGGGCAAAACCCAAAGACAGTACAAGCCTCGCGCACATTGATACCAGCAGCTCACTTAATTACCCAGTGCAACCGCTAATCTGCACCGCGAAGGCCACGCCATTCAACATCCTTTATATCGTAGTGGACTCCTGGCGCTTTGATACCCTCACGGCCGAAGCCACGCCAAACATTCATCGCTTTGCAAAAAATGCGCTGGTGTTTAATAACCACTACAGCGGTGCCAATTCCACCCGTACCGGAATCTTTGCGCTTTTTTATGGCCTGCCCGGCACTTATTGGCACGCCATGCTGGCGGAACAACGGGGTGCAGAATTCATCAATCAACTCATCGCGCAAGACTACCAACTGGGTATTTTTGCCAGCGCCAAACTCTACAGCCCAGAATTTGATCGCACAGTGTTTGCCAACGTTGACAATCTGCGTATGCAGTCCAAAGGAAATTCGCCACGCCAGCGTGACCAAAACATCCGCGATGAATTTCTTGGTTTTTTAGATAACCGGCTGGACAAACAGCCCAACCAACAAAGCAAGCCATCACCGTTCTTTGGTTTCCTGTTTTTTGACTCACCGCATGGCTACGATTTTCCTGCCAACTATCCACTGGTTTTTGAGCCCAGCCTGAAGACGGTCAATTACATCGCACTTAACAACGATTATGACCGCGCACCATTTTTTAACCGGTACCAAAATTCAGTGCATTTTATCGACAGCCTTATCGCACCTATTCTTGATAAATTAAAAACACAAAAACTGTTAGACAATACGGTAGTGGTCATCACTGGTGACCACGGCCAGGAGTTCAACGACAATGGATTGAATTACTGGGGACACAACAGTAATTTTTCATCTTGGCAAACGCAGGTACCACTGGTTGTTCACTGGCCCGGAAAAGATGCCCAGCACATCAACAAACAAACCAGCCACTTCGATATTTCGCCCACACTGATGCACGATATTTTAGGCTGCAAAAATGATCTACACGATTACAGCAGTGGCACACATTTACTCAACGGAAAACCAAAACCATATCTTTTGTTCAGTAACTACAATCAGTTTGCAGTAATGGAAAAAGACCGTCTCACCGTGGTGGATGAGTTTGGTAACGTTGATATTCTGAACAACCACTACCGAAGTATTCCCGATGCCAAATTATCCAACACACGCATGCTGTCAGTGATGGATGAAATGAGCCGCTTTTATAAAAAGTAAAACAGACCATATTGATAAACCATAATTGACACATAGACCCACAACAGGCAAAGCACATGCAAGATACACACACGCCATTGATTTTTGAACATTCCCGACCTAGCCGGGTAAACAATACGCACACCCAGCGTAGCACGGCATCAATAAACACAATTCCAGAGACAATGCGGCGCAAAACACCACCACGTCTGCCAGAAGTATCGGAAATGGATGCGGTGCGTCACTACACCCGCCTGTCGCAAAAAAACTTTTCCATCGACACCCATTTTTACCCATTGGGTTCCTGCACCATGAAACACAACCCACGGGCTTGTAACACGCTGGCCATGCTACCCGGTTTTCTTGGTCGCCATCCACTGTCCCCCGAGCAACATGGCCAGGGTTATTTGAGCTGCATGTGGGATTTACAGGAAATCCTCAAAGACGTTACCGGTATGACTGCCGTTTCTCTCACCCCCATGGCCGGAGCCCAAGGCGAGTTTGCCGGGGTAGCAATGATTCGCGCCTATCACGATGCCAATAACGACAGCACGCGCAGTGAAATTTTGGTGCCCGATGCCGCCCACGGCACCAATCCCGCCACAGCCACTATGTGCGGTTATGCCACCAAAGAAATTCCTACCGATGCCAATGGCGACGTGGACGTGGATGCACTCAAAGCCGTAGTGGGCCCGCAAACGGCAGGCATCATGCTCACTAACCCCTCCACGCTGGGAGTGTTTGACCGACGCATTAAAGAAATCGCCGAGATCGTACACAAGGCAGGAGGACTGCTCTATTACGATGGCGCAAACCTTAATGCGATTCTCGGCAAGGTCAAACCCGGCGATATGGGTTTTGATGTGATTCACATGAATCTGCACAAAACTTTTTCTACCCCACATGGTGGCGGTGGACCGGGTGCCGGACCTGTGGGTGTCAGTGAACGCCTCAAGCCTTTTATGCCAATTCCCGTTGTTGGAAAAAATGACGATGGATATTACTGGCTGACGGAAAAAGATCTTCCACAAACGATTGGTCGCCTTTCCACCTTCATGGGCAATGCTGGGGTATTATTACGCGCTTATATTTATGCCCTGCTACTGGGACGTGAAGGCATGACACGGGTCGCCGATTACGCCACGCTTAATGCCAATTACCTGATGGCAAAACTCAGCCAGACCGGTTTCGACATGGCCCTACCCGAGCGACGCGCCACTCACGAATTCATTCTCACCCTGAAGCGGCAGTCTAAAGAGCAAGGCGTTACCGCCATGGATTTTGCGAAGCGCCTGCTGGATTATGGCTTCCATGCGCCAACCACCTATTTTCCGTTGATCGTGCCGGAGTGTCTGCTTATTGAACCAACAGAATCAGAATCCAAAGAAACACTGGATGCCTTTGTGGAAGCAATGGCGGCAATACAAAAAGAAGCAGAATCTGATGCACAAACACTAAAAGGTGCGCCGTACACTATGCCCATGCGCCGTCTGGATGATGTTAAAGCAGCACGCAAACTCGACCTACGCTATAAAACAAACGAAACCTCGACGACCGGCAACAAATAGTCATGAGCAAACCCGGCAATACAGGACTGAGGCGCATCATCAAGGCCGCGGGTTATTCCTGGGCGGGATTCAAAGCCGCCTTCAAACACGAAGCGGCCTTTCGACAGGAATTGGCATTGTGTCTCATATTGATCCCGGTCGGGCTATGGCTGGGACAAAATGGCGTTGAACGCGCCTTGCTCATCGGCAGCCTGTTACTAGTGCTAATCATCGAGCTAATCAACTCGGCCATCGAAGCTGTAGTAGATCGTTTTGGTGGTGAGCAACATGAACTGTCTGGTCGCGCTAAGGATATTGGTTCGGCTGCTGTATTTGTTGCCTTATTAAATGCGGCGCTGATTTGGGTTTTGATATTAGTCTTACCGGCAGTAAACAAACTGTTATGAAATGCCGTGCAACCGATGAAATGGCATTTCACAACAGACAATGCCCAAATTAAATAAAACCACTTTACCCAACAATCAGCTCATGAGGCTCTGCTAGCGTCCCGCGACCAAACCTAGGCTCATCAAACTACCCGAGCGTTTGAGTTTAATCTTTCCATCCGCATCGGGTTTGCCCAAAGAACGCAAGGCACGCTCAAGATCTGGGGCGTTACGTGCGGCAAGGCTGCCGCTGAATTCATATTGACCTTCGGGCTTCAGGGTTAACAGACCGTCCAAAAACAACGGACCACCACCATCACTGAGTACACCTTTTACGGTTTCATCGACGGTCTCAAGCGTAATGGCCTGGTCACCCAGTGAAATAGGATTGAGCAAGCTGATGCCGGCACCACTCCAAGCTATCCGCCCTTCTGCCGAGCGCAGGTTTTGCCCGTCCCACAGCACGTTGCTCAGATTCAAACTCACCAAACCAATAGGCTGCAAGGCGTCGGCTTTAGCAATACGGGCAATCATCTTGCTGGGAAGCCGTGCTTCCAATGTTGAAAAGGCGACACTGCCATCCAGACCCAATGCCGAGCTACCTTGAGCGTAGCCACCCTTTCCATTTCCAGGCGGCAACTGAAAGCGCCAATTCAAACCAACCTGGCCAAATAACAATGACCAGGGCCGCAGAGACCATTCTATTTTTTCCAGCGGCTGACCCTGAATCATTGCCATGGCAGCTTTGCCTGACCAAACGCTACCACTGATACCGGATAAAGCCATTTTATTGGAGGCCTTTTCACTGGCTTGCCAATGTGAATAAGCACGCTCAGCGGGAAAACTGAGCACCAACGCCACAAGGTAGGCCAGCAAACCCAATACCAGTAACGGCAAATATTGAAAACGGGAAATAAATTTCATAGCCAAAACATCGTACTCAAGATCAAATATTGGGAGAAAGGTAGCTGCCGTAAAGCGGCTTCAGGCGTCTGCCGCAAAAACCAGTCGCGCATCCACACTCCCAGAGGCTTCCAGTGCCTGAAACACACTACTCACCACACGCACGCCATGGCGAGTTTCCAGTGCTGCAAGCCAGCGCACCAGATCATCAAAATTCGCGGCTTCCAGCCACACTCCCACTTTTTCGTCACCATCAGGCTGCACACGTTTAAGTGCTGTACCCAAACGACCAGACTTGGCGGTACGATCCACCAAGCTTAGTAACGATTGACCACTGGCAGGTTTGGCCTGCTGATTACCACGACCCCGCAATTGTTTGACTTCTTTCGCTGAACTGCGCATCCAGGCCAGCAGAGCGGTCTGTTCGGTGGTGCTGATCCGTAATGTTTCAACTTTATTGGTCAGCGGTTCCCAGATACCCACATACAAAAATATAATCACCAATAGTCCACCGCCAACAATCAGCATGCGACGTTCATTGGCTTCGAGACCATTAAACCAGCTCTTCATTTGTCACCCTCGGTCGCTTGCAGTGACAGACGACTTTCCACTTTGTTGTCACGCGATGAAGCGGAAACAATTTCAACCTTGAGGTTGGCTTCATCACTCAAGCGCTGCTTGAGTGTATCCAGGCTTTGTAGATCTGGCATATTCACATCCACATCCAGTTTATTACCTTTAAAACGCAGGGTACGTAACGATGCTTCTGGGGTATCTTTCAGTACCGCACCCGCTTGTGCCAGCAGTGTCAGCAGACCCTCTCCTTGACCTCCACCGCCTCGCAATTTTTCCAAGCCGCGCTGCATCTGTACTTTAAGATTCACGATATTACGCGATTCCGGAAAGGCTTCGCGATATACCGTCTCGATCTGTTCTTTCAGTTCATTGTTTTGTGTCGACAGGCGGTTGTACTCCATTACAAACACACCCGCCTGCAACAACAACCACAGTCCGCCAAGTATCAACGCCGGACGCCACGGGCGCAGTAGTTTTTCCAGTTGTTGTTTGCGGCTGTAGTCACCCTGCAAGAGGTTGATGGCGCATTGTTCATCAAAGCTTTGCGCCAACATCACGCTGCGTGCTTCGTTTTTTTTATCTAACGATAAATCGATATTCTGCTCGACACACAATGCAGACAACTCACGATATTTATCAGAGTCGGCAAAGGTGCCATCATCGCAAACGGTTAACTGCAGGCTCGCCGGTAGTTTGTCGCCAGCATCATCGACACAGGTCTGTAACACCGGCAGCAGGCTGTCAGTTTCAAAAGCCAACCCGGTTTGTGCCCCTGTGCGTAGCAAACCAGCTTGTCCATCGATGAGCATGGACCAACAGCTTTGTTCCGGCGCATCCTCTGTATCCCACCGGAGGCCGAACATTTCAGGCGTCATCACATCAGCTTGCAAACCAACGGCCTTGAGCTGCTCTAACCAGGCATCCAGTCGCTGACGCGAAACCACGGCATTGGCCACCCGGCCTTGTGCGTCACGTTGACCGATAGCCACATGCAAGTCGTCCACATCGCCAGCCAGTTGTTCTTCCAGTGCAAAAGGTACAGCCCTGGCCAGACGCTGCGCCTTCATCGCAGGTAGCTCAACTTGCGCCAGCACTACATCGGCACCAGGCACCAGTACACTGACTCGCGCCCCGGCGGCCTGAGCAGCAGCCTCTTGCAAGTTACCGTGAAACAGCGCGCCGGTTGGCCGCTGGTCATCACGCAGCACCCAACTGGCGGGCAACACGGCGGCTTCACCACCTTCGGTAACTTGCCCAGCTTGCCGTTCAAAGAGTTGAATGAAGAGCTGTTTACGCACAGTTGTATTTCATAATTTCACGTTCCATCCTTAGATGTACTGCCTGTTAACAAAACTCAGTTTGCGATTAAATATTGCCATCTAAATTTGACTATCAGCCTCTGCTACCAACTGTGCCTGTTCATCTAGGTAATTGAGGATATCGTACATCAATGTCTCTGTACCTTCACGTTGCGCTGCAGAGATGTAATACACCCGTTCCGTGTTTTCGCCCTGTTCGCTCAATGCCGCTTCGATCGCCTTACAGCGGACATCACGCTCATTTGCCGGTAACAGATCGAGTTTATTCAATACCAACCAGCGCTCGCGGGAAGCCAGCTCGTTACCTTCCCGCGCATCGCTGAACTTGCTCAGTTCGTTGATGATGGTACGCACATCGTCCATCGGATCATGGCCATCCAGTGGTGCCATGTCTACCAAGTGTAACAACAACCGGGTACGCGACAGGTGCTTGAGAAACTGGATGCCCAGCCCTACTCCCTCGGCGGCCCCTTCAATCACCCCTGGAATATCAGCGATCACAAAACTTTGATGTGGAGCAGGACTCACCACACCTAAATTGGGGTGCAAGGTGGTAAACGGATAATCTGCCACCTTGGGGCGCGCATTAGAGACCACTGTAATGAGTGTTGATTTACCGGCATTGGGCAACCCCAACAGACCGACGTCGGCCAGCACATTCAACTCCAACGCCAGGTCACGCGCTTCGCCTGGTGTGCCCGGTTTACTCTGATAGGGCGTACGATTGGTGCTGCTTTTAAAGCGCGCATTGCCCAAGCCGTGAAACCCACCCTTCGCCACGAGCAGTCGTTGCCCTTCTTTCAGTACATCGCCGATCATTTCTCCAGTATCGGCATCATGCACCAGTGTCCCCACAGGCACTTGTACAATCAGATCCTCACCCGATTTTCCGGTGCAATTTGCCCCCATACCGTTGGTGCCACGTTCAGCGCGATAAGCACGCTGAAAACGAAAATCAGCCAACGTGTTCAACCCGGTGTTACCCTGTAAATAAACACTGCCGCCATCACCACCGTCACCACCGTCCGGCCCGCCTTTAGGCACATACTTTTCACGGCGAAAACTTACACAGCCGTTACCACCATCACCGGCATCAACTTTGATTTGGGCTTCGTCAACAAATTTCATAACGTCAGTATCTAGTATCCAGTACCAAGGGGCTAGGAAAAAATCCTGGAACTCACCCCTAATACATCAACCATATTATATTGACAGACCAACCCTTTTGGGCGTTCTTGTCAGGCTCGAACAAAAAAAAGGCCTCGATCTACGAGGCCTTTCCGCGATCTATCTTCCCAACGAAGTACTTATGCAGACACCACGTTGATGAAGGTACGATTTTTTGGCCCTTTCACAGCAAAAAGCACTTTGCCATCTGCTTTGGCAAACAGAGTATGGTCCTTGCCGCAACCCACGTTGTTTCCGGGGTGAAATTTGGTGCCGCGCTGACGCACGAGGATATTACCGGCTTTGACCACTTCACCACCGTAGCGTTTGACGCCCAGGCGTTTGGATTCTGAATCGCGACCGTTGCGGGTACTACCCGCTGCCTTTTTATGTGCCATTTCTCTATTCCTCTGACTTTTGTCTCAGACAATCAGGCTTGAATGCCTGTAATCTGTAGCTCGGTGTAGCTCTGACGATGCCCCATTTGCTTGCGATGGTGCTTGCGACGACGGAACTTGATAATTTCGATTTTTTTACCGCGACCGTGAGATTTAACGGTTGCTGTCACTTTGCTACCCGCCACCAAAGGCGAGCCCACATTGACATTGTCGCCATCAACGATCATTAGTACCTGATCAAGTTCGACCGTGGCACCTTCGTCGGCATTGATTTTTTCGACCTTAAACGTCGCGCCTTCCGAAACCTTGTATTGCTTGCCACCGGTTTTAATTACCGCGTACATGGCTGTATTCTCCAAATAATTGCTACACTAAAAATTCGTTTCGCTCTCGCGGTCTTGCTTTATACGCCCACAATAGCGCTCGAGACTTGTCGGGCACGAGATAATCCCGGACGGGATTGACACTGGCCAAACAAAGACCGCGGATTTTAGCGTTTACAGCACAGCGCGTCAAACTCCATAATGGTCAACTTTTCTGTCATTATAGAGATTCGTCCACTGACCGCTGTTATCGCCGCCATGCTCAGCTCTACACTCAACAATGCCGAAGCGCTTGCCAAAACACCGACGAGTTGCGCACTCCAAACCATCGAGCAGGTCAACGAGCTTGTAGCCAACGATATGGCCGCCGTAAACCAGCTCATCAAAAAACGGCTGCAATCAGAGGTGGCACTGGTTAATCAGGTCAGCAGCTATATTGTTCACAGTGGCGGCAAGCGCCTGCGGCCAGTGCTGGTATTGCTCTCGGCACGCGCCTTTGGTTATACCGGTGAACAACATTTTAACTTGGCTGCCATCGTGGAATTCATCCATACCGCCACCCTGCTGCACGACGACGTGGTAGATGCCTCCGACCGTCGTCGTGGCCAGGAAACCGCTAACGCCCTGTGGGGTAACGAAGCAGCCGTGCTGGTAGGTGACTTTCTTTATTCCCGCGCCTTCCAGATGATGGTGGATGCTCAACGCATGCGGGTGATGGAAATTCTTGCTCACGCCACCAACGTGATCGCCGAAGGTGAAGTGCTGCAATTGCTCAACTGCAACGACCCAGATACCACAGAACAACGCTACCTTGACGTCATCCACTGCAAAACTGCCAAACTGTTCGAGGCTGCTGCACAGCTGGGTGCAGTGCTCTGCGATGCAACGCCCGAGCAGGAACAAGCCATGGCCAAATACGGCATGCATTTGGGCACAGCATTTCAATTAGTGGATGACGTGTTGGACTACAGCGCCTCATCAGAAACTATGGGCAAAAACGTTGGCGATGATCTCTCCGAAGGCAAACCAACCTTGCCACTGATTCGCACCATGCGTCAGGGAACCAAAGCGCAATCGGCACTGGTTCGCAAGGCCATCGAAACCGGTGGACGCGACAATATTACCGAAGTCATGGCCGCCATTGAATCCACTGATGCCATCGCGTACACTGCCCGTAAAGCACGGGAGGAAGCCAATCTGGCCATTGCGCAACTGCAAAACATCCCCACTTCCAACTACACTGACGCCCTGAAAACCCTCGCAGATTTCTCCGTCAGTCGTACCTACTAATTACCATTAGCATAACGACCAAAAATAATTATTCGGCGTGTAGCGCAGCCTGGTAGCGCACTTCGTTCGGGACGAAGGGGTCGGAGGTTCAAATCCTCTCACGCCGACCATTACTTAAGGCGTTAGTTAGTTATTTTCCTGCAACGAACAAGTTACGCCAATCACACTGATATCATCCTGTGCCCGCTCACCTTTCAGGAATTCACGTAATGCATCGGCCACAGCAGTACATACCGTTTTATCTCGACAACGGGAAATAGATTGTTCCAACCGCTCTTCACCAAAAGGTTCTCCGTCATCATCCAACGCATCAATGACGCCATCGGAACAGGCTAACAGCTCTCCGGCAACCTGCCACTGATAAACTTGTGTATGCGGCTCGAATTCTTCATCCGAGACAATACCCAGAGGTGCGGCATTGGATTCAAAGCGATGCACAATGTTGCGTTGCTCATCAACGAACAATGCCTCAGGACCACCGCCATTCCAAACTTCAATCAACTGATTGCGCACATCCACCATAATCAACGTAGCAGCGACAAAGCGATCACGTGGCACCAATACCCGTAGTTGACTGTTCATAGAACTCACGATACGACTCAATGAATAATCCCGGTTAGTCATGTGATAAAAAGTTTGTGACACAGGTATCTGCATCATCGCGGCCAGTAATCCATGGCCAGTGGCATCAGCCACCATCACATAAAAACGATCATCACCACCACGACACGCGGCCACCAAATCACCGCTCATGTGTTCTGCGGGCAACAACCAGCTATCCAGTAATTCGTCGGACATTTTGCTTGCGCGGGTCATGCGTTCCATGAGCGCATTACCGAGGTATTTTTCCTCTTCTGCGGCAGCACGATATTTTCCCAGCTCGTTAGCTTGTGAGTTCAGTGCATCACTCATATTGGCGATGCGCTGCATGGCTTTGATTTTGGCATCAAAAATACGCATGTTAACTGGCTTGGTAAGATAGTCATCACCACCCGCATCCAGACCGGCCACCTGATCTTCAACTGCAGCCTTAGCGCTCATAAAAATAATCGGAATCCATTTTTCGCCACTACGTTGGCGGATTTCACGCGTGGCTTCGTAACCGTCCATCACGGGCATCATTACATCCATCAGAATCAGGTCCGGTTGCTCGCTTTCAAAACGCTCAATGGCTTCCTGTCCATTAGTCGCAGTGATCATTTCGTGACCTTTTTTACTGAAAAAACGCGCCAGCAAATTAAGGTTCATTTCAGTATCATCCACTGCAAGAATTTTCAGAGTTTTTTCATTCACAGGTTTCCCACCTTTGGCAATACAATAACCTCATACCGTGCCGACCAACACATAACAAAGTCCGCAACCGCTGTCGGCATTGCCGCCAAAAAACTGAAATAATCCATAAAAATGCCGTTATTTTTATCATCGATGCCATAATTCATAAATAATATCCGTGGCACCTTCTGTTGTAAGGACACACTAATAACTAAACCCTGTGGCGGTGCGATATTTTTCCAGCTCGTTGGCCCGTGAGCTCAGCGCATCACTCGTATTCGCAATGCGCTGCATAACTCTGATTTTGGCATCAAAAATACGCATGCTAATAGGCTTGGTCAGATAATCATCACCACCTGCATCCAGGCCAGCCACCTGATCTTCAATTTCAGCCCTCGCACTCATAAAAATAATCGGAATCCATTTTTCGCTGCTACGTTGGCGGATTTCACGCGTGGCTTCGTAACCGTCCATCACGGGCATCATTACATCCATCAGAATCAGGTCCGGTTGCTCGCTTTCAAAACGCTCAATGGCTTCCTGTCCATTAGTCGCAGTGATCATTTCGTGACCTTTTTTACTGAAAAAACGTGCCAGCAAATTAAGGTTCATTTCAGTATCATCCACTGCAAGAATTTTCAGAGTCTTTTCATTCACAAATTTTCACCTTTGACAATACAATAACCTCGTACCATGCCGATGGACACACGTAGTAAGGCTCGCAACACCTGTCGGCACTACTGCCAAAAAACTGAAATAATCCATAAGAATGCCGCTATTTTTATTATCTATGCCATAGTCCACAAATGACATTCGTGGCACCCTCTGCTATCTAAAAGACACACCAACCACTAAACCTAGATAATCAAAAATACAAAAACACACTAAAAGCCCAAAACGTGCCTTCAACTACTTTTTCCAATGCTGAAATCAGCACCCTACCAAGCCTCGCTAGTGAACGAGCGTGGCGACCGCTGCACTTCCTGAATCTCTACCGCATCACCTTGGCGGCGTTGTTTGTCAGCACTATTTTCCTCAAAACCAATCTAGCAATACTGGGCAGTCACAATGCCAGCCTTTTTCAGGCGACCTGCTTTGTTTATCTGGGTATCGCGCTGATCACCAGTTTTGTTATCCACTTTCGCTGGCTGAGCTTTCGCTGGCTCACTTATAGCTTGGTGGTATTGGATATCCTTGCACTGACGCTGATTATGCGCACCAGCGGCGGCATCGAAACCGGCCTGGGCATGCTGTTGATCGTGGCTATTGCGGGCAACAGTTTGTTGCTCAGCAGTCGAGCGGCTAATTTATTTGCCGCCATTGCGGCTATCGCCATTCTCGCCGAGCAAGTCTTTGCACAACAAGTTTCCGGGTTGATGGCAAACTTTACCCAGGCTGGTATTTTGGGGGCCACCCTGTTTGCCACCGCCTTCCTTGCCCATGTGCTATCCACGCGGATACGCGAGAGTGAAGCTCTCGCTGCACAACGTGGCGTCGACTTAGCTAATTTGGCACAACTCAATCAACATGTATTACAGCGCATGCAATCCGGTATTGTCGTGGTGGATGCTGACCAGCACATACGCCTGATGAATGAATCCGCTTGGTACATGCTGGGCCTGCCATCATTAGGCAACACCCAAAACAAGAGCCTCAAATTTATCTCTCCAGAACTGGCCGAGCAACTGATCGACTGGCGCCGCGGTGGTCTCTCTGAGCCACGCATGTTCCGTCCCGGCGGCGGCAATATAGAATTACTGCCAAACATGACCGCCCTGGGCAGTGAAGCACGTGCCGGAACGCTGATTTTTCTTGAAGATACTGCGCGCATGGCACAGCAAGCTCAACAATTAAAGTTAGCCTCGCTGGGTCGGCTTACCGCCAGCATCGCCCACGAAATTCGCAATCCACTGGGGGCTATCAGCCACGCCGAGCAACTGCTGGCAGAGGGGAGTACAGACAATGCCGCCGACAAGCGTCTGCTGGAGATCATTCACACCAATACTGCACGCGTTAACGACATCATCGAAAACGTGCTACAACTGAGTCGGCGAGACCGCTCCATGCCCGAAGACCTGCCACTAAAAGACTGGTTGGGAAATTTTCTCCAGGAGTTTGTGCAAAGCCAGGGCTGCGATCCAGCCGATATTAGCCTGCACATCACACCTGACAACGCCATCGTACACATGGATGCCACCCAACTGCATCAGGTGCTGTGGAATCTGTGCCAGAACGGCTTGCGCCATAGCCAGGACTACCCCGGACAACCCAAAGTAGAACTACACGGCGGCATTGAAGATGACTCACGCAAACCCTTTCTCGATATCATCGACCATGGTCCGGGCGTCGCACCAGATACGATAGGCCATATTTTTGAACCTTTTTTCACCACCGAAAGCAAAGGTTCTGGACTGGGCCTGTATATTGCTCGCGAGCTGTGCGAAGGCAATCGAGCCCGACTCAGCTATGTCGCCATCCCCACCGGTGGAGCCTGTTTTCGGTTAGACTTCGCCAAACAAGCAGAACTAAAACACAGCAAACAAATCCATAACACACCCGAGACCCCATGACACCACCTTCCCACGCTCTCATTGTTGATGACGAACCCGACATCTGCGAACTGTTGGAGCTGACCTTAGGGCGCATGAATATCGAAACCCGCGCCGCCACCGACTTAGCACAGGCGCGAGAACTGCTGACACAGTACCGCTTCGACCTCTGCCTCACCGACATGAAATTACCTGATGGCAACGGCGTAGAGCTGGTAGAACACATCCAGCTACACTATCCCAAAACCCCAGTAGCAATGATTACCGCCCACGGCAGCATGGAATGGGCCATCAAGGCACTCAAGGCCGGCGCCTTTGATTTCGTCTCCAAACCCGTAGACCTGCAAATTCTGCGTAATCTGGTCAACACCGCGCTACGTGTTTCAGAAAACAGCCCGCGACTGGATCGGCGCTCACGTGACGAATTACTCGGCGATTCCAAACTCATGCAGCATACCCGCGCTACCATTGCCAAAGTCGCGCGCAGTCAAGCACCCATTTACATCAGCGGCGAATCCGGCACCGGCAAAGAACTGGTAGCCAAGCTTATCCATAATAAAGGGCCGCGCGCCAACCAATCCTTTGTGCCCGTCAACTGCGGTGCGATTCCCGACGAACTCATGGAAAGTGAATTTTTCGGCCATAAAAAAGGCAGCTTCACCGGAGCCGTCGCTGACAAAAAAGGCCTGTTCCAGACTGCTGACGGCGGCACCTTATTCCTCGATGAGGTCGCTGACCTGCCACTGCACATGCAGGTCAAGCTGCTGCGCGCCATTCAGGAAAAAGCCATCCGCCCCGTAGGAGATGCCAGAGAAACCAGCATAGATGTGCGTATCCTCAGTGCCACTCACAAAAACCTAAGCAAACTGGTAGAAAACGGTCGCTTCCGGCAGGATCTGTTTTACCGCATCAACGTCATCCAGCTACCCATACCCTCTCTGCGTGAACGTAGCGAAGACATCCCCCAACTCACCAAACACACCCTGGGCAAACTCGCCCGACAAATGGGCCTGGAAAAACCCAGCCTCGCCCCCGATGCCGCAAGTGCCCTCAATCGCTATCCCTTCCCTGGCAACGTACGCGAACTGGAAAATATTCTCGAGCGCGCCATGACTCTGTGTGAAGATAACACCATCCGCCAGCGTGACCTGCACCTACCCAAAACCACCGACAACACCTTCAGCCCACTCATGCCCGGCCCGCTGGACTCCGGCAAAATTCACCTCGAAGCCCACCTTGGCGAAATCGAAAAAACCGCTATCTTGCAAGCCCTAGAACAAACCAAATACAATAAAACCGCCGCTGCTAAATTATTAGGACTGAGTTTTCGGGCACTGCGATATCGGCTGAAGAAATTAGGCCTGGAATAAACCCCAACCATTCTGCCAAAAGACAGATTTACCCTCATTAGTTATATCGGTATTAACAAAACTCTGAGTTAACTGGCGAGGACTTTACGACCTGTAAAAAACGATAAAATAACGTGAAGTCGAATACCGACATATTAAGCGAGTTGTATAACGCATGTACGTGGCCGCAGTGCATTGCACGTTATTCCACCACCTGAAAACAACCCCCTCTCACAATCACTCCACCACATATAAGGTGACCAAAATTGTCACTTTGTGACCTTGAACAAAACCTGCAAACCACCAGCGCCTCTCTCAAAACAGTATGCAAATCACCATTCCGTAAAAAACCGGCATCCCACCAAAAACACAACCCGCTGATATTCATATTCTTTACAAACATCGCTATGCCATAAAGTCGCACATAATCAAGATTCGACAAACATTGGCACATCCCGTGCTTATACATAAATAAGTGCGGATTTCCCCGTTTTGATTAATCACCACATGGCTAAAGTTTTTGTGGAATTGAACGAAAAGGTGAAGACGTTACCGAGGACGGCATCACGGCTTTGAACAGGATAGGATCAAAACCGGGAAATTCGTAATAACCATTGCTTTCATTTTAATAAATATACAGTTAACACTGTGGAGGATTCATCCATGCAACACGTAAAAACACTACAAAAGGGTTTCACGCTCATCGAACTGATGATTGTGGTTGCCATTATCGGCATCCTGGCTGCCATTGCGATTCCAGCCTATCAAGATTACACCATTCGCACCCAGGTGACGGAAGGCCTGAACCTGGCCTCTGAAGCTAAATCTTCCATTGGTGACTTCTGGGCCGCCCGAGGCACGATGCCGTCGAACAATACCTCCGCCGGCCTCGCGCTCAGCGGCAGCATCACCGGCAATTACGTAACCGATGTAGCCATCACCTCAGGTGGCGTAACCATCACTTACGGCAACCGAGCCAATGCTAACATCCAGGGCGCAACCTTAGGACTCGACGCTCACACAAATACCGCCAACGGGCTGGTTTGGGTCTGCGGAAACGCAGCTGCTCCGGGTGGCGCAACGGTTGTTAATGGAGTTCCCCCCACCTCTCTGGTAGGTAAGTACCTGTCTGCTGACTGCCGCTCGTAATAGCATAAGCTTTGCAGCCAAAGGCCACCCCTTGCCGGGTGGCCTTTTTTTTGCGTGCCCGCCAGACCCAAGTACACACTACAATACACTTTCAATAATTCCAGGCTCATGAAAACCGTGCAGCGCTTCCCTCTCTTACTGTCATTTGCCTGCCTGCTCCTGCTGGCCACTCTGGTTTATGCGCCAGGGCTTGATGGCAATTTTGTGTTTGATGATGAAGCCAATATTCTTCGTAATGAACCGTTACAGATCACCAAACTTACGCCCGCCACATTAAAACAAGCTGCCTATTCCATGCCTGCTGGCCCACTGATGCGCCCCATCAGTTACCTGACACTGGCCCTGAATCACTATTTCACCGGGCTGGCCCCCCTGTATTTCAAGTTGACCAATCTGCTGATACATCTGTTGAACGGCTTGGTGATTTTCTGGCTCAGCAAACAACTGCTCAGAGCCTACCGGCGCCATCACCAGCCTGCTCTCAGTCTGCGTCATATCCAATGGATGAGCTTTATGGTCAGCGCCGTCTGGCTGTTGCACCCATTGGGACTGACCTCCGTGCTGTATATCGTACAGCGCATGAATAGCCTGAGCGCCCTGTTCGTGTTGTTGGGCATGGCCACCTATTGCTGGGGACGCAATCGCCAGTGCGAGGGTCACCCCGGAGCGCTGCTACTGGTCATAAGCGTACTGGTGTTTACCCCGCTGGCAGCGCTCAGCAAGGAAAATGGTGCGCTGCTGCCCTTTTTTTTACTGGTTATCGAAGCCACTCTGTTTCGCTTTGCCATGCCGGACCAAAGGGGCAAACACTGGCTACTGGCCTTTTTCGCCATCATTGCTATAGCACCGGCGCTGGTGGTCATCGGGTATCTGTTGACCCACATCGACTGGCTGCTGGGTGGCTACAATGGCCGGGATTTCGACCTATCGGAACGACTGATGACCCAAGCAAGGGTAATCTGGTTTTATCTTGCTATGACCGTAATCCCGAACATTTCCCAGATGGGCCTTTTTCACGACGATATATCGCTATCCACCAGTCTCCTGAGTCCCGGCACCACCGGGCTTGCCATCTTCAGTCTTGCAGGGTTGCTGGCCATCACCTGGTGGTGCCGCCGACGCGCCCCACTGATAAGTTTCGGACTACTGTTTTTTCTGGTGGGGCACAGCATGGAGTCCAGCGTCTTCGCCCTGGAGATGGTGCATGAACACCGAAATTACCTGCCCATGTATGGCATCCTGCTGCCGATGGTCTTTTATCTCCTTCACCCCGTCCTGCCGATTAATACTCGAAAAGCAAGAGCCACACTGGGTATTCTGTTTATCGCCATCTTGAGCGTCAGCACTGCCATACGAGCCAATGACTGGGGTAACCCGGTACAACTTGCGCTCACCGAGGTCCACAACCATCCCGGTTCTGCCCGAAGCCAGTATCAACTGGGCCACATTTACTGGCAACTCATGGAATGGCAGCCTGAGAATACCGAGGCCTATGCCGCGCAGGCACGGAAGCACTTTGAGCTGTCCCGATCCGCCAACCCCAGCAACACCAGCGGGCTATTCGCCTTGCTCATGCTGGATGCACGCACCGGCAATGTGTTGAACCAGGAGCAGATTAACGAACTTATGACCCGTCTGCGATCTCAGCCCTTTTTAAGTAACTCGGCCCACCACCTACGGGATCTCAGCCAATGCCAAGTCAAAGGCTTATGCCAATTTACACCACTACAGATCAACGGAATTTTTAATGCTGCCCTGGACAATACAACGTTGCACAGTGGCACACGCGCAAAAATTCTCTCCGAAGCGATGATCCTTGCCCTCACGCAGAGAGATATCGAGCAAGCGCTAACCAGAGGCAAGGAGGCTATGCAAGCCGACTCAACAGACCCGCAACACGGACTAAACTACTCCAGCGTGCTCATCCAGTCCGGACGCCTGAGTCAGGCACGCAATCTATTACAACAAATGAAAAACAATGGCGTCAAACCCTTCTTGCGTCATCGATTAGCAGCACAACTCGAAGCATTATCCAACGCTGAAAAAGAAGCCAAAACAAGTAAAATTGAAACGAAGCTTCAATAAAAACTAGGTATAGTGAGTTCCGACATGGTCAGCACACGACCATCGTCACGACGAATCAACATTACCGAGTGCCTATATCGAGCATGAATAGGCACCAGTACATAATTATCCAGCGTACCGCCATATTTTTTCAGCAATCTAGTCACTACTGCATCGAAATCAGGGTTGTAGAACCGGAGGTCATCGATAATATTTACCCGCGACATAATCGTCTGCATATGCGTAGCGTTCAGAGGCTCGTAGCGTTCTCCCAACCGTATTACCGGCGTATTTTTTTTGAGCTCGTATTCCCTGACAAGCTTCTTTCGCTCCTGTTCATCCTCGGGCAAGCGTAGAAATACCATAGGTGGATCATGAGGAAACTGCGCCAGGTCACTTTCGTCAAGACCTGCCTGCTCCAATTGCTGTGGACTGAGGGTGTGAAAGGCATCATCAACAAACACCACCGCCATGGTACGCTGACTATAAACCGTCCATGTTCCCCAGCTCAGCGCAACCACCTGAGCCAGCGCGATAAGTGTCATATCAAATTTCAGGCCGGGTTTGCCTCGCTTGTACACTAACAAAGTCAGTAATGGGCCTAGCACCACATCGACCAAAAAAATCAAACGGATTCCCTGCCATCCTCCGTCCGCCGAAAAATAGGGTACGGGATACCAGTAAACAATAATGAAAAACAGCAACAGCAGGAATAGAGCCGAGCTTATCCCGACATGAATCCCAAAAGCTTTCAGCTTTCCCATATAGCAAGCTCCAAAAATCAACTCATATTTCCAGTACGGCAAAACCATCCAAGCATTCATACTATCGTCAAACAGGCTAGTGATCTTAAACTAACCAAACAGTGTAAGGGCTAGCCACAACGCAGCCCTTACACCAAGTTTTCTGCCATGATACCCTGCTGACACATTCCTGCCAGTGCCAACAATATGGAAACAACAATCAGTATTGTCCTCCCCGCAAAAAACGAGGGACAGAATCTTCACAAACTACTCCCCATACTCTGTGAACAATTCAAACACTGTGAAATTGTAGTAGTCAATGACGGATCAACGGATGACACCGCCGAAGTATGTTCCCTCCATCCGGTTACGCTTATCAATCACCCATACAGCATGGGCAACGGAGCAGCCATAAAATCCGGGGCCCGCATAGCCAGAGGCAACCTGCTCATATTCATGGATGCCGATGGCCAACACCGCGTCGAAGACATCCCGCGTTTACTGGAAAAGCTTGAGGAAGGCTATGAAATGGTGGTAGGGGCCAGACAAAGTGACACACATGCTTCTCTGACGCGACGAGTAGCCAACCAATTTTACAACCAGCTCGCTTCCGTGATGACAGGCTACAAAGTGGAAGACCTGACATCAGGATTCCGCGCCGTACGAGCCCGGCACTTTCGTAAGTTTCTGTACCTGCTGCCCAACGGGTTTTCTTATCCTACCACCAGCACTATGGCTTTTTTTCGGTCTGGGTTGCCCGTCGCCTACGTCCCCATCCGTGCTGAAAAAAGGGGAGGCAAAAGCAAAATCAGACTATTCAGGGATGGACTGCGGTTTTTTCTTATCATTATAAAGATTGGCGCGCTATTTTCTCCGATGCGCTTATTTTTACCCGTTAGTCTCCTACTGTTCGCTCTGGGGCTTGGTTATTATTTTTTCACCTTCGTAACCGAACATCGATTCACCAATATGAGTGCCCTGTTGCTCACTACATCGGTACTCGCCTTTTTAATCGGTATTTTATCTGAGCAGGTTTCTGCCCTACATTATAAAGAAGTCGATATGGAGCGACGCCAAACCCGAAGAGATAAAAAATAGATGCCTCGCATCCTCCTGATCAGCACATCCTACCCCAAAGATAATAACGACTGGTCCGGCCGTTTTATTAAAGACATGGTGGATGCCTTGTCCCGCAAAACCAATATCAATCTGCATGTATGGTGTCCGCCTGGGCATTTTCCTGAAAACGTCACCTATGCCGCCACCACCAATGAAGCGAACTGGCTTTCCCAGTTAGCAAGCCAGGGTGGGATAGCACACTTGCTAAGAAATAACCCACTGCTTGCTGCACCAGCAATACTCCGCTTACTTTATTATCTTCGCCAAGTCTACCGACGCTACAAAAATGCCGACCTGGTGCATATAAACTGGTTACAAAATGTTATCCCCCTTAATAATCCCTCCCAGCCAACACTGGTAACTGTATTGGGAACAGATTTTAGCCTGCTACAAAAAAAAATCATTACCCGACTCATAACATCAACGCTTTCAAAACGGCCGTGTATCGTTTCACCCAATGCAGAATGGATGAGTAACGAGCTGAAACAAAAATTGGGGCACAACACTAAAATCCACCCGGTACCTTTTGGCATAGAAAAATCCTGGTTTAACCTGAAAAGGGAAATCGATTCCAAACAACCCAAAAAATGGTTAGTCGTACTACGACTCACACAGAAAAAAATAGGCTATCTGTTTGACTGGGGCAAGCACATTACTCGGCAGGGTGATGAACTGCATCTCTTCGGCCCCATGCAAGAACAATTATCGATCCCTGAATGGGTTTACTACCATGGCCCAACATTTCCTGAGGCACTACAACAAGACTGGTACCCTTATGCATCAGGCCTTATTACACTAAGCCAGCATGATGAAGGGCGGCCTCAAGTCATTCTGGAGGCCATGGCCGCGGGGCTCCCGGTAATCGCTTCAGATCAGCCCGCCCATGCCGATATCCTTGATCATAAAAAGACCGGCTACCTGATAAACAATGAAAAAGATTTTTCCTTTGCGCTTGATGCACTTCGCGACATAGATACTAATCGCACAACCGGCATAGCCGCACAAACCAAGGTAAAAACTCACATTGGCACATGGGATGACTGTGCAGACCGTTATATCGCTCTTTACGAATCATTATTAAATAAAAAAATATAATGGAAAAAACAGCTCTTATTATTGGCGGCACAGGCTTCATTGGCAATGCACTCTGCACACAACTCCTTTCACAAGGAATTAAAACACATGTTATCGCAAGGCATGCAGATAACCTTCCACAGAATAAAAACCTGTATACGCATAAAGCATCTATGGAAAACACTGCACTTATGGCTGAATGTCTTTCCAAATGCAGCCATGTTTTTTTTACCGCATCCGATACCATTCCAGGAAATTCAGCCAAAAAACCTGTACTTGAACTTAAAGAAAACCTAAAGCCTGCTTTGACATTTCTCGATACAATGCAGCAATTTCCCAACTGCCACCTCATTTTTTTTTCATCCGGCGGCACTGTTTATGGTAACCCCAAAGTACCGGAGATCACTGAAAATCATGCGTTAAACCCACTGTCTTACCATGGCGCAATGAAAGCATCAATGGAAGTATTCATGCATGCAATGTCCGCCCAATGCGGTTCACATATTTCTATATTAAGACCATCCAATGTATACGGCCCTGGCCAACGTTACCGTACTGATTTCGGAATCATACGAAAACTCCTCGAACATGCCAGGCAAAACAAACCCATAGAAATATGGGGTGATGGTGAAGCTATACGTGATTATCTATTCATTGATGATTGCATAACAGCAACGCTCTCATTAATGAATAGCAAAACAGAAGGGTTTAACCGCTTTAATGTAGGCGCCAGAATAGGGCATTCAATCAATTACATCTGCGATACAGTTGACCGAATTACAGGAAAAACTCTGCAACGCCTCTATCACCCAGCACGCACTATCGATGCAGAAAAAATTATTCTTGACTCGTCAAAACTTCACCGAGAAACAGGCTGGTCTCCCATGGTTTCACTTGAAACAGGTATACAAAAAACCTGGGAGTGGCTACTAAAAAATCCAGACAAGTGAAAAAAAACATGCAAAGCAACAACGAAATCGCTGTATCAGTTTGCATTGCCAATTTCAATGGTGATGAAACTCTAAGAGCATGCCTGAACTCTGTTTTACATCAGACCTTTGATCATAGAGTAGAAATTATCGTTCACGATGATGCATCAACGGATAATTCTGTAGAATTTATCCGCACTGAATACCCACAAGTAACGCTGATCAGCAATAAAAAAAATGTCGGCTTTTGTATCAGTAATAACCGAATGGTTGACGTTGCCAAAGGTAAATTTATCCTATTATTGAATAATGACGCAGCCCTTAGATATGATGCACTTTCACAATTATATCAATATGCCACTAAACAGAACTTTTGTGGAATCCTGACGCTGCCCCAGTACAACATAAAAACCGGTCAATTGATGGACATGGGCAGCCTACTCGACCCTTTTCTTAATCCCGTGCCAAATATCAACCCTACACAACACCAGGTCGGCATGGTTATGGGAGCTTGTCTATGGGTTCCTCAAAAATTATGGACGACCCTCGGAGGCTTCCCCGAATGGCTAGGCTCACTGGCCGAAGACATGTACCTCTGCCTTCGCGCATGGAATAGTGGCAATGAAGTCCGATCCTTGACTCAATCTGGATACGATCATCATGTAGGGCACAGTTTCGGCGGAGGAAAAATTGACAACAATAAACTGCATAGTAGTTATCGTCGGCGTGCCATGAGCGAACGCAACAAAACTTACATTATGGCAATTTTCTACCCGACACCAATTCTTGTTACCATGCTCCCTATACATCTATGTTTTCTACTAACGGAAGGCCTTTTGCTGTCCATATACCTCCGCAACCTACGGCCTTGGCATGAGATATACTATGCAGCAGTCCGTGACACTGTCAAACAACGCAAACTGTTACGAATAGAACGACAAAAAATACAGAAGGAAAAACACCTATCGCTACTGAAATGGCTACGATTATTTACGCCTCTACCACAAAAGCTTAAATTACTGCTGCGTCATGGTTTTCCTAATGTCTCATAAAATAAATGACTGTTAAGCAACCTGCCAATTTAATATATATTACGGCTTCACTACACCAATTTAGCGCTATTTCTAATACATATATCAAGCCTACCTCGCCATGAATAACCGCCTCTCCCCAAAAGTCAATATTCTCCTTTCTACATACAATGGTGAACGCTTCATCATCGAACAACTTGACAGCCTGCTCAATCAAACACATGCCAACATCAAAATATACATACGAGACGATGGGTCTACTGATAATACAGTCAACCTAATCCGAACATACCCTGACCATAAAAAACTAATCACACTCTCGGTCGGAAATAATATTGGTGTCATCCCAAGCTTTTTACAGCTTCTACCTGACAATGAAGGCATCAATGAACTATACGCCTTCTGCGACCAAGATGATGTGTGGAGACCCGAAAAAATATCCCGTGCAGTTGAGAAAATCATGGGCTGCTCTGAACCAGACAAAATACTATACTGTTCACGACTAGAGTATGTCGATGAAAACCTCAAGCACCTCGGCTATTCCCCATTGCCACGTCACATTGGGTTTAGTAATGCGGCCGTTGAAAATATTGCGACCGGATGTACTGTTGTATTTGGTGAAACAATTCGAAAACTTTTATTAAAAGGCACACCAAGCGACATGCTGATGCATGACTGGTGGGCATATCTCATTGCCTCTACTTTTGGTGACGTGATTTACGATGAGTTCCCTTCCATTCAATATCGCCAACACGACAACACAGTAACGCCATGGGAACCTGGGCTGGTTAAACTTCGGAATCTATCCGTTGGCTTCATAGCGCGAATAACAATGCAGAAACACAAAGGACTCAGTTCCTTAAATCAAGCTATCCATTTTATAGAAACCTATCCAGACACACCTAACGATGCAAAAACAATAATAAATACGCTGATTGAACTCCGTAAAAATAAAAAACTCTGGCAACGAATTAAATATGTAACACACCCTGAAGTGAAACGAACCGACCCAATAGAAAACATCTTCCTCAAACCCTTGATTTTATTCGGCTGGCATTAATTAACTTCCTACGATATAGGTTTTCAGGTTCAACCAGATAACTTTAGCATGGATAAAAACTGTCTCAGCGGCCTCAAGGTTAAAGCCCTCACAACTAGAGCGACATGCCTTTTCCATCCAATTACAGAATGTGATAACTTAAAACTTGCCTCATGGAAATAATTCGCATTATTAACATCTTTAATTCTTAAATAATATGCAAAAAGTGCATTATAAGTAATAAGTAACATTTCACTCTGTTGCTTGCAGGTTTTTGTTGAATGCACACCACCATTATGTACTCTATACGCAGCAGGCCTAATGTCTGAGAGATACTTTCCTCGACCATAAGCACCTAGCAACGACCAAATGACAAGATCACCATATCGTGCAGACAATAAATCGAGAGGAATTTCTCTAATCACGTTTCTAAAGCATGTAGTTAATGTGTATATTGGTGTAGATTTTATCAACTCATCGGGCTCGAGATCCCGAGTACTCCCCCCAAAATTTACTTTCAAATCACCATGCTCATCAAACGGCTGACAATCTGTATAGGTGATAACATACTCTGAATTGTCTTCTAAAAAAGACACCTGCTTCTGTAACTTTTCTTTATCTGTCCAATAGTCATCCCCTTCACATAGAGCAATATATTTTCCTTTGGCTTTCGGAAACACAAAACGAGGATTTATCAGCCCTCCTTTAGCATACTGGTTTTCTATTTGAATAATTGGCTTGATAATATCCGGATATCGTTCCGCATAATCCAACACGATATCCGTTGTACCATCAACAGATGCGTCATCATGTATTAGGATTTCAAACGGAAAATTTGTTTCCTGCATCAAAAGGCTATCAATAGATTCACGTATGTACTGTTTATGGTTGTAGGTTAAACAGCATATACTGGCCAAAGGAAGTGAATAATCCCTCCAATTGCGCATAATTTCCGCTTGAGATTTATTTTCGGCTGCCAACTTTTTTTTCGAATGACTCATTATCTATTCTTGCACACCTCTGGACATCAAACATTAAGTACTTAATACCAAAATACCTGGCTAAACATCCCAGATCACCACTTATTATCCAACCCTCTAAAAAACAGGTGCATCATTTAAGCTTAATTGCTTGAACCATACTCATTACAAGTTTTCGACTTTCTGTCGAAAAAACTGTGTTAACAATAAGAACCATAAGTCCTATTACAGTCAAGAATGAAAAAATCTCTAAACGATCCATTAAATCAAATTCAATGTTCAGCGATTGAATAAATATCAACAATAAAACTGTTAGTAAAAATGTCGGCGCAATATCCTTTAGCAACCATCGAAAATGTAAGCCCGGCGCAAACTTGTGATGCACGACAGGGGTCCATAAGATGAAGGCGATCAATCTTAATGCAAACCACACTTGGGCAACCGCTAGTGCTCCATGCTCGAATGCAACATAAATAATTAAAGGGATCTGAACGATTGCCAAAACAGTATTATAGATTACATGAATTTTAAGTTTCCCATATGCGAACTGAAGGTAGTATTGAAAAGCATTCATGGCCAAAATACCATTTCCAAGAGCAAGCCAGAAGAGTATTGGCCCTGCCCAGTCTGAAGCAACCCTGTTTCCTGTCCAGGCAAATAGCAATTCTGTTGAAAACAGAGCAATCACCCCTGCCAATGGTAACACTACTACTACCATCAGCTGTGTTGATTTTCTATAAAGCAGAAGCATACCCTCATTGTTACCTTGTGATAGAAGATAAGTCATTCGAGGTAAAATAGCCTGACTGATAGGCCCGGAGATCTGACTAATACCTGTCGCAATAACTGCTGCCAAAACAAAATAACCATATTCTGATAATGGCAAAACATTTGAAAGCACCATTTTATCCAGCTGAGTTAACAAAACCCAAATAGCTGTGGAATAAGCAAGTCCACTGGCAAAAGGAAGCATTGGTTTTAGCGTGCCCCAGAAAAAATTTATCCCCAGTTTTTCTGTAGGCGGCATTGAATGGTAAAACATCATGGACAGAACCGTTAACTCGATTATGCTGACCATTAGCTGATAAACAAAAAAACTCACAATATCCTGTGTGATGAATTGCAGAACCAAAAGCACTCCTACAAATCTTACCGTAGCCAAAACCACACCTGAAACATTCAACCAAACCTGATTTTCCATTCCCTGGATACCGCTACGATATAATGATGAAAAAAAACGTAGGACAATAATTACCCCCATTAATATCGCGCAGGTTTTTACATCGGAAAAAGAAAGTGACACAACATTTAACCAACTTGTTGCAATCCATTCACTTGCAGTAAAAATGCTTATCACAACAACCAGGGATATTGCGAAAAATATTAGTTCCAGGCTTCTCAGCAGTTTTTTTAGCTCAATGAATTCAATACTAAGTGCCCGCGCCTTTGCCGCTTGTCGTGACAGCAATGGCGACATACCCATATCCAATAGCTGCGCCCATGACTGTAAAAGTATAAAAAACCCAACCAAGCCAAAAGATTCAGGGCCTAAATACTGAAGATATAAAGGAAAAACAATAATTCCGATGATTGTTGTATAACCAAGGCCAATATAGTTTGCCGCCGCATTCCATGTTAATGACCTGGGGTGTTGCATTTTAGTTTTTCAGCCTCGCACTGTATAAACGTTGTTAACAACAGCAAAATCTGAACATTCATTCCTATTATCCAGATTAGCTCGGCTAAACAATTACCCACCCTGATATTACCATCACCCTTAACGTTGGATAACACACGTTGTTATTTACACTATTAAGATAAACTGTCATATTTTCTCAAATACAGACAATGCCTTCATAATAGCTAACCTATTCCGCACATCAGAATTTCTTGATTCCACGAATTGCTCTGGCCCGAGGTAGCTTTTTTTATTATCTGGAAGGCCCAGCTTCATTAGTAATTTTTCATATACGTAGCATGGGTTCTGGCAAAACTCCTCATATTGAACTACCAGCTTCCTCGGCTCACTCACTGTTTCCATACCACTTGTGACGGCAGCATTAATATAGTGCAATTGTCCGGCTGACTGAGCTATAGGATCAAGCTTTTTCAGTTGCGGATATTCAGGTATTTTGAATGAGTACCACTCCTTATCATCACCAAGTTGTCGCTTGCGTGCTTCCAAAATGGACGCAATATTTGCTATTGGCTCTCGTTTGATTTGGATAAATAGTGCTTTTTTAAAGATCGCATCCAGAAACGGTATATTGTAATTGAGAATCATGCTTTTCAGTGCGAAGGGTTTGCCAAAAATCCTAGTTAGCGCTGTTAATTCATCTACAAGTTTCTTCTTGTCAACAACACGAAAAAGCTCTTCATCCGGCAACCAGTCCAAATCATTAAAGGGAAGAAAGCGGCGCCAAAAATACCAAAACTCGTTCGGTGCCAGAGCTCCCTTTGTTTTCCCATTTTCTGACTCAAAGGAAATTGGGCTGTTGAAGTCAAGAATTTCATTGCGAAAATTAAAACGTGAATCAGTTAGCAGTAGTTGTATCTGGGCTCCTACCATCGGGGCACCATAAAACCTGGAGAGAAGATTCGTGGGATAAGCAAATACCCCGCTATTGGCCAGCCATTGCGTGAAAAGAGTCGTACCACTCCGCAATGGCCCCATTATGAAAATAATGGGGTAATCCGGATCAGATACAGATGACTTTTCAAGCAACTGTTCCTCTGCGCAACCCAACACCCCATTTAAGGATTCCAGCAGATTTTCCAGTCTGGCATTTCTTCTGAATGCCGCATCACGCTGCTTTTCTTCTTCTTTACTATACATGGAGGCTTTCATCTGTCACCAGATCAAATTTGTCCAACTGTTGTGCCACCCCGTGCGGCCCATTTTCCATCAGGGCGTCAATGAGGGAAAGACAGGGCGTAAATCCAGCAGCTCTTTGTGCATAAGGCACATGTTGCATCACCATGAAGCAGAGATCTATGCCTAGCCTGCGAAATGCCTCGGCATCATATAGCGCCTGTCCGCCTTGCAGGTTGATATATTCGTTTGCACCTTCGCGCTTGCAGATATCAAGAATTCTGTCCTGACCGGTCAAATGGTGGTTTTTATAACAGCGGCTGGTTTTCACAAACTCGGTATTTATTCCCAGGAAGACGGCCATAGCCTTGAGGTGATATGCAAGAAAATCCGCCAGATTTTCAGTTTTATAGCAAATCGTCTTTTCAATAATTGGGAAAACCTCGGAGAAAAACGGCGCTTTGCGGTAGGCGTTTTCTATCGACTTAACCATCTTTTTCCGCCAGACAGGCGAAGACTGCAGAGATACATCACAAATTCTCTTGTTATAAGATGCTTGATATAGAGGGGCTGTAATATAACTTGGCTTGCCGTTAATCAGTATGCGATTGCGGTTAATCCATCCGCCCTTGATGTAATTTACATCATCATAAATCACGAAGCGATCAACAGAGCCAAGAAGCTGCCAATAACCAAGATAAGGGAAAAAATAGGGCTGCATTATCGCAAGCTTCATGCTGAGTCCTCCAGAAACACCCGAATTACTGAAACCACCATCTGGATCAGACCGGGGTCCATGGTTGTTCCCGTTGGCAACAAAAAAACCCTGTCCGCAACCTGTTGGGTATTGGATAGCACCAACCCTGAATGAGGATACAATGCACTATAGGGTTTCATGTTATGGCAACCAGGCCAAAAATATTTGCGTGCCAGGATATTTTCAGCATGCAGGCATTGGACAATCTGGTCACGGGTTACGGGGCACTTTTTTCCAACTTCAATCACTATATATTGATAATTATTGTGTTCAGATTCATCGTAGGAAAGCAGGCTGATACCAGGTAAATAAGACAATTCCCTTCGATAAATCGTATAGTTGTGATGATTGGCTTCGACCATGCTATCAATAGCATCCAGATTAACCATTCCCATTGCTGCTGCGACTTCAATCATCTTTCCATTGGTGCCGGGATGAATAACATTATCCATCCCCGAGAACCCAAAATTGCGCATCAGTCGCATAGTTTCAGCAAGCTCATCATCGTTGGTAAGAACTGCTCCACCCTCGAAGGTATTAAAAAACTTGGTGGCATGAAAACTTAACACCTCACAAACTCCAAAACTACCGACCATCGTACCCTTGTACGAGCAACCAAAGGCATGAGCAGCATCGAACATTAGTTTGAGGTCATGCTCATCGGCAATAGCCTGCAATGCTTCGACATGTGCGACACGCCCCCAAAGATGGACTCCGATAATACCGGTGGTACGTGGCGTGATCATGGAACGTACCGCGTCAGGGTCGAGAATATGAGTGGCAGGGTTGATATCCGTAAATACCGGTGTAATCGCCTGCCAGTTCAGAGCATGAGCGGTAGCAATAAAGGTGTAAGAAGGGATGATCACCTCGCCTTCCAACCCAAGCGCGCGGATGGCTATCTCAAGTGCTACCGTGCCATTACACATCGCTACGCAATGCCGGACACTGTGGTGGTCAGCTACCCGTTGTTCAAATGCCTGAACCAACGGACCATTATTGGTTAGCCAACGCCTATCAAATATCTCCTCGATATACTTCAGAAAAGCTTCCCGATTACCAATATTAGGACGGCCAACATGCAGCGGCTGATCAAATGCTGGAGTAGCACCGTTTATGGCAAGGTCTTCTGAGGATTCAATAACTTTCATTTGACGATATCAAAACAAAGACACACGCTCATTCATTTCATCAATACAAAGCGGCAACACATTGTTCCATGCTGGAATTTTCAACCCGAAATGATTTTCCAGTTTGTTTGTAGCCAGGCATGAATTCTTTGGGCGCATGGCTGGCTGTGGATATTCATCGCTCGTAATTGGTGTGATATTTTTTACTCGTACAGAGAAATTTGGTAATTGTTTGGCTATATCTACAGCGGTCCTGGCAAAATCGTACCAAGACACCTCACCGGATGCGGTCAAATTGTAACAGTTCGATACAAAAGAGCCTTCCAACCTTTGGTGCTGAGATTGACTGACAACATGCACAGTGGATTCTGCAATAAAGCGGGCCCAGGTTGGCGCGCCAATCTGGTCAGACACAACCCTCAACTCATCCCGCTCCTGGGATAGTCTTAGTATCGTTCGTAAAAAGTTAACGCTTCGTGCAGCATAAACCCACGATGTCCTAAGGATCACATAATCCCCGTCAACAATCTGAATCGCTTTTTCCCCCATCAACTTGCTGCGACCGTAAACGTTAATTGGGCTGGGGTTATCATCTTCTATATATGGACAGGATTTACTACCATCAAATATATAGTCAGTCGAGTAATGGATAAGCAATGCGCCTAATACTTTAGCTTCAGTCGCAATCACCTCTAGCGCATAGCCATTAATAAGATTAGCCTCTGCTTCATTTTTTTCCGCTTCATCAACCGCCGTATAAGCAGCGGCGTTAACAATAACATCCGGCGCTATACCTCTTAGGATAGTGCTTATTTCACCAAGCTCAGATAAGTTTAACTGACGACGGTCAACGGATATCACTTCCCCTAATGGCTGCAGACAACGTACCAGTTCCCAGCCCACCTGCCCATTACAGCCTATAACAAGTAATTTCACGAAAAAAATTCCGCTTTTTTGAAAGACGTACCTTTGGAGTCTTTTTTCGAAAGAATGGGCTCTATACCCTCAGGCCAATGGATATCAATATCAGGGTCATCCCAGGCAATGCATCGTTCATATTCTGGCGCATAGTAATGTGTTGTTTTGTAGAGAAAATCCGCATGATCCGACAACACAATGAACCCATGGGCAAACCCTTCAGGGATCCAGAGTTGTTTTTTATTTTGTGCTGACAGATAAACGCCCTCCCATTGACCAAATGTGACAGAGTTTTTTCGAATATCCACCACCACATCGAACACCTCGCCCTCTGTAACACGTACCAACTTACCTTGAGGATGTTTAATTTGATAATGCAATCCGCGCAATACATTTTTCATAGAACGCGAATGGTTATCTTGTACAAATTGTGATTTTCTTCCTATTACTTCAAAGAAGGCTTTTTGATTATAGCTTTCAAAGAAAAAACCACGCTCATCCGAAAATACCTTCGGTTCAATAACAATCACATCAGGGATGGTAGTTAGTGTCACGTGCATCAAGGTTTCTTTTTAGTATCCCGTTTCTTCGAGAACACGTAGTAAATATTGTCCATAAATACTTTTCCTAAGTGGTTGCGCAAGACAGAGTAATTCATCTGCAGAAATATACCCTCTGCGGTAGGCTATTTCCTCTGGGCAGGAAATTTTTAATCCTTGCCGTTTTTCTATTGTTTCAACAAAGCTTGCTGCTTCAAGCAATGAATCGTGCGTACCCGTGTCCAGCCAAGCCATGCCACGCCCAAGGTTTTCAACGGACAAAATATCCATTTCAAAATATTGCTTATTGATATCGGTTATCTCCAGCTCTCCCCGTGCAGAAGGGGTAATGGTCTCAGCAATATCAACAACCTGATTATCATAAAAATAAAGGCCCGTAACTGCGAAACGTGACTTTGGGTTTTCTGGCTTTTCTTCAAGGCTAATTACCTTGCCTTTCTCGTTAAATTCAACAACACCATAACGCTCAGGATCACTAACAGGATATGCAAATACGGTAGCACCTGTGGTTTCCTGTGCAGCCTTTTCAACAAGCGCACCCAGGTTGTGTCCGTAAAATATATTGTCACCCAAAACTAATGCGCAAGGATCACTCCCTATAAAACTTTTTCCAATAATAAAGGCCTGTGCAAGCCCATCCGGCGAAGCCTGTACCGCATAACGAATATTAAGCCCCCAGTGATTTCCATCCCCAAACAATTGCTCAAACCGAGGGGTATCTTGAGGGGTAGAAATAAGCAGAATATCGCGAATCCCAGCCAGCATTAATACCGTCAACGGATAATAGATCATGGGTTTATCATATACAGGTAACAATTGTTTAGAGATAACCTGAGTCGCAGGATAAAGCCGGGTTCCAGAACCGCCCGCAAGAATTATTCCTTTCACTTCACAACCCCGGATTTCAGCCCAAGGCGTTCTCCGGCATAACTTCCATCCTGAACATGCAAGCACCACGTACCATTTTCGAGATACCACTGAACTGTTTTTCTTAGACCTGAAGCGAACGTCTCATCTGGAGCCCAACCTAGTTTTTTTTCAATTTTTCTCGCATTAATAGCATAACGCTGATCATGCCCAGGGCGATCGTCAACAAAATGGATCAAATCTGCATGAGGCAGGCATTCAGAGTTTGGCAGAAGCTCATCTAACAGCCCACAAACATCCCGGACAACTTCCAAATTGGTTTTTTCATTGTGGCCACCGACGTTATATGTTTCTCCAATTTGCCCACTTTCCAGCACCAAGCGCAATGCGCGAGCATGATCATCCACATAAAGCCAGTCTCGCACATTGTCACCATTCCCATAAATAGGAATGGGTTTACCATGTTTTGCGTTGAGTATTGTCAAGGGGATGAGTTTTTCAGGAAACTGGAAAGGACCGTAGTTATTAGAACAGTTAGTCACAACAACAGGCAAACCATAAGTGTGCTGCCAAGCTCGCACTAAATGGTCAGATGAAGCCTTGCTGGCAGAATAGGGAGAATTTGGTTGGTAGGGAGATATTTCAGTAAACAGCCCTTGCTCACCAAGAGAGCCATACACCTCGTCTGTGGAAACATGATGAAAGATAAAAGGGCTTGACTCCTGCCAATACTCACGCGCTACTTCCAGTAAGGTGTAGGTACCAATGATATTGGTCTGCACAAAATCGGCCGGGCCATCAATCGAACGGTCTACATGGCTCTCCGCAGCAAGATGCATCACAGCATCGGGTTTATATTGCTGAAAAATGCGTTTTATTTCTGCTTTATCCCGAATATCCGCATATTCAAAAAAATACCGGGAATTTTCAGCTTCAGCAGCCAAGGACTCCAAATTTCCCGCATAAGTAAGAGTATCAACATTAATGACAGTGACTTCTGTTTTATGGATAAATTGCCTGATAACTTCGGAACCAATAAATCCTGCTCCGCCGGTTACAATAACTGTATCGATCTTGCGCATATAATTCCCAGCTCACTACAATTGGGGAGAACTTGTCTCCCAAGGCCCGTCATCCATTCTAAGCACATATTTTACTCCACTCCAAATCAACGCTCATGCCAGGCTATTGAGATTACTACAATAATTCTTCATTATCAGCTATATTGTCATCTTCGACTGGCCAACCAGTTCCATTTTGCCACCAAGAAAAATAATAACTGGCACCTTCCTTTGTTCTTTGGCGATGGAAAATCAAGAAACCGAGGCTACAAAATTCAATTAAGAGAAATAGCGGCACTCATTGCTTATAACCTTTAATTTTTATGGCAAACTTACCATTATCCAAGTCGATTCAATGCCTTTCTAAATTTTCGACAAAAATAGCCGCTACAGTAAGCTAATTAAGTATATCTGTGACGTTTGAGATTTAGGCTTTTAGTATGCCTCATACTCACTCTATTGCGAGGAGCTTCAACGCAATCATGCAATGAAAGAGGACGTGCAATATAATCTCAATGGCTGCGGGCATGTAGGCATACCTATGGTATAAGTGCCATGATAGGCAACAACTAACATATTGATTTCACATGAGCTTATCAAACCTAATCTCTAAGAAATTACCGATTAAACTGTTCTGATGTTTGTATATCCAGAACTTGGCATGGTTAACCTGAGCAAAATATGAACGCATTCATACACCCTCTTCAAAAACCTGAATAGCAAAAAACTGATGGCCACACCAAACACACAAATGACTCTCAACGGCCTGGCCCGCAGACTGGTTGACGATGGCCATCTTGCTGAAGCAGATGCCTTGAAGGCCCAAGAAGAAAGTGATAAGAAAAAATCACCACTAGTCAGTTACTTAGTGGAAAAAAAACTGCTGGACGGGAAAATCATTGCCACCGCTGCCTCGGAAGAGTTCGGTATCCCCGTATTGGATATCGAAGCCATCGAGTTAGAAGCTGAAATCACCAAACTGGTCGATGAAAAACTGGTCCGCAAACACCGCGCCCTACCCCTCTACAAACGTGGTAACCGACTGTTTGTCGCCGTTTCTGATCCCACTAACCTGACGGCACTGGATGAAATCAAATTCCATGTGGGAGCTAATACCGAAGCCGTACTGGTTGAAGAAAACAAGCTTAAAGACATTATTGAAAAGGCCATGGCCGGGGCCGACACCGCGCTTGACGACTTGTCCGGCGACACTGACCTTGATGATCTGGATATCGGTGGCGGTGATGAAATTGAAGATGACTCAACCTCCGATAAAGATGTTGATGATGCCCCTGTAGTACGTTTTGTGAACAAAGTTTTACTGGATGCCATCAACAGCGGTGCCTCGGATGTGCATTTCGAGCCTTACGAAAAAATCTACCGAGTGCGTTACCGCCGAGATGGTGTACTCAAGGAAATCGCCACACCTCCCGTAGCTCTCAATCGCCGTATATCTGCCCGTTTAAAGGTATTGTCACGACTGGATATCTCTGAACGCCGAGTGCCTCAGGATGGGCGCATGAAAATGAAACTCTCCAAAAACCGGGCTATCGACTTTCGTGTTAATACCTGTCCGACTCTGTTTGGTGAAAAAATTGTGTTGCGTATTCTTGACCCGACCAGTGCCCAACTGGGTATTGATGCCCTGGGTTACGAGGAGGATCAAAAACAACTCTACATGGATGCACTGGCGCAACCACAGGGCATGATTTTGGTTACCGGCCCCACGGGCAGCGGCAAAACGGTTTCCCTGTACACGGGGCTGAATATCCTCAATACGGAAGATAAAAATATTTCGACAGCAGAAGACCCCGTGGAAATCAATCTGGCGGGCATTAACCAGGTTAACGTAGAACCCAAAGTGGGGTTAACCTTTTCTTCCGCCCTTAAGGCTTTCCTGCGTCAGGATCCAGACATCATCATGGTGGGTGAAATTCGTGATATCGAAACGGGTGAAATTGCCATCAAGGCCGCACAAACAGGCCACTTAGTGCTCTCCACTCTGCATACCAATGACGCCCCACAAACTCTGAGCCGGATGATCAATATGGGCATCGCACCCTTTAATATCGCTTCATCAGTCTCGCTGATTATTGCCCAGCGCCTGGCACGCCGTTTGTGCAACAACTGCAAAAAACCTGCCGACATTCCCAATGAAGCCTTGCTTGCGGAAGGCTTTAAAGAGGAAGATCTGCCTGGGCTTAAAACTTACAAAGCGATAGGCTGCGACCAATGCGACAAAGGCTATAAAGGGCGCGTTGGCATTTACCAGGTCATGCCCGTTTCTGATGCAATGGCCCGCATCATCATGGAAGAAGGTAATGCCATTCAATTAGCTGATCAGGCTCAAAAAGAAGGCATCAACGACCTCAGGCAGTCTGGCCTGCTCAAGGTAAAACAAGGTATTACCAGTCTTGAAGACGTTAACCGTGTCACCAAAGAATAACAATTCGTGATATAAAATATAGAACAAAATTCAGGGATACACTATGGCTAAACAAGCGACCGCTGACCTCTATCTTTGGGAGGGCATGAACAAACAGGGCAAACGCGCCAAAGGTGAACTTATGGGTTCCACTATGGCTCTGGTGAAGGCCGACCTACGACGCCAGGGTATTACACCGCTCAAGGTGAAGAAAAAACCCAAGTCACTGTTCGGCACCAAAAAGAAAAAAATCACCGCAAGTGATATCTCTGTGTTCAGCCGCCAATTGGCCACCATGATGTCCGCCGGTGTACCCCTGGTACAGGCCTTCGAAATTGTCGGCAAAGGCCATGAAAACCCCAGCATGCAAGATCTGATCATGGATGTTAAAAATACGGTGGAAGGAGGCACATCACTGGCCGAGGCGCTGGCCAAACATCCCTTCTATTTTGACGATCTCTATTGCAGCCTAGTACATGCCGGTGAACAAGCGGGTATTCTGGAAACCCTGTTGGACAAGATCGCCACCTACAAAGAAAAAGTAGAAGCCATCAAAGGAAAGATCAAAAAAGCGCTGTTCTACCCCGCCGCCATTGTTATCGTGTCGTTTATCATTACCGCTATTTTGCTGATTTTTGTCATTCCTCAGTTTGAAGCCATGTTCACCAGCTTTGGTGGTGACTTACCCGCTCTAACAAAATTTGTCGTTGAGCTTTCAAAAATATTCCAGGAATGGTGGTGGGCCATCTTCGGTGCCCTAGGTGGTGCCATTTATGGCATGGCACAACTCAAAAAACGTTCCAAAAAATTCAATGAAATGATGGATCGCGCCATTCTCAAATTACCTATCATCGGCGACATCATCACCAAAGCGACCATCGCCCGTTTTGCCCGTACCCTGTCTACCATGTTCGCTGCCGGTATGCCTCTGGTGGAAGCCATGGAAACCGTGGCCAATGCCTCTGGTAACTATGTTTATACCAAGGCCATCATGGGTATGAAAGATGAAGTGGCTACAGGCCAGATGATTAATGTCTGCATGAAAGAAACGGGGCTGTTCCCCAACATGGTGGTGCAAATGCTCGCCATCGGTGAAGAAACTGGCTCTGTGGATAGTATGCTGGCCAAGGTTGCGGACTTCTATGAAGAAGAGGTGGATAACATGGTTGATGGCCTCAGTAGTCTGCTCGAACCCTTAATCATGGCCGTGCTCGGTGTGCTCATTGGCGGTCTGGTTATCGCTATGTACCTGCCGATCTTCAAAATGGGTGCCGTGGTTTAAATTTATCACTACTTTAACTAGTCACAAGTTCCAAACCACTATTTCATGGCCATCATTGAACTGCTAAGCAGCAGCCCGGCATTTTATCTCTTTGTTGTCGGGCTACTGGGGCTGATGGTGGGCAGCTTCCTCAATGTGGTCATTCACCGCCTGCCCATAATGATGGAACGCGAGTGGCGGGCACATTGCTCTGAGCTGGCCGAAGGCAATACCTCGCCTCCAGATACAGAGGAAAAACTTACCCTCTCTATTCCTCGCTCCCGCTGCCCCCATTGCGGACACAGCATCACCGCACGGGAAAACATCCCCGTACTCAGCTATCTCTGGTTACGCGGTCGCTGTTCTGCTTGTAGTGAAAAAATTTCCGCCCGTTATCCTCTTATCGAATTCATCACTGCCCTGCTTTCAGTCACGGTAGCCTGGCATTTTGGCTTCACCTGGCCCGCACTCGCCGCACTGTTTTTCACCTGGGCGCTCATCACGTTAACCATGATTGATTTCGACCAGCAACTATTGCCTGACAGCATCACACTCCCCTTTTTGTGGTTAGGTCTGGCCTTGAGCCTATGGCCAGTTTTTGTCGACAGCCCCACCGCCATCATCGGTGCTATCGCCGGTTATCTCAGCCTATGGATTGTTTACTGGGCCTTCAAGCTTGTCACCGGCAAAGAAGGTATGGGGTATGGCGATTTCAAATTACTGGCCTTGCTCGGTGCCTGGATGGGCTGGCAAATGTTACCGGTGATTATTCTTTTATCGTCTGCGGTGGGAGCCGTGGTGGGTATTACGCTTATTCTGGTACGCGGTCGGAACCGAAACACCGCTATCCCCTTCGGCCCCTATCTGGCCGCCGCCGGCTGGATCGCCCTGTTATGGGGACATGACATCAGCAACGCCTACCTGCGTTTCTCTGGTTTACAATAAAAATCGGCCACCTACCTCACATGCTCATTATTGGACTCACTGGCGGCATCGGCAGCGGCAAGACCACCGTCAGCCAGTATTTTGAAGCGCTTGGCATCCCGGTGATTGATGCCGATCAGCTCACGCGGGAACTGGTTGCCCCCGGGCAGCCCGCCTTGAAAGAAATTACCGATCAACTGGGTGCTGACTTACTTACCACAGAAGGTAAACTTGACCGTTCCCAGTTGCGCGAGCGTATCTTCGCCCACCCTGAGCAGCGCCAAATACTCGAAACTATTTTGCACCCACGCGCCCGCAAAACTGCGCGGCAAGAACTCTCCGCGTTACGCGAAAGCGCACACCCACCAGCCTATGTGATTCTCAGTGTGCCATTGCTCATCGAAAGTGGCTGGACGGACCTAGTACACCGCGTGCTGGTAGTCGATACCTCCCCGGCACAACAACAACAGCGTGCCAGCCAGCGCGACGGGCTCAACAGCGCACATATCAACGCCGTCATCCACAGCCAGACCGACCGGAACACTCGACTCGCTGTTGCCGATGACATCATCCACAATGATACTGACCTCCCGGCCCTGCAAGCCCAGGTAGCCTCCCTGCACCAGCAATACCAACAACTTGCCCACCCTCGCTAACTCAGGGAGAATGGCGCCCAATTAACCACCTCACAGATCCGAGCCTGCAAAACCAGCATGCCTAATTTAACCACCGCCACCATCTACGAACACCCACTCAATGAGCGCCTGCGTTTTTTCCTGCGTCTGGAATTCCTGTTTCGCCTCGCTCGTCACAACCTGCGTAGCGATGCCGTATGGGACAGCCACAATAGCCTTGCCGCACTGCTGGAAATCCTCAGTATCGTCAGCCGCATCGACATGAAAACCGAAGTCATCAAAGAACTGGACCGTATCAACAGTGCCCTCACCTCACTCACACAAACCCCCGGTGTCAATACCGATACCCTCGACCAGTTGCTCACCACTCTCGGTGGATTCAAAACCCAGATGCATAACATGGGCGGCCAACTGGCGCAGGAACTGCGTGTGAATGAACTGTTCAAACTGATCATCCAGCGCAGTAATATCCCCGGCGGTCTGTGTGACTTTGATCTGCCGCCGTACCGTCATTGGCTAAAACAGCCAGCCGAAGTACGTATCGAAAAATTGCGTTATTGGTTGAGCACACTGGACACCTTGCGCCTGTCGGTAGAACTGATGTTAAAACTGATCCGCGAAAGCGCCGATGCCGCACTGCAAGTCGCCGTTGGCGGAAACTACCAGCAAAATCTGGACACCGGCACACCCTACCAATTGATTCGTGTTTGGTTACCCGCCGACTCACCACACTTTGTGGAAATCAGCGCCGGAAAACACCGCTTTACCGCGCGTTTTCTGAACGCCTGCGACAACGTACGCCCCAGCCAGACTGACGCAGACGTGGAATTCCACATCAGCTGCTGCGCTTTGTGATAGATTTTAGAGCACTCTCACAATAAAAATTGCGGAAACAAATATGAGCCCAAAAAAAGTAAAATGCCCCACTTGTGAAAAGCCCGTCGAATGGAAATCGGAAAACGCCTATCGCCCTTTTTGCAGCGAACGCTGCAAACTGATCGATCTGGGTGCCTGGGCCGATGAAAGTCATCACATCCCTGGTAACACAACACAGGATTTTACCAAACATGCCGAAACACAGAACGATAAACCACACTAATGCCGAGATCATGCGCTGGAACAAAAAAATACCGATGCCTCATATCTCGATACTAGTCACTCATCTCGCCACAACGCCCGGATCGCTGCCACGCCCTGCGCACCATGAGCAAAAGCCTGTTGCAGATCAGTGGATGTCATCCCACCCAATGCATAAACAGGACAATGCGCTAGCTCCGTCAATGCTTGAAACTGTTCCCAACCCAGCGGCACACTATCGGGATGGCTCACAGTAGCTGCCACCGGAGACAACATCACAAAATCTGCCTCCAGTTTTTCCGCTCGCTGCAATTGTTTCAACGAATGGCAGGATGCCGACACCCATTTAACATCAGGTCGTTCAGACAAAGACTCAAGCCGCCCACTGTCGAGATGCACACCCACTGCACCCACCTCGGTCACCAACGCCGGGTCAGCATTTAACATCAGAACCGCATCATGTTGTTCACACAAATACTGACATTGTCTAGCCAACGTTAAATAATCAACTCTGGAAAGTGTTTTGGCACGCAATTGCACCAGTCGGATACCATCATGCAAACGACTTTCCAATTGAGAAAGAAAGGCTCGCAGATCATCGCCAGGAGTCGGTGTAATGAGATAACAATCCGGCAACTGTACTGCGGTGACAATGGAAACATTGGCCGCAGGAAAATCATAATCAGACAAGGTCTGTGGCTGTACCCAGGCCAGAGGCTGGCCCTCACGACCGTGCGCTTCGCCACTAAAATCACCCACCCGCCACACATCCAGCAACACAGATTTATCGGAGTAATCGTGAGACACTCGAATCAACGGCCGCGTTCGTTGCACTTCGATACCGAGTTCTTCACGCAACTCCCGAGCCAGTGCATCATGCGCTGTTTCACCTGCCTCCACCTTGCCACCAGGAAATTCCCACAAACCGCCTTGATGAGCATCATTGGCGCGGCGGGTAATGAGCACCCGTCCCTCATCGTCAAACACCGCCGCCGCAACAACTTGCACCACTTCTGCACCCATCACGTTCTATCAGCCTTTGTCTTCAGCTCCGGTACTCAGCATTGATGCGCACATAATCGTAAGATAAATCACAAGTCCATACCTGTGCCGTAGCATCACCACGATTCAGCAACACTCGTACAGTAATTTCAGCTTGATCCATAACCTGCTGGCCCAATTCTTCTCGGTAATCAGGGTTAAGGGCACCATTACGCGCCAGACACACCTCACCCAGATACAATTCAATAACGCTGATATCCAAGTCCACCAACCCGGCCCGACCCACCGCCGCAAGAATACGTCCCCAGTTCGGGTCGCTGGCAAAAAAGGCCGTCTTCACCAACGGCGAATGAGCAATGGTATAAGCCACCTGCAAACACTCAGCCTCGTCACGACCATCTTCCACCGTCACGGTTACGAGCTTGGTAGCACCCTCGCCATCGCGCACAATGGCTCGCGCCAGTTGCTCGCAAACATCGGCCACCGCTGCACACAATGCATCAAAGGTAGCACCTTCAGCTTGCTCGACAGTTGCCTTCGACTGCCCGGTCGCCATCAACAAACAGGCATCATTAGTAGACGTATCACCATCCACGGTAATGCGATTAAAGGATTGATTCACCGCACGGGTCAGACATACCTGCAATACATTCTGTGGCACGCTGGCATCGGTAGCGATATAGGCAAGCATTGTCGCCATGTCGGGCCGGATCATGCCCGAGCCTTTGGCAATACCGGTGACAGTGACCATATGACCATCTATTTCCAGTTGCCGGGAAACACCTTTGGGCACGGTGTCTGTGGTGAGGATACCGTGTGCAGCATCAGCCCAGCCATTTTCATCCCGTGCCGCTAACGCTCTAGGTACGCCATCACAAATAGCCGCAACGTGCAGAGGCTCGCTAATAACCCCGGTAGAAAAAGGCAGCACCGCTTCTCGCGCACAACCTACTGCTTGCGTCACAGCATCACAACAGGCCAAAGCATCTTTCACGCCCTGATCACCTGTACCTGCGTTAGCGTTGCCCGTGTTGATCAACAAATACCGGGGCGACGTTTGTGCCCAATGCTCACGGGCCACAATCACTGGCGCAGCACAAAAGGCATTGCGGGTAAACACGGCGGCCACCTGACTACCCTCGCACAATTCCATCACCACCAGATCACGGCGATCCGCTTGCTTAATGCCCGCACAGGTAGTGCCCAGCCGCAGGCCGGAAATTGGATGTAAAACGGGTAGTGTATGAATGCTCGAAGCCATATATAGGAAAGATACTTTACGCTAACCGACCGTGACACTGTTTGTACTTTTTACCGGAACCACAGGGACAGGGTTCATTGCGACCCACTTTACGACTTTCACGCACAAAGGGTTTCTCAGTTTCTGCGGTGGCTTTCGCTTCATCGGATGCTTCTCCGCTCGCTGTTGCTGGCGCTATTGCGTCATGACGATAAGAAACCGGCGCCGTACTACGACGTTGTTCATCAATGGCCGCCACATCCTCTTCGGCTTGAATCTGTACTTTCGACAGCAGTTCCACCATTTCCCGTTTGATTCGCTCCAGCATTTGCGAAAACAGCTCAAAAGCTTCACGTTTGTATTCCTGCTTGGGATTTTTCTGCGCATAACCACGCAGGTGAATACCCTGGCGCAAGTGATCCATCATGCCCAGATGGTCTTTCCATTGCTCATCCAGCACCTTGAGCATCACTGCTTTTTCAAAATGGCGCAGCACGCTTTTGCCAACCATCGCTTCTTTTTCAAAATAGCTCTGCTCCACGGCTTCCAAAATACGTTTACGCAGTGTCTCTTCATGCAGGTCATCATCTTCATCCAGCCACTGCTGGATAGGTACAGAGAGCATAAATTCGTCGGCCATTGCTTTTTCCAGGCCGGCAACATCCCACATTTCTTCCAGACTTTCTGGTGGGATATAAGTACTGATCAGGTCATTAACAACTGTCTCGCGCATTGCGGCAATTGATTCAGACACATCATCTGCTTCCATCAATTCTGCACGCTGACCATAAATCACTTTACGCTGATCATTGGCGACATCATCGTATTCCAGCAGGTTTTTACGGATATCGAAATTATGGCCTTCTACTTTACGCTGAGCATTTTCGATAGCTTTGTTAACCCATGGGTGTTCGATGGCTTCACCTTCCTCCATACCCAGCTTTTGCATCAATCCGGCAACACGATCTGAGGCGAAAATGCGCATCAGGTTATCTTGCAAGGACAGATAAAAACGACTGGAGCCGGGATCACCCTGGCGACCGGAGCGGCCACGCAACTGGTTGTCCACACGCCGTGATTCGTGACGTTCGGTGCCCACCACATGCAGTCCACCCGCCGCCAACACCGTATTGTGGCGTTTCTCCCAATCAGCTGTCATCTCTCGACGTTTGCCTTCGCTGATATCCTCCACTTCAGCCAGCTCAGCCTCAAAGTTACCGCCCAATACGATATCGGTACCACGGCCAGCCATGCTAGTGGCAATGGTAATCGCACCCGGCGCGCCGGCTTGGGCAATAATCTGCGCTTCTTTCTGATGAAACTTGGCATTTAGCACATTGTGTTTGATGTTTTGCTTATCCAACAAACCGGAAAGGTACTCGGAGGTTTCAATGGATGCTGTGCCCACTAACACTGGCTGCTTGTTCTTACGACAGTCCTTGATATCTTCAACAATCGTGGCAAATTTTTCTTCCGGCGTAAGGAATACCAAGTCAGCGTGATCTTTTCGCTCAACTACTTTGGAGGTAGGGATGACCACCACTTCCAGACTATAAATCTGCTGAAACTCAGGGGCTTCAGTATCAGCGGTACCCGTCATACCCGCCAGTTTATCGTAGAGGCGGAAAAAATTCTGGAAGGTGATTGAAGCCAGAGTCTGATTTTCATTTTGTACTTGCACACCTTCTTTCGCTTCCATCGCCTGATGCAAACCATCAGACCAACGACGTCCCGGCATGGTACGACCAGTGAATTCATCAACAATGATCACTTCATCATTTTTGACAATGTAATCCACATTGCGCTGAAACAAAGTGTGCGCACGCAGGGCAGCAGTGGCATGATGCATAAGCTTGATGTTGGCAGCGTCATACAAGCTTTCATCTTCGCCCAACAAACCCACCTCAACCAGGAACTCCTCTACATGCTGATGCCCCAGCTCGGTGAGAAAGACCTGCTTACTTTTTTCTTCGAGGTAATAATCGCCCTCCTTTTCCCCCTCTTCGAGCTTCTCACCAGCCTGTTGCTCCAACTTGGGTGCAATGGCATTAATTTTTTCATACAGCTCAGAGCTGTCTTCCGCAGGACCGGAGATAACTAGCGGGGTACGTGCTTCATCAATGAGAATGGAATCCACCTCATCAACAATGGCAAAGTGTAAATCACGCTGCACCTTGTCTTCGACACTGAAGGCCATATTGTCACGCAAATAATCGAAACCAAATTCATTGTTGGTTCCATAGGTGATATCCGCCGCATAGGCTTCGCGTTTTTGCTCACTGTCCTGACCGGAAAAAATCACTCCAACGGAAAGCCCAAGGAAGTTGTACAGCTTACCCATCCACTCGGCATCCCGTTTTGCCAAGTAATCGTTAACCGTCACCAGATGCACACCTCTACCGGACAAGGCATTGAGATACACCGCCAGCGTCGCTACCAGAGTTTTACCTTCGCCCGTGCGCATTTCTGCGATTTTGCCATCGTTGAGTATCATGCCGCCGATCAGCTGTACATCAAAGTGGCGCATATTCAACGCACGCTTGCCAGCCTCCCGCACCACGGCGAAAGCTTCGGGCAACAGCTTCTTGATGCTTGTGCCATTGTCGATACGCTCACGAAACTCATCGGTCTTGGCACACAACTCTTCATCCGAAAGCGGCTCGACCCTGGCCTCCATTGAAGTGATTTCTGCCACCACTTTATTGAGGCGTTTAAGCAGACGAGCATTGCGGCTGCCAAAAATTTTATTCAGAAAATTACTTGCCATAGTTTTGGATTATGCGTCTTTGTCGTAAGTTTTTATTGTGTGTTTTGCTGCCACCCAAATCCAACAAGTGCACGCACCCACTCAGCACGATTATTTGCAGGATCCAGATATCATTACAAGCTTCAGTTCTATGTATGCTCGCTCTTTGTTGTGCTCATCCGGGGAAAATACGTCGGCAACGGAAATAGCCCTTCCGCTCAAAGCTTGGGGATTATAGCGGGGATCAGCGCTTTAGAGAATGGCCACACCGGATTCGGCATAACCTAAGCAGTAAGTTAAGTGGCAAATGGGCCCTAACGCGCCGCCAAAATATACTTTTTGGGGTCGACTGCCTTGCCTTTGTATAACACCTCAAAATGCACATGAGGACCAGTGGAACGACCGGTAGAACCCATCAGTGCCAGCACTTGACCCTTTTTCACAGCATCACCCACCTCCACCAGCAGCTGTTTACTGTGGCCATAGCGTGTGGCATAGCCGTTACCGTGATTCACCTCCACCAACTTGCCATAACCATAACGATCACCCGCCCAAGTCACCACACCGGCACCCACAGAGATCACGTCACTACCGTCTTTGCCCGCCAGATCCATCCCCTTGTGGTGCTCACGACGTCCCGTAAAAGGATCGGTGCGCATGCCGTAATAGGAAGAAATCCAGCCACGCTTGATCGGACGCCCCGCAGGACTCACCTCATCCTCGAGATTGCGGCTCATTAACATGGTTTCCAGCAGACCCAACTGGTCACTTCGATCATCCACCTGTTTCGAAAGTGATTCCAGCGACTCGATAAAATCCGGTACAGTAATGGAATCCTCAACCGCCGTATTTTCAGGCCCGCCCATGGCGGGCGGAGTGGAAAAATCAAATTCTCCACGATCCAGTTTAGCGATTTCAGTGAGGCGCTCACCCAAGGCATCCAGACGAATCACCTTGGCTTGCAACTCACCCAGGCGCAAAGCCAAAGCATCTATATCTTCATCGACCTTCTGACGAGCAGTGGCAATCTCTTCTCGCTGCACATCCATCTCGCCCTGCCAAGCGCTCAACAATGTCTTTTCCTGATCGGGAAAGATCTGCGTAGCCGTAAAATAACCGCTATAAAACGTCAGGGAAGGGATAATCGTCAACGCCAGTACTGCGCCCAAAATAACACTGGGAGAACCCGGCTTAAAGGTTCTGGTCTGCCGTCCACGCTTGCCGATAAAAATGATGTTCATCTTTTAAACAACCTTTACTTCGAATAATGATACTTGCCATTGTGTATCGGCATTTTTGCCAATAACTACAACATTTGCCGCCAAAACCCAGACAATGCCACGAATTACTGCCACAATGGCAAGATATGCCGTCCAAACCCGTCGCCAAAATTCTTTCGCGCCAGAACAGTGCGCTAAACTCACTACTCGAACGCGCCCAATACCTACAACAGTTGACACAAGCCTTGCGCGATTGCCTTGATGAGCCCCTTGCCGCACACGTCACTGTCGCCAATCTGCGTGAAGAGACGGCAGTCATCATCACCGATACACCCGCCTGGTTAACCCAGTTACGCTATCAGGCACCAACAATCCTGAGTTTACTCAAAACGCTGCCCGGCTTGCAAAAGTTGCAAAAAGTGCAATTTAAAATACAACCTACCAGTCTCAGCCCACCGATTCCACCTGCACGTCGCGCCCATCTGTCCGCTACCGGTGCGCATTCTCTGGAAAGCGCAGCCTCTAGCACAGAAGAGCCCGAGCTTGCCGAAGCGCTTTATCGCCTCTCTCGGCACAAGCACGCCAATAAGCAGTGATCTGACTCCAACAACACAAGAAGGATGCAAAACGGGCGGCCAAAGGTACCAACAAGCACCCGAACTAACAAGCAGGAAAGTATATTATCGGACCAAGAACGACATATCAGGGGTTTTTGAGGAACATATTGGACAATTAACAAGCAATGCTGCCATCCCTGTGGATGGCAGCATGCAAAACATAAAGGTAACCCTACTCAGCCTGGATCTCAAAATATACCGTAGCTGCCCAGATTGCCTTTGATTTTTTCGAGAACAAGGAAAAAGCGTGGGGTTTACAAGTATAAATGGGCACTTTTGACGCCGTAATCGGGCAAATCAAAAGTAAGTCCAGTAATTACAATAAAACTTTACTGTTAATTGGCCAAGAGAGGGTGGGTATAAGAAATAGGGGCCCGTTTGGGGTCATCAAAAGTTGCTGCTTCCCAGGCATCTTCGTTAACCAGCAAAGTCCGCAACAGACGATTATTGAGTTCGTGGCCTGACTTGTAACCACTGAATTCTCCAATCAGACTGCAGCCGAGCAAATACAGGTCACCAATGGCGTCCAGCACTTTATGTTTAACAAACTCATCGTGATAACGCAGACCGTCTTCGTTGAGCACACGGTAATCATCCATCACAATGGCGTTATCAAGACTGCCACCCAGCACTAGGTTACTTTCCCGCAGTTGCTCGATATCGCGCATAAAACCAAAGGTACGCGCTCGACTGACTTCTTTTACAAAAGATGTGCTGGAAAAATCCACCGTAGTGGTTTGTGACTGGGCCTGAAATACCGGGTGTTGAAAATCAATATTGAACGAAACCTTGAACCCTTCGAAAGGATCAAAACGCGCCCATTTATCACCATCTTCCACAATGACAGGCTTCTTGATGCGGATAAAACGCTTGGCAGCATTCTGCTCTTCGATACCTGCGGACTGAATCAGGAACACAAAGGGACCTGCACTACCATCCATAATAGGCACCTCGGGAGCACTGACATCAATATAGGCATTATCAATACCCAGTCCAGCCATGGCTGAGAGCAAGTGTTCGACAGTGGAAACCCGCACATTATTGTGAATTAACGTGGTGGAAAGACGTGTGTCGCCCACGTTCTCCGGAGTCGCCGCAATCTCGACAGGCTCGTCCAGATCAACCCGCCGAAATATAATTCCGGTATCCACAGCAGCAGGGCGCAAGGTCAGGTAGACCTTATCGCCAGTATGCAGGCCAATCCCTGTCGCACGAATGATATTTTTTAGTGTCCGCTGTCGAATCATCTGACTAATCACAATTTTCTCCTGCCACCACCCAAATCAGGCGCAGAACCGGGGCGATTCTACCACAGCCACCCCGATTCTACCTAGAGGGGTAATTCACAATCTTCGATTACCCGCCGGGCCAAGCCTTATTACACATAATAACCGGCACACTCAAATGAGTAATACCTAGTCTGCCTGACGCCGTAGGAATGCCGGAATATCCAGATAATCCAGATTACCATCAGTGCCTGTGGCATAACGCTCACCAGCTACCTTGTTACGAATCACCGTGGGCCGGTCCAGTTGACCATAGTCCACCGTACCATCCGGCGCTTCGGGGGTAACCAATACCGCTGGTTTTGCCACGCTGGTCTGTAATTTTTGCCCCAGCCCGGTAGCCACCACCGTCACCCGCAGACCTTCGGACATTTCCGGGTCAATCACTGTACCCACCACCACGGTGGCATTATCTGAGGCAAATTCTTTAACCGTACTGCCAACTTCGTCGAATTCACCGATGGACATATCCAGTCCCGCCGTCACATTCACCAAAATACCCCGCGCACCAGCCAAATCAACATTTTCCAACAACGGGCTGGCCACTGCCGACTCGGCAGCCACCCGAGCACGATCCGAGCCGGTCGCGAAACCGGTGCCCATCATTGCCATGCCCATTTCAGACATCACCGTACGCACATCCGCAAAGTCAACATTGATCAGGCCCGGGCGGGTAATCAAGTCTGCAATACCTTGCACCGCACCCAACAACACATCATTAGCCGCCTTGAAAGCATCCAGCAGAGAAACATCTTTACCCAGCACATTCATCAATTTCTCGTTAGGAATAGTAATCAGTGAGTCAACATACTCTGACAACTCATTAATACCCTGATCAGCAATAGCCATGCGTTTTTTACCTTCGAAAGGGAAGGGTTTGGTGACCACTGCCACTGTCAGCACACCCAGGTCTTTGGCAATTTGCGCCACCACTGGCGCACCACCCGTACCCGTACCTCCCCCCATACCTGCGGTGATAAATACCATATCAGCGCCTTCCACCAATTCGACGATACGGTCACGATCTTCCAACGCCGCTTGTCGGCCTACATCAGGATTGGCACCTGCACCCAACCCTTTTGTGACGTTATTACCCATTTGCAGCACAGTACGCGCCGCAGAATTTTTCAGTGCCTGCGCATCGGTATTCGTGCAAATAAACTCAACACCATCGATGCTTTGCGCCACCATGTGCTCAACCGCATTTCCACCACCGCCACCAACACCGATGACTTTAATAACTGCTCCTGCAATATTGGTTTCCATCAACTCGAACATTGTTTTGCCCTCCTGTTGAATAATTCAGTATTTAATTGTTAATACATTTTTTCAAAAACGATCTAGAAATTTCCTTGGAACCAGCTTTTCATACGTGACCACAAACCTTTACTGTTCCATTCACTCTTGCGCTCTTTATGACTTTCACCATGATGTTGATGTCCGTACAACAACAAGCCAACACCCGTCGCGTAAATCGGATTTCGTACCACATCCACCAAGCCCGAAACGTGCTGAGGCATACCCAGACGCACAGGCATGTGGAAAATCTCTTCCGCCAGCTCAATGACTCCTTCCATCTTTGAACAACCACCAGTGAGCACAATGCCGGCGGCACACATTTCCTCAAAACCACTGCGACGCAATTCGTTTTGCACCAGTATTAATAGCTCTTCGTAACGCGGCTCAATAACTTCAGCCAATGTCTGCCGCGCCAGACGTCGTGGCGGGCGGTCTCCGACACTGGGTACCTCAATGCTTTCTTCTGGACTTGCCAACTGTGTCAATGCACAGGCATATTTGATTTTGATTTCCTCTGCGTATTGCGTTGGTGTGCGTAACGCCACCGCAATATCATTAGTCACCTGATCACCCGCAATAGGAATCACTGCGGTGTGACGAATCGAGCCATCAGTAAACACCGCGATGTCAGTGGTACCACCTCCCATATCCACCAGACATACACCCAATTCTTTTTCGTCTTCCGTCAATACTGCATAACTGGACGCCAATTGTTCGAGAATCACATCGTCCACTTCCAGTCCGCAACGACGCACACATTTGATGATGTTTTGTGCCGCGCTTACTGCACCAGTCACCATGTGTACCTTAGCTTCGAGACGCACACCGGACATACCGACTGGCTCGCGTATGCCTTCCTGATCGTCGATCAAAAATTCCTGCGGCAAGATGTGCAGCACTTTTTGATCCGCCGGAATGGCCACCGCTCGTGCAGCATCAATCACCCGTTCCACATCGGCTTGCATGACCTCTTTGTCGCGTATCGCCACAATGCCATGTGAATTCAGGCTGCGAATATGACTACCGGCAATACCGGCATACACCGAATCTATCTGGCAACCTGCCATCAGCTCTGCTTCTTCCACTGCACGTTGAATCGATAACACGGTAGACTCGATATTCACCACCACGCCTTTTTTCAAACCACGGGAAGGATGTGAGCCAATACCGATAATGTCGATTTTACCTTCCGGCGTTAAGTCCGCCACAATCGCCACTACCTTTGAGGTACCGATATCCAGGCCTACTAATAAATTTTGATCAGACTTTTTGCTCATCACCGCATTCCCCGGGAAAATATCTGTTCCCTGAGCCCTGTAAATAATCGTGTTTGTGCTGCGCAAGCATGATCACTTGCAGAACCCAAGCACCCATCAATCCAATAATTATTTTGCTTTGTCATTTTCTTGTTTCAATTTCTTATTGTTTCAACCAGGCATTGATTTATTCACAGGCGTCTTCCAGCGCACTGCAAAACCATTGGTATAACGTAAATCCACTGAATGAATATTCTCTCGCTTTTCCGCTGACACAGCGTTATATGCAGTGGCAAAACGTGACAACTGTGTATCCAGCACCGCCCGACCAAACAATAATTGCATGCCATTATCAAGCGACAACCGCCACGCACGTCGCTCACTCAACGTTAATGTCACAACGGCCAACTCCATTTTCGCCAGCAGTACCGATAACAACTGGTAACGTTTGGCGAGTATTTTTGCCGTGCCTTCCGACCCGCTGAAAATCGGCAAATCACGCAATGCATCCGCCGTTGCCAGCGATATAACGTCACCATGTCGATTAACTATGCCACCACCCTGCCAACGAGCCAGTGGTATCTGTTCATGAATATCAATGCGCAAAGTATCCGGCCATATCCGCCGTACCGATGCACTATCCACCCAGGGTAGAGTCTCGGCGGCCTGTTTCACTGCACGTACATCCACATTAAAAAACCCGGCACTGGCCAAGTCGCCAATAGCCTTATACAAATCCTGTTTGTCGAGATAAACAAATTCACCTTTCACCTGCACTTGTTGAATGGGTAAGGTATCCGGCTGGGCAAGCTGCCAAACGGTAAAACCCGACAACCCTCCCAACCCACCGAACAGCAATCCCCCTCCCAGCAAACGACGTGTTAACCAACGTTCAAACATCGGTTTTACCGGTGAGCGGGACTTTTTCACGTGAGGGGTTTTCTCAATGCGTCTAGCACCCATGGCCCACGTCCTCTGTGTTACCCGTCTCATTCAGTGCCGATAGAATGCGTAAAACCAATTCATCAAAACCAATGCCAGCCGCCTGCGCCGCCATAGGAAGCAAACTGTGATCTGTCAGCCCCGGCACTGTATTATTTTCCAGCAACCAAGGTTCGCCATCCTTGCCTAACATGAAATCGACACGCCCCCAACCACTTGCGCCCAACACTGCGAATGCCTCTAATGCCAATGCTTGAAGCTGTTGCTCGGCAGCTATGGGCAAGCCACTAGGACAGTGATAACGTGTATCGTTGGCGCTGTACTTGGCCTCGTAGTCGTAAAACTCACGCGAGGTTTCCAAACGAATGACCGGCAGAGCTTCATCACCCAAAATACCAACAGTGTATTCTTCGCCGATGACCCAGGGTTCAACCATCACCGCTGCATCAAACTCCATAGCATCACGCCAAGCCGGTTCTAAATGTTCCAGGTGTTCCACCCGTGTCGCACCCAGGCTGGAGCCTTCATGCACAGGTTTTACCGCCAGCGGTAAACCCAGTTCGTTAACCACTGCGGACCAATCGCTATCATCATTCAATACTGCAAAAGCCGGAGTTGGTAAATCTACCGCCTGCCACACCTGTTTGCTGCGCACTTTGTCCATAGACAGCGCACTACCCAACACACCAGAACCGGTATAGGGAATATTCAGTGTTTCCAACACTCCCTGAATCACTCCATCTTCACCACGTCGTCCGTGCAGGGCGATAAACACACCATCAAACTGGCCCTCTAGTAAAACGGAAACAATGTCGTGCCCTACATCCACACCATGCGCATCGATCCTCTGTCGTCGCAACGCAGCCAGTACCGCTTCACCACTTCGCAGAGAGATTTCACGCTCCGCCGACAGTCCACCCATAAGCACGGCGACTTTGCCGAATTCAACTGGGTTCACTGTAAATGCGGAGCTCATTCCGCCACTCCTATGATGTGGACTTCACGTTGTAGTGCTACACCTCGTTTTTCCTTTACCACCTGCACAATCCGCTCGATCAGGGTTTCAACTTCACGCGCTGTTGCCCCTCCCGTATTGATAATAAAATTGGCATGCTTATCTGAAACACAGGCTGCACCTTCACACTGTCCCTTCAAATCACAGACTTCAATCAGACGTGCCGCAAAATCGTCTTCGGGATTACGGAATACCGAACCAGCATTGGGTAACGATGTCGGCTGACTGTCACCACGTTTGGCAAGCAAAGCCTTGATATGTGCTTGCAATACCGTCGGCTCACCATCGGAATCTAACTGCAATTGTGCAGCTGAAAACCATTCGCCTTTTGCACCGGAGACATGGCGATAAGCAATTTCAAATTCTTCAGGTTTACGGTGGTAGCATTGACCTTGTTGATCCAGCATTTCCACCTTCGTTACGATATCCCAGGTTTCACCGCCGAAGGCACCGGCATTCATCGCCAGCGCACCTCCCATGGTACCGGGGATACCTGCGAGAAATTCTGCACCCGAAAGACCTGCACGCGCGCAAAAACGTGCCACTTTGGCGCAAGCCACACCGGCCTCGGCGCGTACTGTTTTTTCATCGATCTGTTCCAATCCATCCACCACACCACTGGTTGCAATCACCGTGCCGCGAATGCCACCGTCGCGCACCAGCAGGTTGCTGCCCAGGCCTAACCAGTAAACCGGTTCGTTGTCCGGAAGCTGCGATAAGAACAGTGACAAATCTGCAATATCAGCAGGCTGGTAATAACGGTCGGCCGGGCCACCAATGCGCCAGCTTGTGTGTTTTGACATGGGCTCGTCTAACAACAAGTTGCCACGTAATTCGCTACCTTGCAGTGCCGCGTTCATGACAGACCACTCTTCAATTGCTGCGGTAACCGAGCAGCAACGGTGCCAATGGAACCCGCTCCTAAAGTCAGCAACACATCACCATCACGCAACACGCCTTGCAGGGTTGGTGCAAGGTCATCAATATTTTCCACAAACACCGGGTCCAGTTGTCCACGGGCGCGTATCGCTCGACACAGAGCGCGACCGTCATCACCGCCTTGTGACTGCTCTCCTGCCGCAAAGACTTCTAACAACAACAAGACATCTGCCTCGCAAAGCACTTTGGTAAAGTCTTCAAACAGGTCACGGGTGCGCGAAAAACGATGCGGCTGGAAGGCCAGCACCAAACGTCGTTCCGGCCAAGCCTTGCGTGCGGCTTCCAGAGTCGCCTCCACCTCACGTGGGTGGTGGCCATAATCATCCACCAGCAACACCTTGCCTGCTGTAGTTTGCAATTCGCCATACACCTGAAAACGCCGGCCAATACCTTCAAAACCCGCCAACCCATTTTGAATGGCTTCATCGCTGACACCCAGTTCGGTAGCCACAGCAATAGCCGCCAACGCATTCAGCGCGTTGTGCGCGCCGGGCATGTTCAATGTTACGGCCAGTTCGGTTGTATGATCCTTGCGCTGTACCCGGAAGTGGGTCTGCGGTCCCTGTTGATGCAACTCCAGTCCACGCACATCCGCATCTACCGATTCAAACCCATAAGTCAGTACCGGCTTGGAAATTTCCAGCAATAGTTCGCGCACCACCCGGTCATCGATGCACATCACCGCCAAACCATAAAAGGGCAGGTGATGCAAAAATTCGAGAAAGGCCTGACGCAGATTAGCAAAATCACCGCCGTAGGTTTCCATGTGATCGGCATCGATATTGGTGACCACTGCCATCATCGGTGCAAGATACAAAAACGAGGCGTCACTTTCGTCGGCCTCAGCCACCAGATAACGGCTCTCACCAAGGCGCGCATGAGAACCGGCGCTATTGAGCAGACCTCCGATCACAAACGTGGGATCCAGTCCGTCTTCGGCCAACAGACTCGCGGTCAAACTGGTCGTCGTGGTTTTGCCATGCGTCCCGGCAATGGCGATACCAAAACGAAAACGCATCAATTCGGCCAGCATTTCAGCACGCGGCACCACTGGAATACGCGCCTCACGCGCAGCCACGACTTCCGGGTTATCCGCTGACACGGCGGTGGACGTTACCACCACGTCACATCCCTGCACGTTTATCGCATCATGCCCCGCAAATATTTCGGCACCTAAACCATTCAAACGACGGGTCACGGCATTTTCCCGCAGATCTGAACCCGACACGGTATAACCTAAATTAGATAATACTTCGGCAATACCACCCATGCCCGCGCCACCAATACCGACAAAATGCACACGCTGAATACGCCCCCAGGCCGGATGCGATTCACCCGTAAAGTTTTGCCCTCTGCGCTCAATCCTTTGCTGGGCTTTTTGCTTAACCATGGGCCACCTCCCGCCTATCGTTCCCTGCCACGGCCAGACATTGCTCGACAACTTGTGTGGTGGCATCCAGCAGTGCCAGTTTGCGTGCGGCTTCGGCCATAGCGGTTAATTTATCAACACTAAGTGATAACAAAATCTCGCCCAGGCGTTCGACGGTAAGCTGCGTCTGCGGTAGTAATATTGCGGCCTGCGCATCCGCCAGATAACGTGCATTAGCAGTTTGATGATCGTCCACCGCAAAAGGAAAAGGCACCAGAATAGAGGGCACACCAGCGGCTGCCACCTCGGCAATGGTCATGGCACCGGCACGACATAACACGACATCGGCCCACTCACAGGCGGCTGCCATATCATCGATAAACGGTTCCAGTCGCGCATCAATGCCCACCGCCGCGTAAGCAGAACGCGCATCATCAATGTTTCGTTTGCCCGCCTGATGCCAAACTTCTGGACGGGCGGTAACATCCAGCGCTGCCAGCGTCTGTGGCACGACTTCATTTAACCGTGCCGCACCCAGGCTACCGCCCACGACCAGCAGGCGCAGTACACGACTCTCCGTGTTGGCAACAACATTCTCAGACACAGCATCAATGAATGTCTTGCGCAAAGGATTGCCGGTGTGCAGCACTTTTTCAGTCACCGCAAAGGTGCCGGGAAAAGCTTCCATTACCCGCCGTGCCAACGGTGCCAACAAACGATTGGTCAACCCAGCACAGGCATTCTGTTCGTGGATCAACAACGGTCGCCGTTTCAACCACGCCGCCAACCCACCTGGGCCGGAAACAAAACCACCCATGCCCAGCACCGCCGCTGGTTGGCGTCGGGAAATAATTCTCATACTCTGTGACAAGGCCAGCAGCAATTTCACTGGTGCCATAAACAGACTCAACATACCCTTGCCACGCAACCCGGACACTTGCACATAATCGATAGGGAAACCGGCACGCGGTACCACTTCGGCCTCCAGTCCCTGGCGTGTGCCCAGCCAACTGACCTCTACACCGCGCGCGCGCAACTCATCGGCCACCGCCAACGCGGGAAATACATGGCCACCGGTACCACCGGCCATGACCATGATGCGCAGAGGCTGCTTGCTGCTCATGAGCTGCGCCTCCGTTTTTTCATTGTTTTTTGTGTTGTTTTTCGTGCTGTTTTCTGCGTTACTTTTTGTAACGTCGGCACTATCCGTCGTGCTCCTGGTTGCCGGTCCACCGGATGTTCGTGGGAAATCCGCAACAATAACGCCACCGCCACACAACTCATCACGATACTGGAGCCACCGTAACTCATCAGCGGCAGAGTCAATCCTTTGGTGGGCAATACACCCATGTTCACACCAAGATTAATGAATGCCTGCAATCCCAGCCATATACCAATGCCGTAAGCCGTATAAGCACCAAAGCGGTTACCGCCTTGCGCCGCTGACTGACCCACGACAAAAGCACGCCACACAATCAGTGTGAACAGGCCAATCACCATTGCCACACCGATCAGGCCCAACTCCTCAGCCAGTACGGCAAATAAAAAGTCCGTGTGCGCTTCGGGCAGATAAAACAGTTTTTGCACACTGCTCCCCAGACCCACGCCCAACCATTCACCACGACCAAAGGCGATCAATGCCTGAGTGAGCTGAAAACCACTGTCAAACGGGTCGGCCCAAGGGTTCACAAATGATGTGAGACGTTCCACCCGATAGGGTGATGAAATCGCCACGACAGCCACCACAACGGACATGCTGAGGAACAACACCGCAAATTGCCACAGTCGCACACCACCCAAAAACATCATGCCCAACACCGTGGCGGTAATCACTACGGCGGCACCAAAATCGGGTTCCAGCAACAGCAGCACACCGATCAGGCCCACCAACGCCATGGGTTTGAGGAACCCTTTCACCGATTCGCGCACCTCGTCACCGCGTCGCACCAGATAGCCTGCCAGATAAACCACCACAAACAACTTCATCATTTCCGATGGCTGAAAATTCACCGGCCCCAACGATAACCAACGCACACTGCCGTTGACTTCACGCCCAAGCAACAACACGGACACCAGCAGGCTCAAACCCAATAACAGGAACCAGGGGCCGAGGCGTTCCCAATACACCAAGCGCAAATTCAACACCGCAAAACCGACCAGCAAGCCCAGCACCACAAAAGCGCTCTGCCGCCATAGATAAAAGAGGGGGTCATTCATCTGGCGTTCAGCAATGGATACCGATGCCGACGCCACCATCACCAGCCCTATGGCCAACAGCATAATGGCTGCCACTAGCAGACCGACATCCAACGGAAAACGCCCATGACGCGCGCTCGACGTCACATTCGAGGTCAGTACAAAATTGCGCAATACGGGAATCGTATCGGCGCTCATGACGCGCCTCCCTTAACTGCCGATAATGCACGTACTGCCGTCTCGAAGGCTTCACCCCGAGCGGCAAAACCGGTAAACATGTCGAAACTGGCACAGGCTGGTGACAACAGCACCGTGTCTCCGGACTGTGCAAAAGACTGCGCTTGCATCACGGCCTCTTCCATCGAAGATACCAACCGTGCCGGCACTACATCTTCCAAAACTTTTTTCATCAGTAGCGCATCTTCACCCAGCAAAACAACAGCACGCACCTTGTCTTTTATAACATCCACTAACGGTGAAAAATCAGCATCCTTGCCTTGCCCGCCGGCGATCAAAATCAATGGTCCACTCAAACCCTGCACAGCAGAAAGTGTGGCACCCACATTGGTGCCTTTGGAATCGTTGATCCAGCAAACATTCTCGACTTTGGCGACAAATTGAGTACGGTGCGGCAGACCGGGGAAAGTTTTCAGTGTGTCTAACATCCTGGTCATGGGCAGCCCCATCACTTCACCTAGGGCCAGCGCCGCCAGCGCATTGATCTGAGCCTGTTCACCTGACATACGCAGTTGTGCAACCGACAGCAAAACTTCTGTACCGCGTGCTAACCATAGTTCGTTATTCCTACTAATGCGCCCGAATTGGTCTTCATCAGGAACACCCAGGCCAAAACTGATTTTCTGCTGTGGCACATTCTCCGTCAGCATCGTCACAACCAATGAGTCATCACGATTGAAAACCGCCACACCCTGTGCTGCCAGTCCGGCGCTACTGTAAATACGCTGCTTGCTGGCTGCGTAATGCGTCAGATCATCGTAACGATCCAGATGATCGGCACTGATATTCAGCACTACCGCTGCTGTGGCATGCAGTGCGTGAATACTGTCCAATTGAAAGCTCGACAATTCCAGAAGGTAAAAATCCGGCTCATTTTCTTCGAGTAATTCCAGTGCAGGCGTACCAATATTGCCACCCACCCGCACTGCCCGATCTGATGCTTTTGCCATTTCACCCAGCAGCGAAGTGACTGTACTTTTCCCGTTAGACCCGGTGATGGCCACAATGGGTGCTTGCGCCATTTGCGCAAACAATTCGACATCACCAATCACCTCCACTCCCCGACGCTGCGCATCGGCAATCAACGGCTCATTCAATGAAACACCCGGACTGACGATCAAGCGCTGTGCCCAGGCAAACAGTGTTTCGTCAAAACCACCCAGATGAGTTTCCACCGTTGGTAATTCGGCACGCAAAGCAACAATGCCCGGCGGTTGTGTACGACTGTCCGTCACTGCAAACGGCACACCGTGCTGTGCTAAAAAACGCGCACAAGATAAACCGCTCTGTCCCAAGCCAACCACCAAGGTTGGTATTGAGACTAAACCGTTGTTATGTTCTGTCACGTTTATCATGTTCAGTGCTGCGTTCATTGCAAAATATTTTTTGTCTTGGTCATTAATGTGTAAAAAACTTAACGTATCTTCAAAGTAGCCAGCCCCACCAAAACCAGGATGACGGTGATAATCCAGAAACGCACAATCACTCGTGGTTCGGGCCAACCTTTTAATTCAAAATGGTGATGCAACGGTGCCATGCGAAAAATGCGTTTACCGGTTAATTTATATGACGTCACCTGCATAATCACCGACAGGGTTTCAATCACAAACACACCCCCCATGATCACCAGCACCAGTTCCTGACGCACCACCACGGCGACAATACCCAGTGCCGCACCCAATGCCAGCGCACCGATATCACCCATGAATACCATGGCGGGATAGGTGTTAAACCAGAGAAACCCCAGACCGGCCCCCATCAAGGCACCGCAAAAGACCACCACTTCACCCACACCGGGGATATAAGGAATGGCGAGATATTCTGCAAACTTCATGTGGCCTGTCACATAGGCAAAAATGCCCAGCGCACCGGCCACCATCACCGTAGGCAGAATCGCCAATCCATCAAGCCCATCAGTAAGGTTCACCGCATTGCTGCTACCGACGATGGTCAGGTAGGCCAGCACGATAAACATTGGTCCCAGCACAATAGCCACGTCTTTAAAAAACGGTACAAACAATTGTGTTTGCTCGGGAGTCATTGCGGCGTCATATAAAAACCAGGCAGCACCCAGAGCGATTACCGATTGCCAAAAATACTTGTAACGTGCAATCAGTCCGCGTGAATCTTTTTTGACGAGTTTTTTATAATCATCTACCCAGCCAATCACACCGAACAGGATAGTCACCAGCAACACCACCCACATGTAGGAATTACTCAGGTCTGACCACAACAGGGTGCTGACTGAAATCGCCACCAGAATCAGTGCGCCCCCCATGGTGGGTGTACCCGCTTTTTGCAAATGGCTTTCCGGGCCATCGTCACGCACGGTCTGGCCAATCTGATAATGATTAAGTCGGCGGATCATCGCCGGGCCTACCACAAATGAAATCAACAGTGCCGTCAGCGCGCCAAGAATTGCACGCAAAGTCAAATACTGAAACACACCAAAACCACTGTGGAACTGGGTCAGATAATCAGCAAGATAAAGCAGCATCAGCCCATCCCCTCTACAGCCCCAGCTATCGATAATGCAGCGACTACATTTTCCATATGTGCCGAGCGTGAGCCTTTCACCAATAGCGTCACATCTTTATGCAAATCCTCTTGCAGACGAGAGATTAATTCATCCTGTGCAGCAAAATGCTGGCCATGTTCGCCAAAGGCTTGTGCCGCGTGTTGTGAGCATTCACCCACCGTGTACAAACGACTTACGCCCACTTCGCGTGCTTGATGGCCTGCTTGCTGGTGGTATTCCACAGCCTTCGCACCCAGCTCTGCCATATCACCTAACGCGAGATAACGATCACCACGACACTGCGCCAATACATCCAACGCTGCATTTAACGATGCCGGGTTGGCATTGTAGGTATCATCAATAATTTGTGCGTCATGAAGACCCGCTTTGCGCTGTAACCGGCCCGACACGGTCTGCATGGATTCCAGGCCCATTTTGATATCCGTGATACTGACGCCCACCGCCAGTGCAGCCGCCGTGGCCGCCACTGCATTCGCGGCGTTATGACGACCTTCCAGCGGCAAAGCTACCTGTATGTCACCCTCTGGAGTCGATATTTGCAATAAACCATCAGCCAGTAATTCGCCACGCACTTCAGCATCACTTTCCACAGATAGGGAAAAATGTACGATTGAACGTTCACCTGCCTGACTCCGCCATAAACCGGCAAAAGCATCATCAGCATTGATTACAGCCACACCATTTACAGGCAGGTTTTCAAAAATTTCACCCTTAGTTTTTGCCACAGCATCCAGTGATCCAAAACTTTCCAGATGCGCACCTGCTGCATTGGTAACCATTGCCACCGTGGGCTGTACGAATGCGGTTAAATAAGCAATATCACCAGGACGACTGGCACCTTCTTCAATCACCGCTGCAACATGTTCAGCACGCAGGTCCAACAAAGTACGCGGCACACCCACTTCATTATTAAAATTGGCCTGGGTTGCCAATACACTGCCTTTGCACGACATAATCACCGCAAGCATTTCCTTTACCGTGGTTTTACCGTTACTGCCGGTAATCGCAATCAACGGAATCGTAAACTGCTCTCGCCAATTGGCCGCCAGTTGTGCATAAGCACGCTGGGTATCGCTGACAATGATTTGTGAAACAGGTGCCTCAACAGAATGCGTGACCACAACGGCCACCGCGCCTTTTTGTATGGCTTCGGCCACAAAATCATGACCATCAAAATGCGCGCCACTCAATGCCACAAACAACTGGCCCGGTGCAACTTCACGGGTATCTGTACTGATACCGGAAAACTGTGTTGTCTTTGCCTTGCCGTGCAACTCACCTTGCAACAACTCGCAGGCCGCCTCCACGGTATTAATGCCTGGTGTGATCTGCTGGACATCCATCACGATTGCCCTCCAGCAGATTTTCGCAAGGCCAACACACGCTCAACTTCATCGGCATCACTAAATGGCAAGCGCTCATCACCAATAATTTGCACTTCTTCGTGCCCCTTGCCCGCAATCAGTACGACATCGTCTTCTGCCGCAGATAAAATCGCTTTTTCAATGGCACTGGCACGATCCGCAATCACCAACACATCATCCACCCGAGTAAAACCCTGAAGAATATCGGCGACAATCACCTGTGCATTTTCTGTACGTGGATTGTCATCGGTAACAATGGTTTTATCTGCCAACTGTTCCACTGCTGCCGCCATTAATGGGCGCTTACTGCGATCACGATTACCTCCGCAACCGAACACACACCATAAACTAGGGGCATTCACCACACCCACCTGTGTAACAGCATGAGCACGCAATGTAACCAGCACCTGCCGTAAGGCATCCGGGGTGTGTGCATAATCCACCACCACCAATGGCTGCTGGTTTGCGCCACCATAACCCTGCATACGCCCCTGCACCGGCTGTACATCAGATAGACGTTGCAGAGCATCATCAAAATCAATACCACTGGCTAATAACGCGCCCAGCGCCCCCAACAGGTTTGACGCATTAAATGCGCCCAATAACGGCACTTGTAAATCGCCTTTACCCCAGTCGCTTTCCACATGCATGCGCAGACCATTACGGTCTAACTGTAAATTGGAACCCAGTAGCGACGGTAATACACCACCACTCTTTCCATCACCAAAGCCATAACTCACTGTGCCCACCGCACCCGGCATCGACATCAGCATCTGCCGACCGTAGTCATCATCAATATTGATCACTGCATATTTCAGACCTTTGGTCTCAAACAGACGCCGCTTGGCCCGACCGTAATTTTGCATGTTGCCGTGATAATCCAGATGCTCGTGGCTGAGATTAGTGAACACCGCCACATCAAATGCTACCCCTGCCACCCGCCCCTGATCGAGGCCATGTGAGGATGCTTCCATCACCACCCGTTTTACATTTTCGTGGCGTAAATCATCCAGCAGGGTATGCAGAGTAATCGCGTCCGGCGTGGTAAAACCACCTTTTTCCAGTTGACCGAACACGCCATTACCTAGCGTACCGAGCACGCCGCAGGGTCCATCCTGTTGCAGCGCATGAGCGATAAATTGAGTCACCGAGGTTTTACCATTGGTGCCGGTAACACCGATCACAAACTGTGACTTCGACGGCTCACCATAAAATCGCTCGGCAATGTAACCCACCTTGTCCTTCAGATCCGGTACGCCGTACACTGGTACGGTGCCACGCAGTTCTTGTCGTGGCGTGGAGGACTCCCACAACACCACATTCGCACCACGCTTAATGGCATCATCAATAAATTCCCTGCCATGCAACTGCTCACCACTCAGGGCAAAAAACAAGTCACCCTTTTGTGCCTTTCGACTGTCCAGACACAGCCCGCTAATCTCCAGCGCGGGGGCCTCCCGAATAAAATAAATGCCGGTAATCAGCTTGGCAAAGGTCAACGGCTCTGGCATGGATTGCTTTGTCATCATCGCGCCCTGTCCAAAAGTACCAACCGCGAGCCGGGAGACGAATTCACATTATCCGGTGGAATATCCAGCATGCGTAAAGCGCCCGCCATTACCTTGGAAAACACCGGAGCCGCCACAGCGCCACCGTAATATTTTTCACCACGTGGCTCGTCGACCATCACCACCATCGCCAGACGCGGATCACTGGCCGGCGCAATACCGGCAAATAGCGCTAAATAACTATCTTCAACATAGCCACCAGCACCGGATTTTTTCACCGTACCGGTTTTACCGGCAATGCGATAACCGGGTACGGCAGCCTGGGTGCCCGTGCCACCTTCTTCCACCACGCGCTCTAGCATTTGTCGCACTTTGCGCAAACTGTTTTCGCTCAATACCGGCTCATATAACGCCGCCAACTCTGCCGCCTGTGCCTCGCTACGGCGTAAAAAACTCACCGGCAACGGGCGACCGTCACTGGCCAATGCCACATAGGCACGAGCCAGTTGCATAGCCGTTACTGACAGGCCGTAACCATAAGACACTGTGGCACGCTGAATGTCATGCCAGGCACCAAAGTCGGTTAACAGCCCCGACGGTTCACCCGGGAAACCACTGCCGGAATCCATGCCCAGGCCCACACTGGCAAAGGCCTGCCACAGATGTTCCGGGGTAATCGACAGCGCCAGCTTGCTGGCACCCACGTTGCTAGATTTCTGCAAAATAGTAGAAACATCAATCACACCGTAATCACGAAAATCACGAATGGTTTTACGGCCAATCTTCAAATAACCCGGACGTACATCCACCACCGTGTTGCCATTAAAACGCCCCGTTTCCAGCGCGGCAGCAACCGTAAACGGTTTGATGGTGGAGCCCGGCTCAAACACATCTGTCACCGCGCGATTACGCAGATTACTGCTTTTCAACTTGTTACGATTGTTCGGGTTGTAAGCGGGCTGGTTAACCATGGCCAGCACTTCACCGGTACGCACATCGAGAATCACCACAGAACCGGCATCGGCACGGTGACTTTTCACCGCTGCTTTCAGTTCACGATAGGCCAGATACTGCAAACGGCGATCAATACTCAATACAAGATCTTCACCCGGCTGTGGCTCGGAAACGCGCTCGACATTTTCCACCACGCGGCCAAAACGGTCTTTGATCACCCGCTTGGCACCCGCAATACTTTTCAGTCGCGCATCATGTACCAATTCCATGCCTTCCTGACCTGCATCATCCACATTGGTGAAACCCACTACATGGGCGGCAACTTCACCGGCTGGATAAAACCGTTTGTATTCCGGTGCTAAAGCCACACCGGGAATTTTCAGGGCCATAACTTTTTCCGCCAGATCCGGCGCGACCCGACGTTTCAGGTAAATGAATTCCTTATCGCGCTTTACCGCCAGTTGACGCTCCAGTACGCCACGCTTGAGCCCCAGCACTTTCTCCAGTTGTGGCCAGCTGTCACGTGCCTGAATCAACTCCTGGGGATTGGCCCACACCGAATCCACCGGTGTACTGATGGCCAGCGGCTCACCAAATCGATCGGTAATCATGCCGCGATGCGCAGGCTCGGAAACTACACGCAAATAACGAGCATCTCCCTGCCCTTGCAGAAAATCTTTACGCACCACTTGCAAATCTACCGCGCGCGCAACCAATGCCAAGCCTGCCAGGCTCAGCACCGACAGCACTAACAAACGCCGTCCACGGAATGCGAGTTCAGATGTTTTTGCATTCATTCTTTTGTCTTCACATTCACGGTTTCTGCTCCGTTGGTTCCACAATCACCACCTCGTCCATTTTGGGATTAATCATTTGCAGTTTTTCCCGGGCAATACGCTCCACCCGGCTGTGCGTTGCCCAGGTACCCTGCTCTAGCTGCAATTGTCCCCATTCCACATTCATTTGATCGCGCACTTTCTCCAACGCTTGCAATGCCACAAAACGTTTACGACTCTGATGCTTGGCCTCAATCACTCCCACCGCCGAGACCAACACCACCAAAATCATTACCACCAACAACCCCTGTTTGCTCATTCAATGCGACCGCTCCGCAACGCGCAGCACAGCACTACGGGCACGTGGGTTGGCCGCAATTTCCTGCTCGCTGGCGCGGATTGCCTTGCCAACAAGCTTGACGCGAGGCGACAACGCCGACTGTGGAATCGGCAAATCTGGCGGGAAATCATCACCCCGTGCCTCTTTACGCAAAAAGCGTTTGACGATACGGTCTTCCAACGAATGAAAACTGATCACAGCCAATCGCCCGCCAGGCCGCAACACATCAAGCGCCTGCGGCAAACATTGTTTAAGGTCATCGAGCTCACCATTAATAAAAATGCGAATCGCCTGAAAACTGCGTGTCGCGGGGTCTTTGCCTTTTTCATGCACGGGACTCGCCTCAGCAATCAATGTCGCCAGTTGACGGGTCGTGCAAATAGGGGTTTCCATACGCGCCTTCACAATGGCGTAGGCAATACGCTTGGCAAATTTTTCCTCGCCGTATTCACGCAACACACGGCGAATATCATATTCTTCAGCTCGCGCCAGCCACTGGGCCGCGCTCTGTCCGGCTTCAGGATTCATGCGCATATCGAGTTCGCCGTCGTGGCGAAAACTGAAACCTCGCTCAGGGTCATCCAGTTGGGGAGACGACACCCCGAGGTCCAAAAGAACCCCATCCACGCCACCTGCTTCCGACGTTTGCCAATCTCTCTCTTGCACCAGACGCCCCAACTCAGTAAATGAACCCTGCCTAATACTGAAACGCGAATCTGCACCAAATCGGTCTTTTGCTGCTGCCACCGCTTGTGGATCTTTGTCGATAGCCAGTAATTGCCCCTGGGGGGCCAAACAATCCAGGATGGCGCCAGCATGACCACCCCGACCAAAGGTGCCGTCTACGTAAATGCCGTCGGGCCGAATGGCCAGCGCCGTTAACACCTCCCCAAACAACACCGGCTGATGTGCGAAGTTTTCGCTCATCGACGTTATAACGACATCGTCTCCATTTCTGCAGGCAGATCACCAAGATCATCGCCCGCCTCCATCCAGTCACTGCGGCTGTCTGTCCACAACTCCTCATTCCACAATTCAAATTTATTGCTTTGCCCGATCAACACCGCACGCTTTTCCAAACCAGCGAACTCACGTAACGGCGGCGGCACCAACAGGCGACCCGTACCATCCATTTCCACCTCGGTAGCATGACCAATCAACATCCGCTGTAAACGCCGGGCCTGTCTGTTGAAACTCGGCAGTTTTTGCAACTTGCGTTCGACAACTTCCCATTCCTGCAAAGGGTACAACAGCAGGCAACGGTCACTGTTATCAACAGTGACCACCATTTGACCAGCGCACGTATCAGACAACCGTTGGCGATAGCGCGTTGGCATAGCCACGCGCCCCTTGGCGTCCAGATTGAGAGCATTAACCCCTCGAAACAATTTTTCGGCTCCTCGTATAACCAACAGTGCTACGTTTGATGTGACGACGTGATCATCGACGCATTAATACGCAGTGCCCAGCCATCTCCAGAAGGCTGCCAAACTCGGGCGAATACCCGGCAGCGACTCCTGCATTGCTTTGCACTTAATCCTATGCGGTCGTACGGAAATCCATTTTGAATCCATTTTTCGATCTCTTGTCATTAGAAATGATCAAAAAATGGACTCAGGATGACTTTCCTTCATCAGAACTACCTAAGTCCACCAACCTCTTAGCGGCAGCGGATTTCAAAAATCCACAATTAACCACTTTTCTCCACATTATTGCACCACTATAGGTACCGAATTCCCCTACTGTCAAGAAAATAACGCCCGGAACAACAGAAAAAACCTGCTTTATACACAATGACTTAGCGCAACCTGCTCAAAACTCATCCAAAACAAAACTGACTACTTTTATATAATCAAATTGTTGTTAAATGAACTTAAAGTAAATTATTAAGAGAGGCTTGAAAATAGGATGGGAATATTCCCAAAAAAATAAGAAATGATCATATTTTGATCAAAAATATACCGAGCAAAAACACGAGGAGCGGCTATTAGCAGATTCCAGGATATAAACACAGAATACTCAGAGACATGGGGAAAAAATATTGAACATACGCTATGTCACGCCTCCGCACCCTTGCATTAATAACAACGCATGGCTAGACAAAAGAACGCAACTCGGCCTGGTTTTCAAAATGTGCCGTAACTACTCAGATTCGCTTTGATTTGCACGACGATGCTAATAAGAAAATAATAAGGTGGAAGTCGGCCTGTAAGCCGGGTTCTGTCGTGAACAGTCATTCATCTGGCCAACGTGTCACCACGCAGCTCAAGCAACCTACCCGGGAACTTATGCGGACCGCATCAATGTTCCCCTATTTGGTCTTGCTCCGAGTGGGGTTTACCCTGCCACTGCTGTTACCAACAGTGCGGTGCGCTCTTACCGCACCATTTCAACCTTACCTGTGCCTCGGTTCGAAAACCAACGGCCATCGGCGGTATATTTTCTGCTGCACTTTCCGTAGGCTCACGCCCCCCAGGCGTTACCTGGCACTCTGCCCTATGGAGCCCGGACTTTCCTCCACACCCAGCCTCTTGTCAATAAGACGAAAAGGGGATGCCGCGACTGTCCAGCCGACTTCCGGCGGCAAGCTTACGCAAGCAGAACGAAACTAACAAGCCAAAGGTTCAATCCTCTGTAATTTGTTGTAAAAGCAGTGTCATTTTCTCTTGTCTGTTTAGCAGACCTTCAATTGAGTACACACAATACCGTCAATGGGAGTTTTTCCAACACATAATTGATAGACTTTTCATTATTTTAAACGATGAATATCTTTCGCGAGAGAGATAAAGCGCTTCATAAAACCCCCAATACCACGATCTCCACTAGTGATGATAGCCGCAGAAATTCGACTACCATAATCCCCAAATGAGAGACTAGCAAAAAGACCTGTATAACCAAAACAGTGTTTATTGCTCCACCAACCATAGAACGACGGAAGTAAAGTACCCATTAAAAAACTTTGGCCAACTGATAAATAAGCTTTCGTTGTTTTATCTTTTGAATAAACGTGTGAAAAAGTATATTTTTGTAATCGTTTATTAGGAATTAATAATTTTCCAACGGCCATGAAATAAAAACGATGCACAATAAAACTGAAGTCTTAATTTCTGAGGGTATATCTTCAACCGTCTCACAAAGTTACGCTAACACACGAGCAGGCAAACTAAAGTCAATCAAATTTTGATTTTTTATCCAAGTTTATCGCGCAGTAGAAAAATTTGTGACCATATACAATGTTTTAAAGTGCTTCCGCCGACAAAAAGCAGCAGTCATAACCATCTATGGCAAACAGGACAGAAAGGGCAAACAAAAACAAGAGGGTGCGCCTTTATCTGTAACCCTCCAACTTGAAAATAGCGCTTTAACAAAGAGAGGCGCTAATTTCAGAGGCTAGGGCTGCACTATAACTACAACTACTTTCAGTGCTATGATCCCAGCACGGGCCTACACATCACCAATAACTTGATTGGGTTAGCAGATGGCCTGAGCACTTAGATCAAATTTGAAAGACATGGAAAAGGATAAAAAACAGCTTTAAACAACACGTAGCGAGGTGTTTCCTATCTTACTTAATCCATTATTCTGGCGTAAACCGGAATCTCGGGTACATCAATAAGTGTTAGTTTCTGATTCAACATTGAATATGTTTTGTGATCAATAGAAGTTAAAATTACTAAATGGAGATGGTAATGTCTGAAAAAATATTGTATACGTCAAATGAAATCGAAGCCATAAGTAATCAGGATATTGTTTTTATTGATATTCGTGACAAGGAAGATTTTGAAAAAGGCCATATTCCTGGCGCGACCAATATCCCAGAAATTTTTTATTTTCTAAGTACAAGTACAGATGATGGTCTGGATGAACTCAAATCTGTATATACCGAGCTGTTCTCAAAAGCTGGGCTTTCCTCCGATAAAATGGTCATAATTTATGAAGATAACCTCAACACACGTTATGGTGCATCTTGCCGTGGATTTTGGCTGCTGAAATACTTAGGCCATCAACATGTTGGGATTCTTAAGGGAGGTTTTTCACAATGGCAGAAATCAGGCAACCCAATTACAACGGATGCTGAAAAAATTAACCCATGTAACTTTATTGTTAACATTAATAGTTCCATCATGGCAACTAAAGATACTGTTTTGACCGCAATAAATAATAATGACATCGTTTTATTGGACAATAGAGATAAAGTGGAGTGGGTCGGGGAAAGCTCATCACCCTATGGTATCGATTTTGCCCCACGTAAGGGGCGTATACCTGGGGCCGTATGGATAGAGTGGTATGAATTTATGGATGATAACAACAGTATTGCATCTTTTAAATCAAATGAAGAAATAAAAGAACTATGTGCGCAAAAAGGTATTTATACCGACAGTGAAATTATCATTTACTGTTTCAAAGGAGCCAGAGCATCAAATACTTACGTAGCTATGCATCAGGCCGGCTTTCGTAACCTTAAGGTTTATTTTGGCTCATGGAATGAGTGGTCAAGAGATTTAAGTCTTCCTATCGACAGTGAAAAAATAGAACTCTCTTTGTCGCAGTAATTTAAGAAAAACAAAGAAAGCGAGTGAGGAAACAATTCAAATAACCTCTCCCAAAACCGGGAGAGGTTAGGGCTTGCTGAAAATAAGTTCAAATACCACTTCCATCACTGCATTTTAGTCGTGCTGCTATCTGCTATTTATATCCCTGCACAGCGTTGAAAGCTACACAAAAAAACCCCGAAAAGCAGAAAATCATTATGAGTGAGTCTACCTTCGTTATTCGTTACGCTCAGTGGATCACTCGCCATCCCTGGCTAGTGCTGCTGGCCGCTATTCTCATAGTAGTGGCCGCTGGCAATGGCATCAGACACTTGGCCTTTAAAACTGATTACCGGGTCTTTTTCAGCGATGACAACCCACAGCTACTTGCCTTTGAAGCATTGGGGGCTATGTACACCAAAAATGACAATGTCATGTTTATCCTGGCACCCAAAGATGGCAATGCTTTCAGCAAAGAAACTTTGGAAGCAGTAAAAATACTAACCGAAAAAGCTTGGCAAACACCCTATTCCATTCGTGTCGATTCGCTGGCCAACTTCCAAAATACCGAAGCTGAAGGTGATGACTTACTGGTCAGAGGCCTAATCGATGAAGAGATCGAACTGACGGACGACAGTCGTAAAAAAATAAAACACATTGCACTCAGCGAACCCCTACTATTGAACCGCCTTGTTTCTGATCGTGCCCACGTCACCGGTGTCAACGTGACCGTGCAACTGCCCGGCAAGAAATCAACAGAAGTACCGGAGATTGCTGCTTTTTCCCGCAATCTCGCTGCAGAAATAAAAGTGCAGTATCCGCAAATTGACATTTATCTCAGCGGTGTAGTACTTATGAATAACGCCTTCTCTGAAGCAGCAAAAGGCGACTTGAAAACACTGGTGCTTATCAGCTTTGCGCTCATGCTGGTCACCCTCGGACTGATGATTCGCGGCTTCTCCGGCACCTTCGCCACCTTGCTGGTAATCATCGGCTCCATCCTGACGGCCATGGGCTTGGGTGGTTATCTCGGCTTCCCCATTACCGCACCATCTGCTGCCACACCCACCATTGTGCTCACGATGGCCATCGCCAACTGCGTGCATATTCTCGTCACTATGTTGCACGAAATGCGTATGGGCCGTGACAAAAAGGCCGCCATCATAGAAAGCCTGCGCATCAATATGCAGCCGGTGTTTCTTGCCAGCATCACCACCTCTCTCGGCTTTTTGAGCATGAACTTTTCCGACGTACCCCCTTTTCAACACCTCGGCAACATGGTGGCTATCGGTGTGGTTGCCTCTTTCTTTTTATCCGTCACGTTTTTACCCGCATTGATGTCAGTATTACCCGTACACGTACGCCCGGTTGAAAATGATGACAGCCATCTGATGCATCGTGTCGGTGATTTTGTGGTTAAGCAACGACAAAAACTGATTTGGGGCATGGCTATCATTGCCATCGCTTTGGTGTCCTCGATACCCCGCAATGAAATGAATGATGTCTTTGTACATTATTTTGATGAGTCCATGCAATTCCGTACAGATGCCGACTTCATGACGGAAAACCTGACGGGCCTTTATATCATCAATTATTCGTTAGACTCTGGCGAGCCTGGCGGTATCAACAACCCCGAATACCTACGGGAAGTCAGCGCCTTTGCCGACTGGTATCGCGAGCAGCCGGAAACCATTCACGTTAACAGCATTACCGACATTATGAAGCGGCTCAATAAAAATATGCACGGTGATGAACAAGACTGGTACAAGCTGCCCGATGAGCGTGATCTGGCTGCACAATATTTACTGTTATATGAAATGTCACTGCCTTACGGGCTAGACCTTAATAATCAGATCAACGTGGAAAAATCTGCCACACGCTTTACTGCCACTCTGCAAACCCTGTCAACCAATGACTTGCTGGCACTGGACAACCGCGCTACCGAGTGGCTGAAAAAAAATACCCCTCACATCAGTGGTAAGGAAGGCAGCGGGGTATCAATAATGTTTGCAGACATTGGAAAACGTAACATCATCAGCATGCTGATCGGTACCACCCTCGCCTTGATTGGTATTTCCCTTATCTTGATCTTCGCCCTGCGCTCCATCAAAATTGGCCTGCTAAGTCTGATACCCAATTTGATACCCGCCGCGATGGGTTTTGGCCTGTGGGGATTACTGGTCGGAGAGGTGGGACTCAGTCTCTCCATTGTCGCCGGTATGACGCTGGGTATCGTGGTCGATGATA
>Ga0316202_10000165_pt1 | contig 99152 bp, 85 predicted proteins | sample 3monrhotite_MG_FD_204934 | JGI IMG/M metagenome (GOLD analysis project Ga0316202, IMG submission 204934) | Microbial mat bacterial communities from mineral coupon in-situ incubated in ocean water Damariscotta River, Maine, United States -... | ecosystem: Environmental > Aquatic > Marine >... | reverse complement strand
ACTGAACAACTATGCACCGAAAGTGCATAGGTTCCTATTGGGACTGAAAGTCCCGAAAAAGCGCAACCATTAAGTACGTCATCCTCGCGAATGCGGGGATCTATGCTCATAATACCACTGGATTCCCGCTTTCGCGGGAATGACGATTAAGGGACTAGCTTGAAACTTATCAAGACCCAAAAACTGAGTAGCACCTGAAAGGCTTGGGCTAAAGCCCATAGTTTTCACTAGCGTGGTGGAACAATAAATCAAATGATCTCGATATAAACAATATAGCAGTTACCGTTTAGTAACCTTAAATTTTTGACAGATAGCTATCAATACGATTTTGCTGGTCATCTGTGATATCGATAAATTCGATACCCATCCCATGAGGGAGTTGTGGTTTCTTGATCCAGTCCGGGTGATTCAGCCATGCGACCCGGCCATGGCAGCAGACCGGAGGCTGCCCATCAGATAGTTCAATTTGCAGGTTCAGCCAGGTATCGATAGAAAGATAGGCCGCAGTTGCCAGGAAAAAACCACCCTGCCCAATATTGACGGTGTATTGCTCAAGCAGCCGTTCATCGCGAAGCCCGAAACTAACCAGCAATTGAACCTCAAATCGCGGTGAACGGCGCTCCAGCAGGGCCAACTGCTCGCGACTTGCTCGCAAAAAATCTTCGCGGCGCACCGGTTTATAGAGGATATCATCACAACAGGCTGCCCGGCAGATTGCGAGATCGGACTCATTCCCTTGCTGAACAACCATGATCACAGGAATCTGTGCTGTGGCGGGATCAACCTTCAGTTGGCGGCAAACTTCGTCACCGTTCAGCTCCGCCAGGTAGAGATCAAGGAAGACCAGATCAGGTTTCTCATCCCGCGCTAGCCGAAGGGCATCCTCACCATTCGTGGCAGTGAGAATACGAAACTGCTCGCGGCGAAAGAAGGTCTTCTCGAGTTCGATAAATAACTCGACATCATCTACAAGCAAAACCTTGTATAGATCCTTGGAATCAGAAGGGGGCGGGGCAGAAATCATGAACGTACCTCCGGTAAATGCTATCGAAAGCGAACCCGATTAACCTGGTCGAGCTCAGCAATCGTATTTGCCAAGTCAACACCCGGAATATTTTCTGGCTGGACGACAACCAGATCAAACCGAACTTCTCTGTTCACACAATCACGGTCCATTGCAAAGTCGACGATACGCAAACCGTGCTCATCCACAATACGAATCAATTCTTTACGCGACAGAGATCCTTCTGCTGCGTTTACAATCAAGGTCCGGTAGCGATCTCTTCTGAAAAAACGCTCAAAACGCTTCAGGACCAACAGACTAAGCAAGCTGATAAAGGTAACCGCAATCCCTGGCAGATAGAGACCAACGCCAACCGCCATACCGATGCCTGCGGCGACCCAAAGACAAGCGGCGGTCGTCAGGCCACGCACAGATTGGCCATCCTTCAGAATAACACCTGCGCCCAGAAAACCGATTCCAGTCACAATCTGTGCCGCAACCCGGCCAGGATCAAGACGTAGCACTGAACCGCTATCATAAGCACTGAACTTGATAAAATAATGTTCTGAGACGACGGACATCAGGCAGGCGCCTACCGTCACCAGAAGATGAGTTCTAAACCCGGCAGGCCGGCCATGGATTTCCCGCTCTAAACCGACTAGCGCACCGAGCAAAGCAGCCAGAAGCAACTTCAACAGAATGGTAGTCTGATAATCTAGACCTTCGAAGAAATGTAATTCCATAGACACCTGATTATGTTTAATCCCGTCAATCCACCCAAACAGGATCTTGACTCAAGAGGACAAGAGCGAACTTAGAGTTTAACAGGCTCATCGCTGACTGCACAATCAGAGGGGTCACCCTTCAGTTTTGCCAGTGCGTGGGGTAAGGCGGGCATCAGCACTTCGAGGTTCTCCCTCGCGGCCTTAGGGCTTCCTGGCAGGTTGATGATTAGCGAATTAGCCCGGACACCAACAAGGGCTCTCGACAGCATGGCATGCGGAGTTTTCAACAGGCTAGCTGCGCGCATCGCCTCGGCCATACCGGGAATTTCGTAATCAAGAACCCGAGCCGTCGCCTGTGGGGTCACATCTCGCGGGGTCAACCCGGTACCGCCAGTGGTCAGGATCAGATCGAGGCCAACTTCATCAGCCCAGCGACAGAGTGTCAGCACGATCGTTTCGATGTCGTCGGGAATGACCTGATAGCGTGCGACTTGACCAAGGGGGCGAACAATTTCACTGACCAACACCCCACTCGTATCCTCACGTTCGCCACGCGAGCCCTTGTCAGAGAGGGTTAAAACACCAATAGTAAATCCGTTCGAAACCATAGTTTAACCCCTCAAAACTTCTTATTTAGTGTTTTTTTGTCATGATTATGCGACGCGCATTATTAACAATCGCCTGCGAAACATTGCGGCTCTTGGCCAGCTCTTTAATATCCTTCTCAGTCAGAAAGGTCATAAAACGCATGGCATTTTGTAATGGGGTACGGGGATGGACAATCAAAGCTTTCTTCATATCGTAGTTCTTAACCCACTCACGATTGAGCAGAATAATTCGGATCAGATCATCATTGCTGGCGCGATTCTTGGCGACCAGCAACACTTCGCCCTCGCTGATTCGAGGATTTTTCAAAACTGCAGAACTGACTAACTTGTTCGCCTCACGAATCAACAAGCTGCGCCACTCCTTATCTCCAGTCAAGGCCATCTTGATCTTTTCCGACACCGGCATATCAAGTAATTGCTGATACTTTGACAGTGTCGAAATATCGAATTCATCTTCATCTTCTGAGGCTCTCTGTTCTTCTTTAACTGCTGCAGACTTCTTCTCATCTGATTTCTCTGCAACCTCGGCTGCGGAGGGTATGATCTCTTCTTTCCACCCGAGTCGGAGCTTCAAAACTTTATCGGCGTGCGGATTGTTAATAATAAGGGTCCGTAGTGCCTTGGCTTGACGAATGGCGGTATCATTGCTGGCCAAAAGATCAAGGACATTCCCTGAAGCATGTTCAGCAACAAACATCAGAGTTTTTAGCCCGACCATACGATTCGTCAACAGCGACTCCATAACCCCCATATCTTTATAGTGGATGCGCGCCAACAGATCGAGAATCTCTGGATGAACGTCGTTCTTGCTAGAAACAGTCTTAAGGATACTCGGCGACAAGTCCTTTAGGGTTTTCAGCGCTTCAACCTTAAGATCTGTGTCTTCTCCATAGTAAAAGATGAAGAGCACGGTCACTAGATTCGGACCAGACATTGGCAGAGCACCGCGAGCAGCTGCAAGCTTGACATTCTGTCCGCCCCATTGCTTCATAATCTTTGCAACGTCACTGGGCACCTTGAACTTGATATTGTTTTTTTCGTAACCACTCAAGCGAATATGACCTTTAACTCCCCTTATATGGGCATAATGGATCTATTTATATGGGACAATCTGAAGCTTGTTGCCTGCCTGTTTCTTTAGCTTTGTGATCACCTTCTCAGCCTCAGCACGCGTTGCAAATCCGCCAAAACGGATGGTTGTCCGTGGCAAAACAACCTTTGCCTTACGCTCATCAACTCTCACACCCTTTGCATATAGCAGATCAGCCAAACGCCGCGCTTTGTCAATAGACAGGAAGGAGCCAGCATAAACTGCGTATTTACCCCCATCAGCGATCAAAAAAGTTCCTGGTGACATTTTTTTAACTTCATTTAAGCGCTTATCTGCCATCGGTTTGCTATAAAGCCCAACCAGCAAACGCGTGACTTCGTGAGGTTCGTCCTTATGGCTCGTGGTGACCTTGTAACCCATCTTCTCTACCAGCTTGAGCGTCGCATTCAGCTCTCCCTGATAGAGGTAACTCCCTGCCGTAATAGCAAAAAGTGATTCTGGTGTGGGGACGGGTGCAGGGACGGGTGCAGGCACGGGTGCGGGGGTGGCTGGCACCTCGGCAATTTTTCCCTGTTGGACAACCTCCTGCTTCACGGCTTCAGCAGGATCAGGTCGAGCGGGAACCTTTATCTTGCTAGGGGGCTGAGGTTTCATCTGAACCACGGGAATTTCGGGACTGAACAGATTTTGCCCAAACAGATAAAAACCGCCAGCTGCGCCGGCGATAATAAACATTAAAATCAGCAGCAATCGAGCAGAGCTACCCTTTGCCTCAGGGTCATCCTTCATTGCAAACCCGGGCGGAGGATCCACGAAACCGTTGTCTGTTCCAGAACCCAATCCAGACTCAGCTTCAAAAGCAAATTCATCGGTATCATCCGGCGCCTTCGTTTCAAATTTTTCTTTGTCCATACAAACATCTCCTCCTCAATATATTAAACTAACATCGACAGTCGATCCGTCGATATCAATCAGTCCCTATTTCAGCCAGAATTTTTTCCGTCTGATGAGAAGGTACATCTTCGTACTTCTCAAATTCCATAGAAAACATTCCGCGATCCGACGTCATTGAACGCAGCTCAGGGGCATAACGCAGCACCTCGGCCATCGGAACCTCTGCGCGAATAGTTTGCGCATTGGCCTGCGGTTCAACACCATTGACTTTACCCCGGCGTGAATTCAAATCGCCAATCACATCCCCCATACAATCATCCGGGACCGTGATCTCCATACTCATTATCGGCTCAAGCAGAATCGGCCTACAGCTCTCCATCGCCTTTTTAAACGCTATTGAACCGGCGATTTTAAATGCCATCTCGGAAGAATCGACTGAGTGATGGGACCCATCGTAGAGAGTCACTCTCAGATCGACCAACTGGCTGGCAGTTAAAGGTCCAACTTTCATTGCTTCAATCACCCCTTTTTCAACAGCAGGGATATAGTTGCGTGGCACCGATCCACCGACCACCTTGTCGACAAATTCAAAACCGCTCCCGCGGGGCAAGGGTTCAACTTTAATCCAGACATCGCCAAACTGGCCCCGGCCACCCGATTGTTTTTTATGCTTGCCCTGGACTTCGGCACTAGCTCGAATCGTTTCGCGATAAGGAACCTTAGGTTCCTTTAAAATGACATTCGCCCCATATTTACGCTTAAGACGCTCAACCGCAACCTCCAGATGAACCTGCCCCATCCCGGCCAAAACCATCTCGTGCGTTTCTTCATCCCGCACAACGCGCAACGTTGGGTCCTCTTCCATCAACCTCTGCAATCCGGTATAAATTTTATCTTCATCCCCTTTTTTAACCGGTTCAAGCGCGAATGAGATAATCGGCTTCAGAGGGACCAGCGGCTCATAAATAATTGGTTTCTGAATATCACAGAGGGTGTCGCCAGTGGATGTGTACTTTAATTTCGGCAGTGCCACAATATCACCAGCAACAGCTGACTTAACATCCTGCTGCTCTTTCCCGGCCATCATAAATATATGTCCGACTCGTTCCTTTTCATCACGATTCGGATTAAGGACATTAGAGTCAGGTAGCAGTGTCCCGGAATAGACCCTGAGCATACTGAGCTTCCCGGCATATGGATCGTTTATTGTCTTGAAAACCATCCCCGAGAAAGGGGCTTCTTCGCTCGGTTGGCGCTCGGCCAACTCATCTTTTCCCGGGACAGCTCCTGTCTGGATCCCCTTGTCGAGCGGGGAGGGTAGACATGTAACAATATAATCGAGAAGCTGACGAACCCCGACATTTTCCAGCGCACTCCCACAAAAGACTGGAGTAAAGACGCCGGTCAATGTCCCCTCGCGCAGGCCGATCAGGAGTTCCGCCTCACTCAGATCTTCATCTTCGAGGTACTTCTCCATCAAAGTATCATCGGCCTCAGCTACCGTTTCAACCAACTGCAAACGCAAACTTTGCGCCTCTTCAAGCATGTCAGCCGGGATATCAACTTCGCTATAGGTCCCGGTCTCATCAAAGGCATAGAGCCGGGCCTTCATTCTCACCAGGTCGATGGTGCCACGAAATTCTGCTTCGGCGCCGATCGGCATAGTGACAATCGCACTCCGCACGCCCAACGATTTTTCCATGTCATCGACCGCCTTGAGAAAATCAGCGCGTTCTCGATCCATCTTGTTCACAAAGGCAATGCGTGGCACCTCGAAGCTATCGCACCATTCCCAGATTTTACGCGTCTGTGATTTAACCCCGGAGATAGCCGAGACAATCACCACCGCACCACCAAGCACGCGTAAACAACGCCGGGTGTCATGAAGAAAGTTACTCACCCCGGGGGTATCAACGATATTCAGGTTATGTCCCTGCCAGACACAGTGGTTAAGACTGGCCCCCAGAGTCATGCCCCGCTTGATCTCCTCATCCTCGAAATCCATGGAGGATGAGCCATCGGTCACCTTACCGAGTTTTTTGGTAACACCGGTATCGTACAACATCGCCTCAATCAGAGAGGTCTTGCCAGCACTGTTATGCGCTACAACTCCAAAGTTTCTCAACGTCGATGTCTCGTATTTGCCCATGCTCGCTCCTTTGCAACAGAAAAGGGGATCTTGAGAGAGATCAAAGATTGTGTCTCCACCCAAGCCAGAGTCACTTCATAGAATTACATCTTCATCAATTACGAGTTTTTCAGCGGTTACGCTGATAGAGGATCCGCAAACCCTCAAGGGTTAGAAAAGGCTCGACACTGTCAATTATCTCGCTGGCTTCTGCAATTGAAGCCGCCAGGCCACCAGTAGCAATTACCCTGAGGGGCTGCCCAACCTCATCGCGGATGCGGTTGACAATTCCTTCGACCAGCCCGACATAACCGTAGAATATGCCCGATTGCATACTGCTCACGGTATTCTTGGCGACAACCTGCGGAGGCTGGATAAATTCGACACGGGGTAATTTGCTGGCGCGCGCAAACAGGGCCTCAGCAGAGATCCCGACACCGGGGGCGATAGCTCCGCCCTGATACTCGCCAGCGGCAGAGATAACGTCGAAGGTGGTCGCTGTGCCAAAATCGACAACGATCATCCCGCAATGCCAGAGCTCATAGGCCGCGACCGCGTTCACGATCCGGTCAGCGCCAACCTCTTTGGGATTATCATAGTGTATCGGCATGCCGGTCTTAACCCCGGGACCAACAACCAGCGGCACGAGATTAAAATACTTGTGACAAAGGGATTCGAGACAGTTCAGCATCGGTGGAACCACGCAGGCGATAATCACGGCCGACAGTTGGTCAAAACGCATCTGCGCCAGTTCGAACAGATTGTTCACCAAAATCGCGTACTCATCGACAGTGCGATCCTTGTCGCTCGCTATGCGCCAGTCGTGGACCAACTCGTCACCACGATAGACTCCCAAGACAGTATTACTGTTACCAACATCAACGACCAGCAGCATAAAAACTCCGAAACATTATTATTTCTATCCAAGGACCAAGATTCAGACCTTTGTCCTTTAACCTTTATCGACCTATCGGCCTGACATCCCCAGCCATCACACGCTCTATACTGCCATCAGGCAAAAAAATCTTAAGCGCACCATCAGACTCAAGCCCGCCAACAACCCCGGATATGCACCGTTTCCCCAGATCGACCTCGACCTGCCGATCGAGCAAGTCAAAGAGAGATTCCCAGCGTCTCCGCAAAGGCGCAAAGCCCTCTGCAAGAAATTCCGTGTAGAGGTCATCGATTTTCTGCAACAGCAGGCGAACCAACGCCAACCGTGGGTGGAGATCGCCGGTTTCTATCAAAACCGAGGTTGCCGGATAGCGGAGTTCATCAGGAAACTGCGCAGCCGTCATATTGACGTTGATTCCAATGCCCAACACCAGAGCGTGAATCTGCTCTGTTTCAGCACTAAGCTCGTTGAGCAAACCGGCGATCTTTCGCCCGCCGACTAAAATATCATTCGGCCACTTCACCCGGGCATCTATGCCGTAAAGGTCCTTGAGGGCTTCAGCCGTCGCTACCGCCGAAAGAAAAGTCAATTGCGGCGCCTGCCGTGGTGGGATCTGTGGTTTGAGGAGGATCGAACAGTAGACATTGATCCCGGCAGGTGATTCCCAGCGCCGTCCCATACGCCCACGCCCAGCTAGCTGCGCCTCTGCTAAAACGACCAAGCCCTCAGGAGCCCCTTGAGCAGCAAGCTGTTGGGCCAGTTGGTTGGTTGAATTGATTTCAGTTTCACAGTGAATTTGTCGACCAACTAGGTTTGTATCAAGGTCGAGCGTAATATCTGTCGGCAGGAGCAGGTCGGGAGAGTCAAGGAGGCGGTAGCCACGGGCACGCCGGGCTTCAATTTCGAAACCAAGGTCGCGTAATTGCTCGACCTGCTTCCAGACTGCAGCCCGCGAAATCTGCAGAGCACTACAGATCTCCTGCCCGGAGATATATTCACCGGGACGATTACGAAACAGGCGGATGATCTGTTCACGTGAGGTCAAATCGACTCCTGATAATGCCCGCTCTCAAAGAGAAGCAGACACGAAAACTCCCGCCAGAGGGAACGGGAGTATCAGTCAAACAACATGGAGATGTCAGCAGCCTTAATCGAGTGAGTCAGGGCACCGACAGAGATGATATCAACCCCGGTGGCTGCAATATCTGCCACGGTATCGAGACTAACGCCACCCGAGGCTTCGACCAGAGCCCGGCCAGCGATCAACTCAACCGCCTGACGCATTTCGTCAAAGCTCATATTGTCGAGCATGATGATATCGGCCCCGGCAGCCAGAGCCTGCTCAACCTCATCAAAGTTACGCGTTTCGACTTCAATCTTCAGGGTATGGGGTAACTTCTGCCGAGCACGGCCAATCGCCTCACCTATACCACCGGCGGCGGCGACATGGTTCTCCTTAATCAGCACGCCATCAAACAGGCCGATCCGGTGATTGCGCCCGCCACCCATACGCACCGAGTACTTATCCAGCACCCGCAGGCCTGGGACCGTCTTGCGCGTGTCAACGATCACCGCCTTGGTCCCCACAACCGCAGCAACATAGAGGCTGGTCAGACTGGCGATGGCGCTCATTCGCTGCATCAGGTTCAACGCCACCCGTTCACCCTGCAACAAGCTTGCGGCTGGCCCACGCAACCAGGCAAGAACTTCCCCTTTGCGCACCTTGGAGCCATCCTGCAACAATTTTTCAAAATCGACCGCTGGATTGACCGTCTGAAAAACCTGCCCCGCGACATCGATCCCTGACAACACAAAATCTTCTTTTGCGACCAGTTCGGCCCGCGCCATCGTCTCCGGAGCAACTGTAACGTTAGTCGTGATATCTCCAAGCCCGATATCTTCTTGCAGGGCGGTCTTTATAATTCTCTCAATCTCAAACATGAATGACTCCGCAAACCCATAATTTTACGGGTAGTTTCTCTTTTGAAAGTTTCTTTTTTATAACACAGCACCTAAAGGCCCGCAACTGAAATCCATCCGCCCAGGTTCGCTGAATCCTCTTTACATTTCGAGTACTTGTGTTAACAATGTGAACTGGTTTTTACGACTTAATTTCAGGGAGCAGACGATGCAAAAGCTTGTTTATCTTACCATGATTATCCTGCTGTCCGGCTGTGTCAGCCAAGGCGCCTTCGATCTCAAAGCCAACGAGGCCGCTCAACTAACACAAAACCTCGCTGACGCCAACACCCGGGTTCACAGTCTCGAAGGGCTGAACCATGAGCTTGAGACGACAACCTCAGAACTCAACGCCAAACTGATTAACCTGCTCAGAAAAAATTCCGATCTGCAGCAAACTCTGCTGAGCGACCGCGCCGACAAAGATCGGCAGCAACAAACCTTCAGCAGCCGCAATGAACAGATGCAGCAACAACTTGAAGACTTAAACCAGAACAATAGTCAGCTGCTGTCGAGCATCGAGCAGTTGCAACAAGAGAATTCAGGCCTGAAAGAGCAGATCGAAGCAGAACGCAAGATTCGCGAAGAGAAAGTCGCCAGCCTGAAAAATACCTACGATCAACTGGTCGGCGCCCTCGAACAAGAGATCCAACGCGGCGAGTTGACCATCACCAACCTTAAGGGGCAACTATCGGTCAACTTGCCGAATAAAATTCTCTTCGACTCCGGTAAAACTGAAGTCCGACCCGAAGGGAAAAAAGTTCTGCACAGTCTGGGCGATATCATGTCAAAATTCCCCGACAAAGCCTTACTGGTCGAAGGTCATACCGACAACGTAAAGATCAGCAGCCGACTCAAAGAGACCTATCCGACCAACTGGGAACTCTCAACCGCCCGCGCTAACAGTGTAGTCCACGTCCTTCAGGACGAAGTCGGCCTGCCGGGTGAACGCCTGGTCGCGGCCGGGTACAGTGAATACCGGCCGATCTCTGACAATGAGACCGATGAGGGGAAAGCCTTTAATCGACGTATCCAAATCCAACTGGTGCCGATGCCGCAGTCGGAATAAGAGATTGTCGAATAACCCATAGACATTGACAGCCCGAAGCGGGCTGCCGTATAAGTTCAACTCAAGTAAAAACTGACCGGTCAAGGGAAGAGGGGTGTAACTCCCCCGCGGACCCGCCGCTGTGAGCGTGGACAAAAAGACCATCTCGCCACTGGATCACTCCGGGAAGGCGGTCTTTGAGGATAATACGCAAGCCAGAAGACCTGCCGGACAGTACACCCAGCGACAACTCCCCGGGCCTATGGGAGGCTGGCAAGACTGCACCGCTTCTACAAAACGGATGAAGCCCGCAGACTGCAATTTTGCAGCTTGCGGGCTTTTTTATTTTCTGCGCTTGAACTCAACAGCTTTATGGGGCCAATATGACTAGTTCACGTTTACTGATCTGTCTGATTTTACTGCTTTTGCCAGCCACGGATCTCCTTGCCATGAAAAACAGTCCAGATAAAACCGCGATTGTCATTGCCTCCTTCGGCACCACTTATCCTTCAGCGGTCAATGCTCTGCTCGCGATCGTGCAGGATGTTGAGATCAGGTATCCACGCACCCCGGTAAAAATGGCCTTCACGTCCAATATTATTCGCAAAAAATGGCACAGCCGGGCTGAGGATAAAGACTTCCGCCAAGCTCACCCTGAGGTGCCCGGCTACTTCTATCACATCAAAAACCTGCTCGGCACCCTGGCTGAATTGCAGGATGCCGGAGTTAAAACTATCGTTGTCCAGCCAACCCTGCTGACCCATGGTGAAGAATACCTTGACGCTCAGTCATATATCGATGGCCTGCTATCCATAGAGACGGTCAAAGAGCGTTGGCGCCCCTTCAACAAGATCGCCCTCGGCCGGCCGCTGATGGGGACCTGGGGTGAAGATCACCCCTATATTGAAGATCTCCAGCAGTTGGGCACCGCTGTCGCCCCGGATGTTGCGCTGGCTCAGGCTGCTGGAGCAACCCTGGTTTACATGGGGCATGGCAACGCACACCTGTCAACTGGACTCTATGCCGAATTTGAAGAGCTGATGAACCAGCTTTACCCGCAGATCACCACACGCGTCGGACTGGTCGAGGGGAATCCCGATTTCGCTGAGGTGTTGGAAAGTCTGCAGCAGGACAAACAAGAGAATATTCTGCTCAAACCGCTGATGGTCGTCGCCGGCGATCATGCCACCAATGACATGATCGGCAGCGACTCTGATTCCTGGAAATCACAGCTTGAGGCAGCAGGATTCAAGGTCCAGCCTGTGATGCAGGGTCTGGGAGACAACCCCGCCGTCAGGCAACTCTTCTTAAACCACCTGCTAGACGCCGCAACGGGGGCCAGGATTGAGCTGCACTGATTGCCCGGAAATTCTGGTCCGTGATCTTAAACGCTCCTTCGGCAAGGTCGAAGCAGTCCGCGGCATCGACCTTGATTTAAAAGCCGGAGAACTCTTCGCTTTTCTCGGTCCCAACGGTGCGGGGAAAACCACGACCATCAATATGATGACCGGTTTACTGCGTCCTGACGGCGGGCTGATCTGCTACAAAGGTGAACTTTTTACCCGCACCTCGCTCGAGGTGCGTAAAAGGATCGGTGTGGTCCCCCAGCACAATAATCTTGACCGCGAACTGACCGCCGCCGAAAACCTGCAGGTCCATGGCCGACTGTTCGGCATGAGCAGTGCCTGGATTGCTCAGCGCACCGAGGTTTGCCTTGAACTGGCCGGACTCACCGACAAACGCGACACACCTGCAAACAAACTCTCCGGCGGGATGAAGCGCAAGCTGGTGATTGCGCGCGCGCTATTGCATGAACCGACGATCCTCTTTCTCGACGAGCCGACCGCCGGACTCGACCCACACAGTCGTCGCAAAATCTGGGCGTTTCTGCGCCGCATCAATCAGGAGCAGCGCTGCACGCTGTTTCTGACCACCCATTATATTGAAGAGGCCGAGCAACTCGCCGAGCGCGTCTGTTTTATCGATCAGGGACTGATCATTGCCGACGGCTCACCGCAGGAGTTGATGGAGCAGACCGGCAGCTACGTGCTCGACATCTACCGTGATGAGGATATCGACAACGAATTCTTTAGCGGCCGAAGTACAGCTATGGCCCGTCTCGAACAGCTCGAGGGTTCGGTACGCATCCGCAAAACAACCCTTGAGGATGTGTTTCTGCAACTGACTGGCAAAAGGATCGAACCCTGATGCTCCATGGTGCCTATGGTATATACCTGCGGGAAACCCTGATCCTGCGCCGCAAGCTGGTTAAAACCCTGCTCGCCTCTGCGGTCTCCCCGGCGCTCTTTCTGATCGCCTTCGGTTTCGGCGTCGGCCGCGGCACCAGCGTGGCGGGTCAGGACTACCTGAATTTTCTGCTACCGGGGCTGCTGACCATGGCCAGCATGAACCAGAGCTACGGCATCGCGACCGAGATCAATATCTCGCGTTTCTACTTCAAGGTCTTCGAAGAATACCTGATCGCCCCCTTCGGCCGCTGGCAGATCGTGCTGGGCGAGATGGGCTACGGCATTACCCGCGGGCTGATCCCCACCGCAATAATTGCCCTCTACAGCCTGTTTTGCGGGGTCTCCCTTCACTTCGGCCCGACCTTCTTCCTCGCCCTGCTGCTGCATCTGGCGATCTTCTCGCTGCTCGGGGTGCTGGCGGCAATGATCGTACGCAACCATGCCGATCAGGCGACAGTCAATGCCTTTTTGATCACGCCGATGATGTTTCTGTCGGGCACCTTCTTCCCGCTTGAAAAGATGCCCTTTGCCATCAAGGCGGTCGCCAGCATTTTTCCGCTGACTTATTCAACCCGCCTGATTCGGGCGACTCTGCTTGAGACTGCCGATGCCGGGCCCCTGCTCTACCTGTTACTACTCGCCATGGTCGCGGGACTTTTCTGGTTATGCTGTCGGCTGGTCGAAAGGGTTGAGGCATGAAACGCCTGTTATTTTCGCTGCTGGGGATCGCTTTCATTATCGCCTTATTCAGTGGTGCTACGGCGATCAACCCCTTTGCCATGAGTGGGATCGAACAAGACATCCTGCTCAGTCTGCGTCTGCCACGCGTGCTCTTCTCGGCAGTGATCGGCGGCATGCTTGCCCTCTCGGGGAGTGTCTACCAGCTCACCCTGAAAAACCCCCTGGCTGACAGCTTCACCACCGGCACCGCCAGCTCAGCGGCCTTAGGGGCCGTCCTCGGCATCGCCTGTGGCCTACCGACTTCATTGGTACCGGTATTGGCTTTAGTCACCGGGCTCTGCGGGCTGTGGATGGTCTACCGCCTCTCGGTTACAGGTGGCGTGATCAATCCGGCAACCATGATCCTGGCCGGGGTGGTGGTCAACATCGTCGCCTCGGCGGTGATCAGCTTCAGCAAGTTTTATTTCGAAGAGAGCCTCTCATCGATCGTCTTCTGGTTAATGGGCGGCTTCTTCATTGTCGACTGGACCCGCCTGGTTGTTTGCGGATTACTGCTGACGCTCAGCTTCGTGCTGCTGCAACGGATCGGCCTGCAACTCAATCTTCTCGCCTTTGATGAAGCCTCGGCGCGCACCATGGGAATCGATGTTGCCCGCCTGCGCCGCTTCAGCTTCGTCCTCGCCACCCTGCTGGTGGCGGTCGCGGTCAGCCACACCGGCATCATCGGCTTCGTCGGTCTGATCACCCCCCATATTGCGCGCAGCCTCTATGGCAGTGACATGAAACGCAATCTGACTGCCTCGACCCTGCTCGGAGCCCTGCTCCTGATGCTGGCTGACGCTGGCGCGCGTAGCATCATTCCCGGTGGCGCCGAACTGCCGGTTGGCATTATCACCGCCCTTCTGGGTGGCATCTTCTTCCTCTACCTGCTGCGCACCCGCCGCGAAAGGCTCTGGCATGGCTGAGCTGCAGATCGATGGCTTGGATTTCAGACGCGGCGAATTTCACCTGCAGCTGCCGGTACTCAAGGTTGTAACTGGTGAGAAACTGGCGATTCTCGGAGAAAACGGCTCCGGCAAGAGTACCTTATTGCAGTTATTGACCGGACTGCTCGAAAACAAAGAGAAGATATATTATGACAGCAAGTTACTAACTCAAATCCCGATCGTGGAACGGGCACGGATATTCGCCCTGCTGCCACAGCAGGCGCAGGTCATCTTCCCCTTCTCGGTCTTTGAAGTTGTGCTGTTCGGTCGCTTCGCCCAGACCGATGGCCGCAGGCCAACAGATAATGATCGCGCACAAACCAGCGAACTGCTCGAGCAACTCGACCTGACTCATCTGGCCGAACGCAGCTTCAACCAGCTCTCCGGTGGCGAGCAACGCCGGGTGATGCTGGCCCGGGCTTTGAATCAGCAGGCACAGATCCTGTTTCTCGATGAACCCAGCGCCAGCCTCGATGTGCGGCACAGCCTCGATATCTTCGCCTTCCTCAAACAGACGACCCAAACGGTGATTTCGCCGGTGCACGACATCAATCTTGCTGCTGGTTTTTTTGAGCGCTTCTGGTTATTAAAAAATGGCCGCTTACTGGCCGATGTCAGTCGTGATGAGCTGACCAACGAACACCTCTCGGAGACCTTTGATGTCAAAGTATCTACTGCTGCTGGCAACTTTACTTTTTCTCGCTGAACCTGCCTGTGCCAGGCGAATTGTCCTGCTTGCACCTGCAGCTGGCGATATTCTGCTGCAGCTCGGGCTTGAAGATCAGGTGGTCGGCAAGACCCGCAGTCTCGAGGAATTTCCCCGGGCGACGCAGGTCGGCTCACACATCAAGCCGAACGTTGAGCTGATCAAGGGGCTCGAACCCGATCTGTTGATTATCTCTTCAAACCGCTTCTTCTCCGAACAGATGGCAGAGACGGTCGGTGCTGAAACCTTCGTCTACAGCCCGAACACCCTTGCCGAGATTCTACAGCAGATCGATAAGTTGGCGCATCTGACCGGCCGCGCGGCTGCAGGCGCAGAATTGAGCCAACGCCTGCGCAAACAACTGCACCAGCTGCAGCCTCCAGCCAAAAAACCAAAGGTCATCTACGAGATCAGTGCTCTCCCTTTAAGCGTTGCCGGGCAGACCAATATCATCAGCGACATCATCCGTGCCGCCGGCGGAGAACCGGTCGACTTCGGCAAGCGCAAGATCATCAAGCTCAACAGCGAAGCAATCATCATTGGCAACCCTAATCTCTACATCTACCAGGTAGGTCCGATGAACCAAAACCCGACCCCACCCGAAGAACGGGGGGATTACCAGATGATAAATGCTCGTTTTCTAAAGGTTAATCAGCTCGACTGGTCACGCGCCAACAGTCAGAGCTTTGCGCGGGTGCTTGAATTGAATAAGATTTTGAGAAATGAGAAGTGAGAGGGAAGAAGAAAGAAGGAAGAAACACCTCCCCCGTGTGACGCCGCCGGAGCGCAACAGAGATTTTGAGGAATTCGAGCGAAGATGTCTGAGCCGCAGGTGAGTTTCTAAAGTGAGCTCAAAAACGGTGTGAAGCGCAGGGAACCCGCTAAAGCGGGCAAGGAGGTCGGGGCGCATTTTGATTCAAACTTTTGGGCGTTCAAAAGTTTGGGCTGCGTCCGGGGCCGAGACCCCGGCCTTTGACCTTAACCAACAACAAAACAACTTACGCAAAAGAGCATCTAAAACTCATGACAACAAAAAATCAAGCCCAACCCGGTCACTTCTACGCCATCGGCATCGGCCCCGGTACCAGCGACCTGTTAACCGTCCGGGCGGTTAAACTCATCGAGACTGCCGACATCATCCTGTCGCCTCAAGCCGAGGGGGCCAACCGCTCCCTGGCGCTAACCGCAATTGCACCTTATCTGGACCAGCAAGAGGTGCAAACCGTCAATTACCAGATGAAGCGTGATGGCCAATCGACCAAGGAGCGCTGGGATGCCGTCGCCCAACAGGTCTTAAAAGACTGCGGTGCCAAAAAATCAGTCGCCATGATCACCATTGGTGATCCGCTGATCTTCGCAACCACCAGTTATCTGCTCCAGGGACTAGCTGAAGGGATGGACAAGAATCGTATCCAGGTCGTGCCGGGGATCAGTGCTTTTCAGATTGCAGCCAGCCGTTTCCAGGACGCTTTGACCTTACAAGAGGACCGCCTGATGCTGATGTCGGCCACCGATCTACAAGCGGTGGAGAAGGCTTTTGCAAACTGTGAAACTCTGGTGTTGTATAAAGCTGGCGGGGTGATCAGTGAACTGCTCGAGCTCCTAAAAAAACATCAGTTGCTTTCGGCGGCACGTCTTGTCAGTTGTGCAGAGCAAGGGGCGGGCGATCTTGCCCTGTCCGATCTTACCGATTTTACCCCTGAAGCGATGAGCTACATGACGACCATGATCATCCATTGTGGACACCGTAACTGGCAAACAGAATCCACAGGCTGACCCACCTGACTCGAATAGTTCGATGGGTCTCTAAAGGAGTTCAAATGCGGCACTCATTTGTGACATGTCTGCTGATTTTGATGCTGGCTGGCCTCGCAATGGCAGAGGATATCGTCCCCGACAGCACACATATACAGACTCTATCCACCGAGACGGAGCTCCAATCTCCATCTGGCACGCAGCTGATCGATGAACGACGCAAGCAAGATAAAAGTCTTTCGCAACACCCTTTGTCGCTGGTCTCGCACAAGCCGAACTACCTGATCGGCAGCTATTATTTCAACCCACCGCAGACAGCCCCTTTCGAAGCCCAGTTCCCCGAACGGGATATTGCCATCGAGCCATTTGAACTCAAGTTCCAGCTTAGCCTCAAGACCTTGCTAGTCTCCGACCTGCTCGGACAGACCGGTGACCTCTGGGTCGGTTACACCAATCGCAGCTTCTGGCAAGCCTTTAACGCCAAGAGCTCCTCCCCCTTTCGTGAGACCAACCATGAACCAGAAGCCTGGCTCGACTTTGCCACTGATCACAAGCTCGGGGCGCTACACTTTAAAGGGGCAAATTTTGGGATGGTCCACCAGTCGAACGGCCAGTGGGGTAAAGTTTCCCGCAGCTGGAATCGACTCTACGGACTCTTCATGTTCCAACGAGAAAACATTTACTTCGCACTCAAGCCCTGGTGGCGAATCCCCGAGTCAAGGAGTGACGACGATAATCCGAATATCGAGAAATATCTTGGCAATTTTGAGTTTTATGCTCTCAAGGAATGGAAAGATCACACCCTCGGTATTATGTTGCGCAATAACCTGCGCTTCAACGAGGAGAATCATGGCGCACTACAACTCGACTATACCTTCCCGCTACATAATCAGTTACGTGGGTACATCCAGATTTTCTCCGGATACGGTGAGAGTTTAATCGATTACGATCACGACGTGAGCAGTCTGGGGATCGGCCTGATGTTGTCGAACTGGTTATAACTCTTCCCCGCAGGCTGGTCAGCCGCTATTTTTGCTGGTAGTCTTTTCCTGCTTGCTCTGCCACTCTAACCTTGCCGCCAAGTCTGGGGATATTATGGATCATCGCTACCGGCTCTACCCCTTTCACATCTCGGTTCTTCTGACAATCCTGTCCCTGCTAACCGCGTTCATCTTCCCACTGTCACTTATCCCTGCAGCCATCTGCGCCGCACTTGCCGCACTCGGACTTTACGATCAACGGCAACATGGCCACAGCCTGATGCGCAACTATCCCATCTGGGGACGGATGCGCTACGTCATCGAAAGCCTGGGACCGGCCTTGCGCCAATATATTGTCGAGAACAACCGCGAAGGCACGCCCTATAACCGCGATCTACGCTCGCTGATCTATCAACGCTCCAAGAACGTTGAATCAAAAAAACCTTTCGGCACTGAACTCGATGTCTACAGTCCCACCCATATCTGGATGGGGCACTCAATGGCCCCCTGCGAAGTCGCCAAAGAGCTCCCCCGCGTCAGCATCGGCGGACCCGACTGCACTCAGCCCTATTCTGCCTCGCTGCTGAATATCTCGGCCATGAGCTTTGGGTCGCTGAGTGGCAATGCCATTCTGGCGTTAAATGGCGGGGCCCAAAAGGGGAACTTTTATCACACCACCGGCGAGGGCGGGATCAGCCGCTACCATAAGGAGCCGGGCGGAGACCTGAACTGGCAGATCGGCAGCGGTTACTTCGGCTGCCGCACCGACGACGGTCACTTTTCACCTGATCTCTTCGCTCTCAATGCTCGTCTTGAGCAGGTCAAGATGATCGAGATCAAGCTCTCTCAGGGTGCCAAGCCTGGCCATGGCGGGATACTGCCCGCGGCCAAAATCTCTGCTGAAATTTCCAAAACACGCGGTGTCCCGATGGGAGTCGACTGTGTCTCACCGTCTTACCATTCCGCGTTCTCAACCCCACTTGAGTTGATTGAATTCGTTGGAAAACTGCGTGAACTTTCGGGGGGGAAACCGGTTGGCTTCAAATTCTGTCTGGGACACCCCTGGGAATTTCTGGCCATCTGCAAGGCGATGCTCGCCACCGGCATCACACCGGATTTTATCGTGGTCGACGGTGCCGAAGGGGGGACAGGGGCCGCGCCCCTCGAATTCACTGACCGACTCGGCTTCCCCCTCCGCGAAGGACTGGCCTTTGTACATAATTCATTGATTGGCACCGGCCTGCGCGAAAAGATTATGCTGGGAGCCAGTGGCAAAACCGCCTCGGCCACAGGACTGGCCAGCTCTCTGGCTTTTGGTGCCGATTTCTGTCTTGCGGCACGAGCTTTTATGTTCAGTCTCGGCTGCATCCAGGCCCAGGAGTGCCACACCAACACCTGTCCGGTCGGCATAGCCACCCAGAATCAGAAACTGCAAAACGGACTGGTGGTCACGGACAAGGCAGAGCGGGTCTATAACTTTCATCGCAACAGCCTGCACATGCTCAATGAAATGATCGCCGCCCTCGGCCTGGAACACCCCTCGCTGCTGCAGCCGCACGATATCTTCCAGCGCACCGGCATTGTTGGTATTCAGACCTACGCCGAACTCTATACCCGACTCGAACCCGATGAGTTGATCAACGGTACCGAGCACCCGATCTACGCGCGCTACTGGTTGATGGCCCAGGCTGAAAGTTTTAAAGCAGCCTATTAGGGCTCTGGCTTATAAAAACCGGTTTTTGGAATTGCCTCACAACTTGAACATGGTATGATCCGCAGCCACAATAAATTGACCTGAGCGGCCCTGGAGCCCTTATTCAACCGAAGGACGGTGAGTATGCAAGATAAAAATTTCGATCATGACGATGACCTGAGTACTGATGACTTTGCCGCAATGCTCGAAGAGAGTATGAGTGGCACGACCCGCGTTGAGATTGGCCAGAAGACCGAAGCTAAAATTCTTCAAATCGGCAGAGACTGGATGTTCCTCGATATCGGTCAAAAAGGCGAAGGCGTGCTTGCGGTCCATGAGTTTCAGAATGACGAGGGCGTAATGACCGTCGCGGTGGGCGATACCATCTCGGCCTATTTCGTCTCGCGGAATGGCGGCGAAATGCGCTTCACCACCAAGATCGGTGGCGGCGGAACCGGCCATGAGCAGCTCGAAGAGGCTTGGCGCAGCGGCATCCCGGTCGACGGCCGGGTCGAAAAGGAGATCAAGGGGGGCTATGAGATCAAACTTCCCGGGAACCTGCGCGCCTTCTGTCCTTATTCACAGATCAGCCTGCGCCGACTCGACACCCCCGAAGCGGTCATTGAACAGACCTTTTCGTTCAAAATCAGCAAATTTGAAGAACAGGGCCGCAACGTCGTGGTTTCACGCCGTGACCTGCTCGAAGAGGAACGCCGTGAACAGCGCGAAGAGATCAAGAAGACCCTCAACGAAGGGATGCGCGTCCAGGGCGAAGTTACCTCGATCCGTGACTTCGGGGCCTTTGTCGATATCGGCGGCATCGAAGGACTGCTGCCGATATCAGAGATTGCCTACGGCCGGGTCGAAGACATCAACGAAGTCCTCAAGGTCGGACAAAATTTGGAACTGGTCGTCAAACGGATCGACTGGGATGAAAACAAATTTTCCTTCAGTCTGCGCGATACCCTGGCCGACCCCTGGGGCGGGGTTGCAACCAAATATCCAGCTGGCACTCAGCTGACCGGCAAGGTCTCTCGTCTCGCTGAATTCGGGGCCTTCGTCACCCTGGAAGAAGGGATCGATGGTCTGATTCACATCTCCAAACTGGGAGAAGGCAAGCGCATCAACCACCCGCGTGAAGTCCTCAAGGCCGGGCAGGACATTGCGGTTACGGTCGAGAAGATCGAGGTTGAACAGCGCCGCATCTCGCTGGCCCTCGCCGGAGCTGAAGTCGAATGTGGCGAGACCTCCTACTCTGACCAACCGATCAGCACCGGCATGGGCACCTTTGCCGATCTGCTAAAAGCCAGCCAGGAGAAGAAAACCCAGAAGAAGAAGCGTTAGAGGCGGCCGGACCAGATGACCACTGGCACAACCTCCCGCAAGGCCGTTCTCTTTTCTGTGTGTATGGCGCACTTCCTGATGCCGTTCATGATGTCGGCGGTGGGTATCGCTCTGCCCGCCATGGGACGCGAGTTCTCAGCCAGCGCCTTACAATTAGGTCTGGTCGAAACCAGTTACGTCGTCTCGGCCTCGATCTTTCTGCTCGCCATGGGGCGATTCGGCGACATCCACGGCCGGCGCAAGGTTTTTCAGATAGGACTGCTGGTTTTTACTGTCTTCGGCGGCCTCATCTCTCAAGCTTGGTCGATCGAGACCGTGATTATCCTGCGCTTTCTGCAGGGGATGGGCGGCGCGATGGTCATGGCCACCACCATGGCGATTGTCGTCTCGGTCTTCCCCGCCGCCGAGCGCGGCAAAGCACTGGGGATAGCAATCGCCAGCGTCTACGCCGGTATCTCCTGCGGCCCTTTCATCGGAGGGCTACTGGTCACGAGCCTCGGCTGGCGTTCAATTTTCTACATCGTCATCCCGCTTGGTCTGCTGACCTACCTGGTCGTCCGTACCAAACTCCATGAGGACTGGGCCGAAGCCAAAGATGAACCTTTTGACTGGCGCGGCGCTTGCGTTTATGCCCCTTCAATTTTGCTGCTGGTTGCTGGCGTCTCTAATCTCAATCAAGGCTGGTGGGCTTGGGGGCTGCTGCTCCTCGCCAATCTCGGCCTCGGCCTTTTCGTCTATCTCGAAACCCATAGCAGCTACCCACTGCTCAACATCAGCCTGCTGCGTGAAAACCGCGTCTTCGCCCTCTCCAACCTGGCAGCGCTGTTCAACTACGCCGCAACCTTCGGTGTGACCTTTTTTCTCAGCCTTTATCTGCAATACGTCAAAGGGATGAGCCCACATCAAGCCGGTAGTTTATTGATCGTCCAGCCGATCGTTCAAACCCTCTTCTCGCCGCTCTGCGGCAGACTCTCAGACCGAATACCCGCTGCGCTGATCGCAACTTGCGGCATGGCACTCTGTGCCATCGGTCTGGCTATCGCTGCCAGCCTATCCGCCGGTTCCTCTCTAACACTGGTGTTTTTACTATTGATCCTGCTCGGCGCTGGTTTTGCCCTCTTCTCATCGCCTAACGTCAGCATGATCATGGGGAGTGTCGCTCCACGCTATCTCGGCATCGCCTCCGGCCTTAACAGCACCATGCGCACCATGGGGATGATGACCAGCATGATGATTATCACCCTGATCTTCTCAATGCTGATGCACGGCCAGCCGGTCACTCTCGAAACCCAACCGGCTTTCTTAAGCAGCATGCGTCTTGCCCTGCTGGTTTTCTGTGGGTTATGTGTGATCGGTATCGGCTGCTCGCTCGGTCGTGTACGGAAAAATACATTAACGACAGAACAACTCGACAGGTAAAGTAGATAAAAATATAGTTGGAGAATCAGTTACTTCTCAGCTTGCGTCATGACCAGCAGCTTGGCTGTTTGACCAGCCCTGAAATCAATTAACAGCATCCCCGCAAATTTGTCATCGCGATAAACCTCCACCCGGAAGATCTGCCCCCCCTTGTCGATGGAGTAACGGGAGACAATGTCTTGTCGGCGGACCAGGAGATCCTTTTCGTTCGCGACTCCTTTCTGGGTAAAACCGATAATATTGACACGATAGCCCGCTGGAGCATTAACCAGAAAACTCTCGGCCACCGGCACGATCGAACCTATCTCAAACGCCCTGGGCATCCCATCAACAGTCACCAGGATCGAATCCAGGCTGTCATCATTATCAAAATACTGCGGGTGCAGAAATCCCATCCGGTTATTCCCGTAGTGAATCTGGTATTTGTTCCGGTATGGCAAAACTGCTACCAGCGGGTTTTTGGAAGCAAACTCCACCGCAGCCCCTTTTTTAAATGGGATGTAGTTCAACCGCTCTCGGATATCGGTCAGATCAAGTTGAATTTTGTGATCATTCAAGGCGACCTGAATGTCTTTATGCAGGGCAGCTTCAACTCCTTGTGGACTCAACTCAAAATCCCTATGGAATGAAATCCCCAGCTCTCTCATGTAAGCTTCGAGAAACAATAGGTGATAGTAGACCCGGACATTGGTCCTGAAATTTTTGCTCGCTTCTATCCCAAACGCTGGCTTGTTATTTTCAATTGCAAAATAGGTCAGGGATTGCCGCATCTCCGGGTCGTCTGAACGGGTACGGGTGTTCTTTAAGTTGAAGAGATGGGACGGATCACGCAACTGCTGGTTGGCGTACTGCACGACTTTCTGCCCGATATCTTCCAGGGCACCAAAGGGCACCCCCGGCAAGTTGCTTTGGTCTATAATGCAACTCTGTCCCCAGCGATCAGGATTGTGCTGTCTGTCGACGTACCGGGTTCGATAAAAACCGCTACCATCGTGCAGGTTTAGCACCAGATCGACCTGCGGATCCGTAATAATCGCCTTGATCTCTTTAACCAGATGATATTCAGGATCTGATGCGGGCAAAAAATCGAATTTGCGATTCAGATCCCCATGAACGCCTCGGGAACGCTTGATAATGCTGACGAAGTTCAGATTAGGCACCACCCACAGAGTCCCTTTGTCAATCCGGTAACGCGTAGCCAACAAGGCTGCGGCATTGAACCCTCCGGGCTCGTCCCCTTGAATTCCACCTATCACCAACAGTGTGTTTCCAGTCTCAGCCTTCCCTTGCTTCATCAGGTCGAACTCCATCCCCAGAACTCCCGATGGAAACAGGAGAAGGAGCAGGCCAAACAGGTAGATGTTCATGGATTTAACCCCGTATATTCATAAATAATGCTGGAAGGGATGGATTGGATTGTCATATTTTTTAAAAAAACCAAGGTCTTAATATACCCCAGGTCACCTCTCTCTGGATATAAGTTGCCAGGAGATTCCCGCTTAAATACTCTGGTAAGACAACATAGGCTGTCAATTATTAAAAATAACCAAAAATGCTTGACGAGTCACGGAACAGACTCTACCATTAATCCCAGCTAAGGTCGCCAGCCTAACAAGTCACATCCATAACGCAACGAACCTCTAGCCACGGCACCCGCGACATTCCCAGCTCTTAACCTGAGCGGCAGAGTTGGGTTTAAAAAAAACGACTTTCTGTTGAGTTCCCTCGATACGCCAAGCACGTATTCCAAGGTAAAAACATCTAAGAAACCAGTATTTAAGGAGTGTCCCGATGAGCACAAAGGATAAGCAGGAAATCTTGTTAGAGAGCGGAACTAATGAAATGGAGATCATCGAGTTTCGCGTCGGGGCACAATCATTGGGGATCAATGTTCAAAAGTTGAAAGAAATCATCTCCTTTGATGAATCGGCTTTGACCGTCATTCCAGAGAGCGACCCGGGCATGCTCGGCACCTTGATGCTGCGTGGGGCAACTATCCCTTTAATTGACTTAAAAAAACACCTGAATCAGCGCCAACTGGTCGAAGAAGCTGAAGATGCGCGCCCTGTTGTATTGATCTGTGAGTTTAATCATCGCACCAATGGTTTCAAGATCGACGGGGTTAACCAGATCCACCGAGTTTCCTGGAGCGATGTCGAACCCATTGCACCCTTTATCAACCAATTCAAACCCCGCTTTACTGGCAGCATCCACATCGATGACCGAGAAATTTTGATCCTTGACCTGGAACATATCGTGGGTGAATTCGACCCCGATTCCATCCTTGGCGAAGCTGATGAAATTGAGGAGACACAAGGGCAGCAGCAGAACCCCGCCAAACGACAGCATGCCAAAATATTGATGGCTGAAGATTCGTCTATCATCCGTACCGGTATCGAAAAAGTACTGCGGGGCGCCGGATTTAAAGGGATCGAAGTGTTTGTTGATGGCGAGGCGTGCTACCAGCGCATCCTTCAATTGAAAGAGCAAGCAGATGAAGCAGGCGATGACATCCTCAAGCACCTCAATATGATCATCAGCGATATAGAGATGCCGAAGATGGATGGCCTGACTCTTTGCCGAAAGATCAAAGAGGGGTTGGGCTACAAGCATTTACCAGTCCTGCTCTTCTCGTCGCTGATCAATCCGCCAATGGAAGTCAAGTGCGACTCGGTGGGGGCAGACGGCTATGCCGCCAAGCCCGAAATTGTTAAACTGATCGAGATGATAGATAGTTTTTTAGAACTCCAGCCTGCCGCAACTGACCTGTAAACAAGGGCTGTAGTCACGAGAGCAATCGGAATTGACATCTACAAACTTGGGCAGAACAACAAGACAGGAAGGCAAATAGAGCCGGAGTCACACAGTCAGAGTTATCTGAGAAAAACCCCAAAACATGCTAAACTGCACAGGAGGAATTTAAACATAATTGGCTTCAGTCTGGGCCAGAATTAAGCTCAAACTAAGACGCTTAGAACTTCAGATTTCGCTTTTAAGAGAAATGATTCCATGTATAAAATCATTGCACATCCGGGCAGCGCCCATAAAGATGACTTCATGACGGTCAGTGTTCTGCTGGCAACCCTCGGTGACGCAGAGGTCTTTCGCCGCGAAGCCACCGATGAAGATCTTAACGATCTCAACACCTACGTGGTCGACGTCGGGATGGAATACGCTCCTGACAGAAATAATTTCGATCATCACCAGGACCGCTCTCTACCTTGCGCATTTCACCTGGTCATGCAACACCTCGGGCATCATGAGGCGGCCATGGCGATGTTTGTCTGGTACCCTCAGATGAGCATGATGGACGTCAGAGGTCCTTACAAAACTGCAGAGCATCTGGGAATCGACCCGGGAATTATTTTCGCATCTTCCTCGCCGATTGATGGATATATCCTGTCGCGCTTCTCCAGGCTCGACCGCCTGTCCAGTCAGGACCTGCTGTATCAGTTCATGAAGGAGATGGGCAAAGATCTGATTGGCATGATTGATCATAAAATGAAGCGCCTCGAGCGTCTGAAGTTGGAAGCCAAGGTTGTCCCGGTGAAACATTATAAAGCTATTACCTGCGCTATCGATAACTCGCCCAAGCTGGCGATGGAACTCTATATGCGCTTTCTGAATAATGATCGAATCGTGATGAGCATCACCCCTTCTAACCGCGGCGAAGGCTGGGAACTGCTACGACTTGACGACCATGCTGCGGTCAACTTTCTGGCAATTGCCGAACATCCAGAGATACGCTTCGTGCACGCCAATGGTTTTTTGGCAAAAACCCATACCCGATTGCCATTGGAACAAGTCATAGAAATCGCAAGTCTTGCGATTCAGGACCCACGCGGTACTCGCAATAGTTGATTCAGTCATAATTCATGCAGACAGAAGCAGTTACCCCGACGCGCATCAGGCTCCCCATCAATCATGACCGATGGCCTGTGAGGTATCGCTCAATTCTCCAGCTTAGGGAATGATATCTCCGCTGAGTTCTCAACTCATAGGGGCCCGGAACCTGACCGCAACCTAAAAGTAGCGCCATCATTTTATTCTATGTATACTCGCGTGAATTTCCATTCCAATGCCTTGGAGATTCACTGATGAATAAAACAAACTTTAGCCAGTTGTGGCCTTAACGTTGCTGCCCATCGCCTCGCCGGTTTATGCCCCCGTTTTTGGTCCGTTTTATAACAGCGGAAAGATCGAATTCGATTGGGACGGCGATACCCTCATCGACGACTCCAGCGGCTGGCATCAGGATTTCGGAATGGCCAGATCACACCAAATCAACGGGTCTTGTTGGATCCAAGCTGCGAGTAACACTCCTTAATAGCTAACTTGTTGGAACGCCAGTCCGTGATTTCGACCTCTTCAGCTTAGGCTACGGAGCAGCGGTCTCAATCTCAACCTTCCCGACCGCCTAACCCTTGCGACCAAGGGTAGTCCCCTGCGGATGGGCTACCACGGCAGAGGACCCAACCGGAACGGCAACTGGCTGGGGGCGATTATGATCTCGACGAAGATCTGAGCTATGTGGGGATCTCGATGTTTTTCCGCACCCTGTGCATCAGCTAAAAATTCACACTTCTACTGAAATAAGGCCCTATGTCTTTTTCTGCCCTCGGGCTCTCTGAGCCCCTTCTTCGAGCGATCAATGATCTTGGCTATGCCAAGCCGACGCCGATCCAACGAAAAGCGATACCCGCTGTGCTCGCCGGCCAGGACCTTCTCGCTGTAGCACAGACGGGGACAGGCAAAACTGCCAGTTTTATTCTGCCATTGCTGCAGCAACTTGCTAACGGCCCCAAGACTAAATCTAACCATGTCAGGGCTTTGGTTCTCACTCCAACCCGCGAACTGGCAATGCAGGTTGCCGAGTCGGCAGTTCCTTGTAGCAAGTACCTTCTCCTGAAATCTCAAGTTGTTTATGGCGGAGTAAAGATCAACCCACAGATGATGAAACTGCGAAGTGGAACCGACCTGCTGGTCGCAACTCCAGGCCGGTTACTTGATCTCTTTGAACAGAACGCTATAAAGTTTTCCCAGATTGAGACATTAGTTCTGGACGAAGCAGACAGAATGCTCGACATGGGGTTCAGCAAAGAAATCCATAAGATCCTGTTTCTCCTCCCGAAAAAGCGCCAAACCCTGCTTTTTTCAGCGACTTTTTCAACCGAGATTCAGGGGCTCACGGCGAACATACTCAGAAACCCGACAGAGGTTGATATCAGCCCTCATAAACCTGTCGCAACATGCGTGAAGCAACAGGTTTATGAAGTCGACAAAGATAAAAAGTCAGCTCTACTCAGCCACTTGATTCGTAGCAACGATTGGCATCAGGTTCTGGTTTTCACCCGGACCAAAAAAAGCGCGGACAATCTGGTTAAAAAACTGGGACAGGATGGTATTTTGGCTGCAGCTATCCATGGAGACAAGAGTCAGGGAGTACGGAACCATAACCTTGCGGCCTTCAAATCTAACCAGATCAACGTCCTGGTTGCGACCGATATCGCAGCACGTGGAATAGATATCAGTGGCCTGCCTCAGGTTATAAATCTTGATCTGCCCAAAGTCTCGGAGGATTATATTCATCGTATCGGACGAAGCGGCCGGGCGGGTGTTGAAGGTGAAGGGATCTCGCTGGTCAGTGCGGACGAGGTCAAGATTCTCGCTCGTATTGAAAGCCTGATCGGCCAGACTCTGACGCGCCGGGTAGAAAGCGGTTTCGTCCCGAGCTACAAGGTTCCACTGACGCGACAGATGAAACAAAAGCCCAAGAAACCTAAAAAACTGATAAATAAATCACCCTAGAAGGTCACACGTGAATTTTAAAACGTCTGTCTATGATTGCTGGAATATATTTTGCTTTGCTGCTAAAGACTAAAAGATTATAATGGTTCGCATTTGTAACGAATTGAGAGGGCAGCAGTGTTGAGACTAGATCGACAATTTGGATTATATGTCATCCGCGAACAGCTGGAAGTGAACGCAACACGGGTCTGCTGCAGAGCTGAAGATCCTTTTTTTGACCGTGACGTCATTCTTAAGCTCATCAGCCCAGAAGCGGTCGGTAGTTTCGAGAATCTGAGCCGCCTTGACCCTTATTTGGAATCTGTTTCCGGCTTGGAACACCCCGCCATTGCCCCCCTTTATGACAACGGCATAGAGAGCGATATCTGTTACTTCACCACTGCTTTCTACGCTGGCGGCAGCCTGGCAGCCCAGCTCTCAAATCCGATGAACATTGGCCAGTCGATGCAGATCATCCTGCAACTCAGCAGCGGCCTGACCTATGCGTATAACGAAGGGTTTGAGCACGGAAAACTAACCTTAGACAAAATATTCTTCTCAAACGATGGACATGCAGTCATTACCGATTTCGGAATAGCGGCTGCGATCGAGAATCTAAAACATAAAGGTGGGCAAGCAGGGCCTTTAGCTCCGCAAGGTCTGAGAGTTGAGACGCTCCTAAGCCTGGGCGAGATCCTGATTAAATTGCTTCTCGGACCGGGTGCCAAACCGGATACAGTATCGACAGCCATACTCAAACAATCCCATAGTGACCCGGTGTTTAATCTGGTCACTGACCTTCTGGGTTTAAGTGAAAATGAGATACACAGCTTTGACGAACTACTTGTGCGCCTCACTGACTTGGCGATCCTTGGCTCAGAGGTGGGAATTAACGAATATGTCGCGTACGTCGAACAAAAGCACTCATCTTCATTGGCCTGCGCCACAGCAGGGCAGAAACCTGCAGTCACCCCGTCTCAGCGACAACTAGAAATCAAGGAAGAGGTCTACGCCAAGGGCGAAATTCGCCGACTCGTGGCTGAAAAAAGCAAACTTCAGGAAATTCTGAGGCGGGCAAGCTCCTATAAAAAGGCTGCCGAAAACAAACTGGCAGAAGGTGCGGCGGCACTGTCTGCAGCACAAAAAGCCGAAGCTGCGGCCATAAATGAACTCAACCTAGCAACATTCAATACACCAACCCAGCATCAAACACATTGGCATCCAGGTCTCTGGCTCGCGGGTGGCCTTCTCATAGGGTCTTTATTAACCAGTGGCTACAACCATTTCTACCTGTCAGCACCACAAGCACAACTTCAGGTCCAGAATCCACAGCAGACAACTCCACAATCAGAAACAGTGACACTGCCAGCGCCCGTTGTAGTGATGCCCAGCAGTCAACAAGATATTTCACAACTGGAGTTCAGCAGAGCCAAGTTGCAGCCAACTCTGGAGACCACAGAGCTCTGGTGGCCGGCAGGGGATGAATTTGACACTGCTGCTGCAGTCCCAAACCGCCTTGGGGCAGAGGAATTACAGGCTAATGTCGAGACCTCTCCAGCGCATAGCGTCGAGACAGACCTCCCCCTTTCAACGCAATCAATAGTCAGTGATCCAGTACCTCCAGACGAGCAGAGCACAGAAGTAACGGAGACACTGGCTCAAAACAAATCTGAGAGCTGGACACCAGCCGGGAGTGAATTTGATCCTGCGACAACCGAACAAAACCTAACCGACACAGGATATCAGGACGTGGAATCTGTCGTCCAGGAATGGGCCACTGCCTGGTCGAATCAGGATCCGGAAAATTATTTTTCCTACTACAGTTCAGAGTATCAACCTGAGCCGGGACGGACCCTTGAAGAATGGCGTGCCATGCGACTTGCCCGCTTGACTCGACCACACTGGATCAAGGTCATGCTGCACGACCTTCAGCTCCGTTCAACTGGCGAGGATCGTATTCAAGTCAAATTAAAGCAGAGCTATAGCTCCAACTATTATCAGGATCGTATTTCAAAATCCCTCAATTTAATCAAAGAAAACGGCAAATGGCGAATTATGATGGAACGTTCGCTTGGCTCAACAGCCGTTGTCACTGCGGCAAACGACATGATCGGCGGATGAATAAATAGGCTCACGATGGCCGTTTAGCATGCAGTTGGAGTTGATTGCCAGAGGATGATAGCAAACAACGTTTATCTACAGGCCGTAACCTCTTAATAACCATCTCACGCTTGCTCGCACTACTTCGATCATGCCCCTCCTCGAGATAGACAATACGCAGGGGCCGGTGGCCGCGGAAATACTTGGCACCAGAGCCGTCTACATGCTGTGCAAAGCGGCGCTTTACATCGGTCGTAATCCCGGTATAGAGAGAACCATCTGCACAGAGAATAATATAGACCTGCCAGTTCATCATTGAGTTCCCTTGCCGTCCAGCCCGACACACAAACACTTTCGGCACAACATAGACCTTTTCTAACTTGCCTACATCCCTTAAGACGACTATAGTCTGCGTCTTTTGCCTCGTCACATCCAGCAGAATCTCCCCCCCCCTTGAAGGAAGTATTGATGTTTGAATTTCTCGTTAGAAAAAGTACCACTTATAAAGATGATCTTCTCTCCGGCCTGACTGTTGCCCTGGCCCTGGTGCCTGAAGCCGTGGCCTTCGCCTTTGTCGCTGGGGTTGAGCCACTGGTCGGGCTCTATGCGGCATTTATGGTTGGACTGATCACTGCCGCCATTGGCGGTCGTCCAGGGATGATCTCCGGCGCAACAGGTGCCCTGGCGGTCGTGATGGTGACCCTGGTCGCCGAGCATGGTGTCGAGTACCTGTTCGCGACCGTGGCGTTGATGGGAATCATCCAGATCATCGCCGGGGTCCTGCGTCTTGGAAAATTTATCCGCCTGATCCCTCACCCGGTTATGCTTGGCTTTGTTAACGGCTTGGCAATCATTATCTTTCTTGCTCAACTCGGCCAGTTTAAAATCGCCGATGACAACGGCATCATGCACTGGATGCAGGGGCCAAGTCTCTACCTGATGCTCGGGTTGATCGCACTGACCATGGCGATCATGGCCTTTCTCCCCAAACTGACTATGGCTTTCCCTTCGGCCCTGGCCGCAATCATAGTGGTGACCGCCCTGGTTCATGGCTTTAACCTAGATACCCGTACCGTTGGTGATCTCGCCTCCGTCGCCGGTGGCCTCCCTTCATTTCATATCCCGCTGGTCCCACTGTCTTGGGATAGTTTCATGGTCATCCTCCCCTACTCCGTTATTCTCGCTGCCATTGGACTGATTGAGTCACTGATGACCCTGACCCTGATTGATGAGGTCACCGAGACCCGCGGGCGCGGCAACCGTGAATGCATCGGCCAAGGGGTCGCCAATGTCGTCACCGGTTTCTTCGGCGGCATGGGCGGCTGCGCGATGATTGGCCAGAGCATCATCAATATTAACTCTGGTGGCCGTGGCCGCCTTTCTGGCATTACTGCAGCACTCTGCCTACTCTGTTTTATTGTCTTTGCTTCAGGCCTGATCGAGATGATCCCACTGGCAGCATTGACCGGCGTGATGTTCATGGTCGTCGTCGGCACCTTTGCCTGGTCGACTCTGCGTATTCTGCACAAGATCCCCCTGAGTGATGCTCTGGTTCTGGTCCTGGTTTCCGCGGTTACTGTCTTCACCGATCTGGCAGTCGCCGTTGCTGTCGGCGTCATTGTCTCAGCGCTGGTTTTCGCCTGGCAAAATGCACGGCGCATTGACTCAGAAATCTCTGTCGGGGAGGATGGCTCAAAAACCTACAAACTGAATGGCCCCCTCTTTTTCGGCTCGGTCCGTTCCTTTCACGATCAGTTCACGCCTCACGAGGATCCCAGTGATGTTATAATCGACTTCCGCGGTTCACGGGTCTGCGATCACTCGGGCCTCGAAGCAGTGAGCAGTCTCACTGACCGTTATCTGAGTCAGGGGAAAAAACTGCGTCTCAAACATCTCAGCGCCGAATGCCGTGCGTTGCTGGATAACGCCGGAAACATGATTGAAGTGAATGTTATTGAAGATCCGCGCTACCGTTTAGCAGTCGACAAATTAGCATAAATTCATGCGGAATTTTACGACAAAGCCGTTTTTTTTGCTGTTTGCAAAATGCGGCTTTGTTGTTTAGAACGTCAGAATTTAAAAATGAGTAAAATTCCATATCAGTCAATCAGCCAACAGGTACAGTTTTATCAAAATATATTTTGGCAAGACTCGGTTTTTTTTAGTATTTTCGAACGAAATAATTGTATTATGAGAACTTAAATTCAATTACCAGCCTGGAGAGACCACTGAATGTAATTCAGGGTAGACAAAGATACCGCTAAGTTATGGCCATTGGCCAACTGGCGGTATTTTACGTTTAGGCACTTTTTCATAACTCAAAGTGCTATTTGTTATCCCCATCAACCAAGGAGAAGAGCAATGAAAAGAACTATGCAGTGTTTCATTTTCATCTGTCTGTCCCTGCTGTTGGCGTTCCCCGCTCTGGCGGCAAACACCATCAAGATCGGATTCAACATCCCGATGACTGGCGACATCCCCAAGGTCGGAGAATCTTCCAAGCTTTCTGCAGAAATGCTCAAAGCCGACATCAATGGTGCTGGTGGCCTTGAGGTCGGTGGTAAGAAATATATGCTCGAATTCATCTACGAAGACAACGAAGCCAAGGCCGAGTCGGCAGTTACTACAGCATTGAAACTGATTGAACGAGATCAGGTTCTGGCCATGATTGGACCTAATTCTAGCAAGCAGGCAGTTCCCGCGGGTCAGGTTGCGAATGATAACAAAACCGTCATGGTGACCCCATGGTCGACGAACCCAGATACGACCTTCGATCGCCCCTGGGTTTTCCGGGCGGCGTTCCTCGACCCCTTCCAGGGCCCGGTTGCGGTCAATTTTGCGGTCAAGCAGTTTAAAGCCAAGACGGCTGCTGTGCTTTATGACCTGTCCAATGATTATTCCAAGGGTCTGGCCGAAATCTTCCGTGACGAGTTCGAGAAAAAAATGGGTAAAGGCACCGTTCTGGCCTTTGAAAGCCACGGGACCAAAGACCAGGACTTCAGCGCCCAGTTGACCAAGATCCTTGCCACCAAACCCGACTTCATCTTCGTGCCAGACAACTACAATCAGGTCGCGCTTATCGTCAAACAAGCCCACCAACAAGGGTACACTGGCCAGTTCATGGGTTCGGATTCCTGGGGTTCTTCAGAGCTGATGACGCTGTGCGGCGACGATTGTAAGGGTCTGTTTTTCTCGACTCACTACGCTGCGGCTGGCGCCACTGGCGCAACCAAAACATTTATCGATCGTTACACCGCTAAATACGGTGAAACTCCTGATGACGTCGCGGCACTAACCTGGGATGCAACCCGCATCGTACTCCAAGCCATTCAGGGTACCAACGGCTTAACCGGAAAACTGAAAAAAGACCGTAAGGCCGTGCTTAAAGCCATGTCGGCCATACCTACTTTTGCGGGCATCACCGGAAACATGAAATTCGATGAGCAGGGCGACCCCGTCAAATGTGCCGTTGTGGTACGCATCAGCGACAAGGGCGAATTCGAATTCACAGAGTCTGTCTGCCCCGAGTAACAGAATATCGATTCTCTCAGGGGCTGGGGATTTCCCCGGCCCCTGAGATACGCTCCGCCACACCTACAGAGTCCCCCCGAAATGAACGAAGACGCCGAAAACGGTTAATCCTTCGGGCCTATTTTCGTATTCTTCGTGCCTTTCGGTAACGACCGCACACCCCGCAATAAAGGGATCTTTATGCTTGAAAGTATTATCCAGAATGTCATCAATGCCCTGCAGTGGGGCAGTTTCTATGCGTTAATCGCTCTCGGGTACACCCTGGTCTACGGGGTTCTGACCCTGATCAATTTTGCCCACGGCGATATCTTCATGGTCGGCGCCTACATCTCTTTTTTCGCGGCAACCCTGGCGATGACAACCCTTGGCATGTCGGGTTGGGCGGCGCTGGCCTTAACAATTCCGGTCACGATGATTCTCACCGCCATGGTCGGTGTCACACTGGAACGGATCGCCTACCGCCCGCTACGCCGAAAGGGCGCGGACAGGCTCTACGTTGTCATCACTGCCCTGATGTGCGGCCTGATCCTTGAACATTCCAACCTCGCCCTCCTGGGGGCTAGCCGCAAGGCGTTTCCAACTCTTATCGAGCTGAAGGTTTATCATATCGGCGGGGTCACAGTAACCAACCTGAATCTCATCGTCATTATTGTCACCAGCCTGGTCTTTGTGCTTCTCCACTACATTGTCACTAAAACCCGGGTCGGTATGGCGATGCGCGCTATCTCTTACGATAAGTTCGCGGTCCCCTTGATGGGGATCCCTCTTGATAATATTATCGTCATCACCTTCGTCCTTGGTTCGGGCTTTGCCGGACTCGCAGGACTGATGTTCTCCATGTCTTACCCCGTCCTAGAACCCTATATGGGTGCATTAATTGGCTGGAAGGCCTTTATTGCTGCGGTTGTCGGCGGAATTGGCGATATTCGCGGCGCGTTCCTCGGCGGTTTTTTGCTTGGCGCCGTTGAGATTATGGTGGTCGCCTTCTTCCCCTCGACCCTGCGTGATTTGATTGCGTTTACTGTACTGCTGGCGATTCTGACCTTAAAACCAACCGGTCTGTTCGGCATTGCCAAAACCACCAAAATTTAGGTTGCCACTGATGCTGCGACGTTACTCTGTTCACCTGATTCTGCTGACTCTTGGCGGCCTGATTGTTTATATGGCCTACGAAGAGCTGCTCGGGCTCTATACTCTCTCCGTTCTGATGTTCATGGGGGTCAACATCATCCTCTCCTCTAGCCTCAATCTGGTCAACGGCTACATGGGCGAATTTTCCTGTGGCCATGCCGGATTCATGTGTGTCGGCGCCTACGTCTCCTCGCTGCTCGGAGTTTGGCTGTTTGCCAAGGACAAGGTCTTCGGTGCCCCACTGCTCGATCCGGAATATGCCATCTATGCCTTCCCGTTTGTGATTCTGATCGGCGGCATCGCGGCCGCCATCGCCGGACTGCTGGTTGCGATCCCCTCGTACAAAACCCGTGGCGATTATCTGGCGATTATCACCATAGCCGCCAACTACATCATCATCAGTACGATTGAAAATATCGGCGCTATCGGCGGTTCACGCGGTTTCATGGGGATGAAATCAGTCATTAACTCAATGGAAGACATTGTCGAGCTCCCCTGGATGCCGATCTGGGTTTTCATCTTCACCGTGGCGACGGTCTGGATCCTGCGGCGCTACGTCTCTTCGACCTTCGGTAGGGGAGTCTCGGCCATTTGTCAAGACGAGGTGGCCGCCGAGATCATGAGCGTCAACACCAACAAGATGAAAACCATCACCTTCATGCTCTCATCAGGCTTGGCCGGTATCGGTGGCGGCCTGTTTGCCTACATTATCGGCTATGTCAATCCAGGCTCCTTCACAATCCTAAAATCAACAGAAGCTCTGGTTATGGTCTACCTCGGTGGTATGGGCTCGCTCTCCGGCTCAGTCCTCTCGGCGGTGCTATTTACCGTTCTGCTGGAGGTACTACGTCCGCTCGGTATTTTCAAATGGGTCATCATTCCGCTGATGCTGGTGATAATGATGCAGTTCCGCCCCGAAGGGATCATGGGTAAACGTGAATTGGGCGATATTTTCCCACGACTGAAACGTTTCTACAGGTTCAAATGATATGGCTATGACTGAGATAAAAACAACAGAGACACCGGTCCTTGAGATCCGCAATCTGAACCAGAGATTTGGCGGTTTAACCGCCGTCTCCGATTTCAACGTCAGCTTGCAAAAAAATGATCTGACCGGCCTTATCGGCCCCAACGGCGCAGGCAAGACTACCGTTTTCAATCTGGTTAGTGGCTTTTACCAACCGACGGAAGGGGAAATCTTCGTTTCCGGCCAACCGACCGCGGGCCTTAAACCCCACAAGGTCACTGCTCTCGGCGTGGCCCGCACCTTTCAGAACATCCGACTATGGAATGACATGACGGTGCTCGATAATATCCGCGTCGCTCAACATTACCGACTCGGTTATGGTTTTTTTCACAGCATCGCACGGAGTAAACGCTATATGCAGCGTGAGGCTGAAATAGCAGCTGAAGCTGCCGAACTGCTTGAAGTCTTCGACCTGCAGCGCTACGCCGATGAGATGCCGAGCAACCTCCCCTACGGCACCCAGCGCAAGCTAGAGATCGCGCGCGCCCTCTCAACTCATCCGCAGCTCCTACTGCTCGACGAACCGGCAGCGGGATTAAACTCCAACGACACTCAGGAGTTGATCCGACTGATCCGCTGGATTCACAATAAATTCGATGTCTGTATCTGGATGATCGAGCACCATATGGACGTGATGATGGAACTCTGCACCCAGATTAAAGTCATCGACTTCGGCCAGACCATCGCCGATGGTAATCCTGAAAAAGTCCGTAACGATCCTGCGGTTATGACCGCCTATCTCGGAGATGATGTTATCTGATGCTACTGTCTGTCGAAAACCTAGAGGTAAAATACGGAAACATTCAGGCCCTGCATGGCATCAGTTTTCATGTTAATCAAGGCGAAATCGTCACCCTGATCGGAGCTAACGGTGCCGGTAAGACCACTAGCCTTCACAGCATCGCACGTCTGCCACCACCAGAAGCTCCGCGGGTAATCGCCGGTGATATTCGATTTCAGGGTGAGTCAATATTAAAGTCAAAACCAGATCAGATTGTCAAAGATCTTCACCTCGCGCTGGTCCCCGAAGGACGACATATCTTCGGCAATCTGACGGTCATGGAGAATTTGCAACTGGCGACCTACGCGCGGGCCAAGGGGACCAATTTCGAGCCGGAATATCAACGCATTTTCGATCTGTTCCCGCGTCTGCACGAACGGCGCAAACAGCGCAGCGAATCGCTTTCGGGTGGGGAACAACAGATGCTGGCTGTCGGCCGGGCTCTCATGACCGGATGCAACGTTTTGATGCTCGATGAGCCTTCGATGGGACTGGCCCCGGTACTGAAATATGATCTATTTCGAAAACTTAAACAGCTCAATGATGAGGGGATGACCATTCTGCTGGTCGAGCAGAATGCCAACCTGGCCCTGCATTTAGCGCATCGTGGCTATGTGCTGGATACCGGTAAAATTGCTGCCGAGGGGACGAGCGAAGAGCTTTTGGGCAACCCGGAAGTCAAAAAAGCTTATCTGGGTGGTTGAGCGATAACTAGCCTTCCAGCCGCAAGCGATTCGCAGCCGCAGCCAGTTCATAGAGACGTGGCACCGCCAAGTGACCAACTTTCCAAGGAAAAAGGATATCCAATCCCTGCTCTTCGACATCCTGCAACCCTTGATTTAAGGCCCCGATAAGACCAGCAGCATGCCCCACAAAGTGACGCGCGCAGTAATCGAGCAGACGCCCGATAGTTTCAGTCTGCCCAGGATCAACCAGCTGCTCCACCCGGTTCAAATCTATCCGGTGCCTGCCATAATCGATTAATTTAGGTTCACGCACATCAATCCGTCGCTTGCCATCACTCCGCCTTGAATCGAAACGAGCTGCATCAAAAGATCGGATTTTATCCCCACGGAGTGGCACTGCTGATGAGGCTTGAGGCGGTGGACTTCCAGCCAACTGCGCCGCTCGCTTGCTTACATCCCGCGGAATATAATTATCCAGCAGGATCACTCGATCAGCCACCGCCAGGTATTCCCCTGAGCCTCCGGTCACAATGACCGTTGAAACACCTTCAGCCTCATAGAGTTCGCGAACCCGATGCAAGAGCGGGGTGATCGGCTCCTGCGCAGCACTCACCAGCTGCTGCATCCGCTGATCACGGATCATGAAGTTGGTCGCAGAGGTATCTTCGTCTATCAGTAGACAGTCGGCACCGCACTCCAGGGCCTCGATAATATTGGCCGCCTGCGAGGTGCTCCCGCTGGCATTATCAGTTGAAAAACTTGCAGTTGAGCGGTCACCGGGCAAGGTGCCGATAAAGGGGCTGATGTCGGACATAGAAATGGCACGATGATCTTCGGCGCGGATCTTCACCGCCCCAGGGGTTGTCACAACCAGCTCACGACCATCGCTAGGCAAGTGGTTATAGATGCCCCTTTCCAGAGCCTGCAACAGGGTCGATTTGCCATGAAAGCCACCGCCAACGATCAGCGTGACCCCATGGGGAATGAACATTCCACTGATCTCACCACGATTTGGTAAAGTCAGACTACGGCGCATACTTACCGGAGAGATGAAGGGTACGCCATCGATCAGCGGACGATCATCAATCCCGCTCTTCCGGGCCAGCAACGAATGATCGGCGACAAAAGCCACGCCTTGCGCCTCTACCAACCATCTACGCAGATAATCCTGATCTTCGACCTGCTTGACTTGCCGATCAATGTCAGCCAATTCATGTTCCAGGTAAACCAAACCCTCAGCCACCACCTTTGGCAGTTCATCAAAGAACATGGCGCGCGCATCAGCGATCCTTGTCGAGCGTCCATCCGCAGGCAAGGCAAAAAGCAGACGAGCCTCAATAGTCGAGCCTTCTATCAATACTGCATTTCGTTGCAAAATCTGCTGGCCACTGGTCGCAATGCGGACTTGACCGCTATGCCCGGTGCCACGCCGGCCCCGAACATGAGCCTTGATCGCTGTGGAAATTGCGCGACCTAAATAATCTTCGAGGGCCGTCTGACGAATGCGGGTCACCCAAAAAGAAGCTGGCACGCCGTGCTGTGCAGCCTCCACGCGAAGACTGATCCGCGACGGCATTGCATAGGGGTCACCCTGCACATGATCGATACTCAAGCGGAAAGTACTGAACCGATAGTGCCCCGTAAGTTGCTTGTAAGCCTTGTAGCCTTTCCCTTCAATTTCAGTCAGAATTTGTTTGAGTCTTTGCATGATCCTCCCACCGACTAACACCGATGACTTTCCTCTCATTCGGTTCATTGTACCGCATTTCTGACTTCTGGCAGGACAGTGCACAAGACACAAAAAAGCCAACCGCTGCTGGACAAAGGTTGGCTTGATTAAGCTACGTGTACTGACGTCCTCTAGAGCCCCAGATAGGCCTTCCGCACGTCATCGTTTTCAAGGAGAGCCGAGGCCTGATCGACCAGAGTAATCCGACCGTTCTCCATGACATATCCACGATCAGCAAGCTTAAGCGCTTGATTGGCGTTTTGTTCAACCAGGAAGATAGTGGTCCCGTTCTCCTTGTTGATCTTTTTGATAATTTCAAAGATCTGCTGGATGATCAGTGGGGCCAGCCCCAGAGAGGGCTCGTCAAGTAACAGTAGCCGCGGACGAGCCATCAGTGCACGAGAGATCGCCAGCATCTGTTGTTCACCGCCCGACAGGGTTCCACCAAGCTGGCTACGACGCTGTTCGAGGATCGGGAAGAGGTCAAACACCATATTTAGATCGGTCTTGATCGCAGCCTTGTCGTTGCGCAGAAAGGCGCCCATATCCAGATTTTCGACAACCGTCATATCAGGGAAGATCCGCCGACCTTCGGGAACCTGACAGATCCCGAGTTTAACGATCTCTTCAGGCTTGAGATGGTGGATCCGGCTCCCTTTGAAAGCGATCTCACCCTTGCGCGGCGGGGTAATGCCGCTAATCGACATCAGGGTTGTTGTCTTGCCAGCACCATTGGCACCGATCAAGGTAACAATTTCACCTTCGGCGATGTCGATAGTGACACCCTTCAGCGCCTGGATATTTCCGTAATATGTCTGTATGTTCTGCAGTCTAAGCATAGTTGTCTCACTAAGATTGAATAGAGAAGGCTAAGAGAAAATTTCGTCCCACAAGGCATTGTCGTAAATTACACAACGCCATCAAGCTTCGGTCTCTTCTCCGAGGTATGCTTTAATCACCTTCGGGTCATTCTTGATTTGCTCTGGAGTTCCCGTCGCAATTTTTTTGCCATACTCCATAACATGAATTGTGTCAGAGATATTCATGACCAATTTCATATCATGCTCAATCAATAAAATAGCCATCCTCTCAACGTCTCGAATCCTGCAAATCAGTGCATCAAGGTCATCAGTCTCTTGTGGATTCATTCCGGCGGCAGGCTCGTCAAGCAATAGCAGAAAGGGTTCTGTCGCCATTGCCCGTGCAATTTCTAGACGTCGTTGAGCTCCATAGGGAAGATTCTTGGAGTATTCATTGGCAAATTCAGCCAATCCGACCTTTTCAAGCAGGCCATAACTGTATTCGACGGTCGCCTGCTCCTCTTTACGTACAGAAGAGCCGCGTAGAATTGCACCAACCAGTCCGGTATGGGTGCGGCAATGCCTGCCGATCATGACATTTTCAAGTACAGTCATATCAGCAAAAAGCCGGATATTTTGAAAGGTACGTGCCATTCCCAAAGAGGTCACTATATTCGGCTTGCTCCCATTCACACGCTTGCTCGGCTTCCCCTTGGGGTGAATCAGGATATCGCCTTTGGTCGGCGTATAGATCCCAGTGACACAGTTAAAAAAGGTAGTTTTACCCGCACCATTAGGGCCAATCAGCGCGGCAATTTCACCCTCTGCCACGGCCAGATCAATCGAGTCTACGGCTCGTAAGCCGCCGAAATCCATGGTCAGCCCCTTAACCTCGAGCAACACTTGTTTTGCAATATCAGACATTTTCAGGTTTTCCCTTAAATCCCTTAAATTCATATTTCTGGCGAATATTACTGATAATCCCTTGTGGACGGAAAATCATCATCAGCACCATGGCAGCTCCAAATATGAGCATACGATACTCGGAGAATGCACGTAGATATTCTGGCAGCAGAATCAGAATCATCGCACCAAGAATAACACCAAGAATTGAACCCATGCCGCCTAGCACGACGATCGAGAGAATGATCGCTGATTCCATAAAGGTAAAACTTGCCGGATTGATAAACGTTGTCTTGGCCGCAAAGAGCACACCAACCATCCCGGCCCAGCAGGCCCCCAGAGCGTAAGCCGACATCTTGGTGCGTGCCATATCAATCCCCATAGCGACGCAAGCGATTTCATCTTCACGCAGGGCGATCCAGGCACGCCCAATGCGGGAGTTCTTTAGGCGACCGGTGACAATGATGGTCAAGATCACCATCGCAATCATGATGTAGTAGATATAGGTCGTTGAACCGGCAATGTCCATATCCAAGCCGAACAGACCCGGCCTTTCGATATTGGCGATGCCGCTGGGGCCGAAAGAAAACTCGCTCCAGTTCTCAAGCACAATTTTAACGATCGATCCAAAGCCCAAGGTGACAATGGCCAGATAGTCGCCGCGAAGGCGCAGGATGGGAAATCCAAGCAGTACGCCGAACAGACCGCCAAGAGCAGCACCTATCGGCAGACAGGTCCAGAAACCGAGTCCGAAGTGATGATTAAGCAGGGCGTAGGCGTAGGCCCCCACGGCAAAAAAGGCGACATATCCCAGATCGAGGAGACCAGCTAAGCCAACTGTGATATTCAGGCCAAGTCCCAAAACCACATAGATCAGAGCCGAGATCATGATCGTGCTCTGATAGGTATCGAAGACCCAAGGAAAGACGAGAACAAAGGCCAGAAAGGCCAGGATCGCCTTTGTCCTTATGTTCGGATTTTCCAGTAGCGCGTGGATTTTCGAAGACTTGTCCTGCCCATCCTTCCCATCCTGGCCACTCTGTGCCGCCATCTGGTTAGCTTCCTTGCGAGCCAAGGCGTAGCGCCAAACAAAAGAGAGAATGAAAATCCCGACACCAACCCAGAGAATATTCATCCAACGCCACTGCACCGACTGCTCGGAAGTATTAACCTTGACGACCATCAGCGGAAAAGTCAGAAAGATAAACCAGAGCGATACGGCCAGAGATTGTTTAATATTTTTCATTGATTATGCCTGTTGATAGCAACGTTAATGGCCTAGACTTTTTGTTTGGTCGTCCGCCCCATTATACCGGATGGGCGCAAAATCAGGATCAGCACCAGCAGACCGAAGGCGAAAACATCCTCATAGTCACTCGAGATATAACCGGCTGCAAAGCTCTCTGTCAGCCCCAGCACCAATCCGCCGATGACCGCACCGGGAACGGAACCAATTCCACCCAGGACTGCGGCTGTAAAGGCTTTCACACCTGCAATAAAGCCGATATAAAAGTTAACCTGACCGATATAAGAAGCAACCAGCACCCCGCCGATAGCAGCTAAGGCTGAACCGATCACAAAGGTCATCGAGATCACCCGATCAACGTTGATCCCGACCAGGCGTGCCATACTCATGTCCTGCTGTGTGGCTCGCATTGCCTTACCAATCTTGGTGTAACGGATCAAAATGGTCAGCATGATCATCGTCACCAGAGTTGTCACCAGAATAACGAGTTCGGGCGAACCGATAATATGAGCGATCGGTTCCATGAAGGCAAAATCGGGAATCAGCGACGGGAAAGGTAGAAAATCCGAGGTCTGGGCCAAGAGCACATAGTTTTGCAAAAAAATCGACATGCCGATGGCGCTGATAAGCGGTGCCAAACGCGGAGCGTTACGCAACGGCCGATAGGCGACCTTCTCCAGCGTGTAGCCATAAGCGCATGAATAAACGATCGCCAGCAAACCGGCGATAATCAGAATCGAAACACCATGAAAACCGTAGATCGTCAATACGCCGCAAACGATATAGGCAACAAAAGCACCGATCATATAAATCTCACCATGGGCGAAATTTATCAATTGGATGATGCCATAAACCATGGTGTAACCAAGCGCGATCAGGGCGTAGATACTTCCTCGTGTCAAGCCACCGAGAAAGAGTTCAATAAAGTATTCCATGAAGAGCAAACCATTGATGTAAAGCAAACAGAAACAGACAAAAAATTATAGTAGACCTAATCTGTTAACGGATGGAGAACACAGGGCAATACCTCTGCCCAAACATAATTTCAGGGGGCCAACAGCAGTTGGCCCCCTGAAGCGGAACTAAACAGGATCTCGCTATAAAAAGTCCGGCGAGTCGGAGATTACTTCAGTTCTATAAAAGCACCATCCTTGACCTGGTAAACAGAGAAACCAACACCTTCAGCATCGCCTTTGCTATCGAATTTAATTTTACCAACCGGGGTATCGACATACTGAGACCGCAGTGCTTTGGTTACTTCAGCATAATCAGTGGAACCTGCCTTTTCAACAGCATTCAACAGCGCCAGCGCAGCAGAGTAACCTTCCTGGAAAAATGCGCCTGGATCTTCACCATAAGCGGCCTTAAATTCAGCTGTCGCAGCAGCATTTAATGGAATCGTCGACAGATCGCGCGGGCCAGTCATATACGCCCCTTCTGCGGCAGCACCAGCGACCTTGATAAAGCTGACATCTTTAACACCATCGTCTGAGAGGAAGGCTGTTTTCAGACGCTTACGCTTCATCTGAGCAATCAGTTTGGAGGCCTCAGGGTGATACCCACCGAAAATCAACACATCGGCTTTTTCACGACGAACCTTCTGTACTATTGAGGAATAATCCATGGCCCCAGGAGTAATACCTTCGAACAGAACAACCTCGACCTTGCCTGATTCATCGAGAAACTTCTTGGCAAACTCAGCAAAGCCCTTGCCATAGTCGCCCTTATCATGAATCACGGCCACTTTTTTGGCACCGAGCTTATCAATAGCGAAATCAACAGCCAGCTTAGCCTGCATATCATCAGAAGCGATGGTCCGGAAAAAGTTCGGATAATCGCCAGACTGAGTCAGTCCAGGGTTGGTCGCAGATGGTGACATAACCGGAATCTTGGCATCGTTGTAGATGCCGAGAGCAGCTTTGGTTGCTCCTGAACAGATGTGACCAAGGACGACGTCGGCCCCTTCAGTGACAAGTTTGGTGGCAGTATTTGTGGCAATTTCAGGTTTGCACTGATCATCTTGAATCAACAGTTCAACCTGCTTACCCAAGACACCACCAGCAGCATTGATTTTTTTGACGACCAGTTGAGCGGCTCTCATGGTTGGAATGCCATAGGGAGCTAAGTCCCCACTGTGAGGACCTGCGACACCGAGCTTGATTGTATCGGCACCCATTACCGGAGTGACGAGAGAAACACAAGCCACAAGCGCTGCCAAAAGAAGATTGAAACGTTTCATCAAAGAGACCTCCACACAAAGAATTAAGTAACGAGAAAACAATGTTTGATAAGAATATCAACTTATATAATTCAATAAACCGGTTCGGTCAAGAATAAAGCCAACCTCAACCCCATTGCGGCCTCCGGCCCGCCTGAGTGTGGCGACAAACTGCCCATTAAGGCCAAAATGAGCCACGGAAGCGACATTAGGATTATTCTCACAACAGAAAGTTCTAAATCAAAAAAAGGCCAGCCCGTTTGTGCTGGTCGGCCTTAAAACTAGAGGAGTGCTTTTGCCCCGCGCCGCATTTCATCAATCATATCTTTAACCTTGGCTGTCGAGGCAAACATTTGGGATGATCTGTTCAAATCGATAAAGAAATGATCTATTTCACCTGCAGACAACTGAGGACTGACTTTCTTAAAAGCCTTTTCGACCTGGGTAATCCCGAACTGGCCAATATGACGTTCGGCAACACCACGCAACAGGGCGTAAAGACGTTCCCGTTTAGCAGCAAGTTCAGCATCGGTTGGCTCCCCGGTATTCGCGACCCGGTGTTTACGCTCCTCCATCAGGCGATTGCGCGCTTTGGCCCACATGGGACCAAGATCGGCCGATGCCATTAAATCAGCCATCTTTGTCCCCTCGTAGGTGACCGTTGAGAGCAGGTCAAGCGTAGCTCCCGGCAGAGAAGCAACTGACTTCGAAGTCTCTGCAGTCGTCTCCAACTCTACCGATCCTTCATGCAAAAACCCGAGAGCATTCCCTTGCTCATAGAATATCAACACCACGCGACCAGCAGCATAAATCCGCAAACACCCACTCAATCGGTCATTAAGAATCCGCGCCAGAAGAAGCTTGATGTCAATCAGCTTGATATCTTGTCCACGATAGATAAATTCACCATGCAGCAAGGCATGAATGTTCATGGCGACATCAGCTGAGAGCCGGTAGATGTTCAAGACCGCATTGCCCAGAATTGATATCTCGAAGATCCGGGTGATGGCATCGTAAGCGATAATCCGGCCTTCGACATCATTCTCCTGCATCAGAGCACTGATAAGGCGACCATCGGTGAAGATTATAATCCCGGTTCCTATAGGGGAGTCGAAGCGCAGATACCCTGAGAACCGGCTCTCGACAAGCTTCTCCATCGCTTCAGGAATATTAACGCGAGCAGGGTTAACCCGCTCTTTAACCGGGCTTCCCTTAGGTAACAGAATCATACAAACCTCATCTTCAAGTCACTCATGTATCATTAAGCAAGAAATTAAAGGATATCGGTCCCTAACTGTCAATCATTTCCACAAACAAAACAACAGGGGAACTCAGAGCTCAGCAGCAAGCCTGCACCGCATCTCCTTGCGGAGACGAACACACTGGCGATACCAGCTCGTACTCAGCGCAGTTTGATTCGCAATCGCCGGATAGATCATAAGTAGCGCAGGGAACTGTTCGGCAAGGGTTCGTCCCGTGCCTTGGCGCACCAACTGCTGCCACCCTGAATCATCTGCAGGCTGAAAAAGTTCCGATTCCAGAAGTCCACCCCTTTCATCTGCCAGCAGTAACCTGAGCTGGGGAATAAGACCACCAGATTCAACCCCGGTACGCAGCACTGCCGACTGAGAAGAATTCCAGAACGGATGCAGTCTGCGTTCGGCCATCAAGAGCGTCAGGCAATCAGCATGCAGCAGCCAACGGTGGCGCTGTGGCAAAGATTCGCAATAATGGCTTGAACCATAAAAGGCCAATTGATTGCATAAGGGACAAATCAATTCAACCCGACGCGATCGCGAAGGGAGAGCGTCATCGAGCCTCAATCGCAGCAACCGGCAGGCACTATCTGGTCCGGCCTTAAACTCTAGCAGGACCCCCTGAGCCAGGCGATGTAACATTCGGTGTGCCAGACTCCCTAGCATCCGGGTCAAAACTGAACCACCGACACCACGCGTCAACTGCGGTAGCTGCGCATCGACAACAAACTCATCATCGAGAACCTGACAACCACGCTCCCGGCCAGCAAAGCGAAGGAGTTCAAGCTGACGGGCCTGTTCCTGTGGATCTTCAACCATTGATGGAATAAACCAGAGCATTTTATCATTGCCACCACCGGCCGACAGCTCCCGGCGGATACCAGCCATAGCGGCCATCCCTGCGGCATCGAGGACCGGAGCCAGAACCAAATCAGCCGCCTGCAACGCCACCGCAGCAGGATTTTCTTCGAGCGAACCCGCATCTATGATCAGAATCCCGGGATAATGACTTTCACGCAGAAGACCGCGCATTAACGGCGCAGAGATTTGCGGCATTCCACCTGCTGCCAGATATTCGACTCCGAATTGACCAAGACAAAGTTGTGACTCAAGACCTCTCCCGCTAAATAAGCCTGTGAGATTCGCCATAGGAACGTTGGGCAGGGAGAAGGTATGTGCAGGGTCATACGCGGGATCAAAAGAGATTACCGCTACCGGCAAATCCTCGGCCAACCCCTTCAGATAGACGGCCAGGTTGGTCGTCAGGGTGGAACACCCCGTCCGGTTAGCCGCAGCCGCCAATACGATCACGTAGGGCGAGGTTCCGATCATACAGGTTCCTGGAGTTTTTCCCAGCGGGCATAGCTCTCCTCAAGCCGCTCCTTGAGTTGCTGATGCTTTTTGCTGGTCACGCGCCATTGATCTGCATCCTGATATAACTGCGGATCGGCCATCTGCTGCTCAACCTCAGCTATCTCGACTTCTATTTTTTCAATTTCAGCTTCGAGCTTAGCTAGATCTTTTTCCCGTTTTTGTTGCTGCCGCTGCTGCAGCTTTCTATCCGTATGCGACTGGCGGCGGTCATCCTTCCCTTGAGGGGTCTCTGGTGGAGCCTCACTGCTGAGTAACTCGACCCGTTGACTACTGTGGCTCAGATCACCGACCTTCTGTTTGGTGCGTAGGAAATCTTCATAGTTGCCAAAATAGGATTCAACCCGTCCAGCACCAACTTCAAGCACCCGGCTGGCCAACTGATCGACAAAGTAGCGATCGTGAGAGACAAACACAACCGTCCCCTTGTAGCCCTTCAAGGCATCGAGCAGCACCTGCTTCGACTGCAGATCAAGGTGATTTGTCGGCTCATCAAGCAGCAACAGGTTCGCAGGACGTAAGAGTAATTTGGCCAACGCCAGACGGTTACGTTCACCACCGGAGAGGACCCGCACCTTCTTTTCAACTTCATCCCCTGAAAAAAGAAAGCTGCCAAGGATATTACGCAGTTTCGGAACCATTTCGTAAGGCGAATCGGCTGAGATCTCGGCCAGAACTTCACGCTCCGGATTCAGTTCCTCGGCCTGATTCTGAGCAAAATAGGCCTGAGCCAGATTATGTCCGGCAATCCGTTCTCCAGATGCGGGGGCTTCAACCCCTGCCAGCAAACGCATCAAGGTCGATTTACCAGCACCATTGGGCCCAACCAGGGCGATCCTTTCACCCTGTTCAACCAGCAGATCAATCGAGTCAAGAACCTTAAGCTCACCATAGGTTTGCCCGGCCTTCTTCAACTCGAGCGCGATCCGCCCGCCCTTGGGTGGTGCCGGAAAACTAAAAGCGATCTTCTTACGCTCGGGGGGGAGACTGATCCGTTCGACCTTATCCAATTGCTTTATGCGACTCTGGACCAAAGCCGCCTTATTTGCCTGATATCGGAAACGGCTGATAAAGGCCTCGGTCTTGGCGATCTCATCATCCTGCTGGCTCTTAGCTGCACGTAGAGCCTTGACCCGCTCATCACGGGTGGTCAGGTATTTCGAATAATTACCCGGGTACTCGGTCAGCTTGCCGTGCCAGATTTCAACGATTCGACCGACCACCTGATCAAGAAAGAAGCGATCATGAGAGACCAGCACAACAGCATAGGGGTAGTGACACAAATAATCTTCCAGCCAATCACGGGCCGGAAGATCGAGGTGGTTCGTAGGCTCATCGAGCAGCAACAGAGTCGGCCGCTGCAGTAATAATTTGGCCAGTGCAATTCGCATCTGCCAGCCACCAGAAAACTGTTCGCAGGGACGCTCATAATCGCTGGGCGCAAAACCGAGGCCACCCAAGACTTTCCCCACTTCGGCCTCCATGCTGTAACCACCGCGATCCTCGAACAGGGTCTGCAGTTCGGCGTAGCGATCAAGGTCAGCGGGCTCATGCTTGCCGGTAAGCACGATCTCCAGGTCAGTCAATTCAGTCTGAATCGCCAGCAGCTCTTCGAGGGCGCTGTGCACTTCGGCGAAGAGCGATCGACCTTTATATTCAAGACCATCCTGCGGCAGATAACCGAAGGTTGTCCCCTTGGCCGACTGAACCTGACCACCGTCGGCCTCAACCTTACCCGCGAGAAGTTTGAGCAGGGTTGATTTCCCGGCGCCATTCTCACCACAGAGACCAATACGATCCGTCGGGCGGACATGCCAATCGATGGCATCAAAGATGCGTCGATCGGCAAAAAATTTATTGACTCCACGTAGTTGCAACATGGCGTGGGTTATAGCACAAAGAGTGATCGAGAAAAAGAGGAGAGGGTCTACGACAAGAGAAAAAGCCACCTTCCCGTTTCCGGTCAGGTGGCTTGCTTGTTTATGATTTAATTTTCGTGATGAAAATGGAAGGTGCGTTTTTCTCCATCAGCCAGTTTGGTTCCGACCTTCAAGTGGTACATCCCCTTCTGGTCAAACTTGACGTCGGTACCGAACATCCCCTTACTCTTCTTCATCTTCATAGCTTCGCCGATTTTTTCATCTGGCGATTCAATTTTGACAGCGACCTTCCCCTTCATGATCATGTCACCAGATTTTTCATCAGTAAACATAACCATCAGCATCTGGCCCATGCCGCCTTCCATATCCATCAGGTGAGCCGATGCCTTAACACCATCAACCACCTCATCCTGCAACATGACCACTCCATCCATCCCCATGCTGCCGTGGTCCATTTTTTTGGAATCATGATCCATCTCCATCTTGCCATGATCCATATCTTTGGCCTCACTCTTATGATCCATACCTTTCATCGCCATGCCAGTTGCAGGGATCAAAGTGGCCATCAGTGCTAAGATCAATAGTTTTTTCATTTTTTTCTCCTTCGTTGTTTTGTTGAGGGGCTTCTGCCCAAACGTAACTCTTTATGGTTTTTCCGGTTCGTCTTCCCAATCGTAGTTTTGGCGGCGACGACCCGGGCGTTCGATGTAAGTTTCCATTTCATTGAGCTCTTCGGTTGCGGTTGGAGTCATATCCTTGTTCAGACCAATCCCTCGCCAGAGGAAATAAATGACTGGAAAGACCAGCAATTCCATAACCCCTGAGGTCACCACGCCACCAATCATCGGCGCGGCGATCCGTTTCATGACATCGGCCCCAGCGCCATGACTCCACATGATAGGCACCAGACCGGCAATGATCACTGCAATCGTCATAACCTTGGGCCTAATCCGCTTGACGGCACCATGGTGAATCGCCTGCACCAGATCGCCGCGGGTTTTCATCCTCCCCTTATCCTCCCAGAGCTTGTAAGCCAGATCCAGATAAAGCAGCATGACCACACCGGTTTCGGCCGAGATCCCGGCCAGGGCGATCACCCCGACCCAGACTGCGATGGAGGTGTTATAGCCGAGGAACCAGAGGAACCAGAAGCAGCCGACCAGTGACAGTGGCACGGCGATGAAGATGATCGCGGTTTTCACCAATGACTTGGTACTCAGATAGAGGATGACGAAGATCACCAGAATTGTCAGCGGTATAACTAGCTGTAGGCGCTTGTTCGCTTCCTGCATATACTCGTACTGACCGCTCCAGATCAGATTGTAGCCCGCCGGAAGTTTAACCTGCTCCGCTACCGCTGCCTGAGCGCTCTTGACGAAGCCGCCGATATCACTGCCGGTCATATCGACATAGACCCATGCGGTACGGCGGGCGTTCTCACTCTTGATCCCGGGGGGGCCCTTCTTGATGCTGACCGCCGCCACTTGGCTGATCGGAATCTGCGCGCCTTGCGGGGTGCTAACCAGTATCCGCTTGAGCGAATCAAGATCATTGCGGAAGTCACGGTCATAGCGAATATTTACCGGATAGCGTTCGAGTCCCTCGACGGTCTGGGTGACATTCATGCCACCGATTGCGGTCTGGATGACATCCTGAATATCGCCGACGCTCAGGCCATATCGAGCCGCCGCCAGGCGATCGATCTCGTAATCGAGATAATTGCCACCGACCACTCGCTCGGAAAAAGCCGATAAAGTTCCGGGAACATTCCGCATCACCGCTTCGACCTCTTCCCCGAGACGGCTAAGAACGTCCAGGTCGTCTCCCATGATCTTGATCCCAATCGGCGTCTTGATCCCGGTTGAAAGCATATCAATACGGGTTTTAATCGGCATGGTCCAAGCGTTGGTCAGGCCGGGAAAGTGGATCGCCTTATCGAGCTCAGCTTTCAAACCCTCGACGCTAATTGTCGTCTCTTCGGGCCAGACATACCTCAGAGGAGTCTTCACCCAGTCAAGACCATCATTCCAGCTGGTATAGAAACGCTCGGTCTTGACCTTGCGCCACTCCTCCTCGGGCTTGAGCATGATGGTAGTCTCAAGCATCGACAAGGGAGCCGGATCGGTCGCGGTCTTAGCTCGGCCGACCTTACCAAAAACATGCTCCACTTCTGGAAATGTGGCGATAATCCGGTCGGTCTGCTGCAAAATCTCCTTAGCTTTAGTGATCGACACCCCCGGCAGGGTCGTCGGCATATAGAGCAGATCCCCCTCATAGAGGGGCGGCATGAATTCAGAACCCATTTTATTAAGCGGAAACGCGGTGGAGACCGTCATCAGCACCGCGCCGAGCAATACCAGCTTGCGCCACTTCAGGACAAAATCGACGATAGGATGATAAATACGGATCATAAGACGATTGACCGGGTTGGCCTCTTCCGATGGAATTTTGCCACGAATCAGCCAGCCCATCAGCACCGGCACCAGAGTGATCGCCAGAAAAGCGGACGCGCCCATGGCATAGGTTTTGGTGAAGGCCAGCGGTTTGAATAAGCGCCCCGACTGCCCCGTTAGAGTAAAGACCGGCACAAAGGAGACGGTAATAATCATCAACGAATAGAAGAGCGAGGGCCCGACCTCTTTAGACGCCTTGAGAATGACATCCCAATGCGCCTCGTCGGGCCTTTTATGCTCAAGGTGTTTGTGAGCATTTTCGATCATTATGATAGCAGCATCGATCATCGCACCGATGGCGATGGCGATACCGCCGAGACTCATAATATTGGCGTTGATCCCCTGCGCGTACATAATCATAAACGCGATCAGAATCGCCACTGGCAAGGTCAGGATCGCCACCAGAGCGCTGCGCAGATGAAAGAGGAAGATCGCCACCACGATCGCGACCACGATACTCTCCTCGAGTAGTTTCCCCTTCAAGGTTTCGACCGCACGCTCGATCAGTCCGCTGCGGTCGTAGACCGCCTTGATGGTCACCCCTTCGGGGAGGCCCGCCTGCAACTCTTTCAGCTTTTTCTTCACATTTTCGATGGTTTCAAGGGCGTTCTCACCGAAGCGCATGATGACCACACCGCCGACCGCTTCCCCCTTGCCATCAAGTTCAGCCAGGCCGCGCCGTAACTCCGGGCCGACTTCAACCCGCGCAACATCCTTGATCAGAATCGGCGTACCCAGCTTATCGGTCGCCACCACAACATGTTCCAAATCTGAAATCGATTTCAGATAGCCGAGGCCGCGTACCATAAATTCGGTCTCAGCCATTTCGACCAGACGACCACCGACATCATTATTGCTGCGCTTAATCGCCATACGCAGTTGTGCCAGCGAGATACCGTAGGCCGAAAGTCGATTTGGATCGACCTTGACCTGATACTGTTTGACATGGCCGCCGATACTCGCGACTTCAGAAACGCCCTTCACTGAGGTCAATTCGTAGCGTAGATACCAATCCTGGATCGAGCGCAATTGTTGCAAGTCATGATTTTTACTCTCAAGAACATATTCGTAGACCCAGCCGACCCCTGTAGCATCAGGACCAAGGCTCGGCGTGACACCCGCCGGGAGCTTACCCGCGGCGTAGTTCAAATATTCGAGCACCCGCGAGCGTGCCCAGTACATATCGGTGCCATCTTCAAAAATGACGTAGACGAAAGAGAGCCCGAAGAAGGAATAGCCGCGCACCGTCTTGGCGTAGGGGACCGCCAACATCTGGGTGGTGAGCGGATAGGTGATCTGATCCTCGACCACCTGTGGGGCCTGCCCGGGATACTCGGTAAAAACGATAACCTGGACATCTGACAGGTCGGGAATGGCATCCAACGGCGTGTTGACGATCGCGTAGAGGCCACCGACAACCAGAAAAATTGTCGCCAGTACAACCATAAATTTGTTGCGAATCGAGAGGGTGATGATCATTTCAAGCATGAGGTCAGTCCTTTAGCAGAAGAGGTGGTCAGATCAGAACAGATCTTCAAGCTTCTTTTTGGCCGTGGGGGTTTCATCCCCGAAGAGATCTTCATCACCACCCCCATCCGCAGCTTTGGGCTCAAGCATCTTGTTGATCGCTTCGCGCAGACGGGTTTCAGAGTCAAACATGAATTGTGCTGAAATCACCACAACCTCTCCAGCCTTGACCCCCTCGACGATCTCAACCATGCCGTCGTCGCCCCGGACTCCGGTTTTGATCACCCGTGGCTCGAATTTCCCTTCACCCAGGGCGACAAACAGGGTCTGTTTGTTCCCCGAATTCAGCACTGCCTCGGCCGGGACATAGAGGACATTGCTGCGCGGATCAGTCAAAATTTCAACGTTGACATACATCTCTGGGCGCAGACTCAGGTCGGGATTAGCAAACTCCAGCCGCGCCTTGACAGTGCGCGTCTTGGCATCGACGTAGGGGTAGAGATACGTCACTTTGGCCGTCCGCGGCTCTTCACCCGCATAAGGAAGAGTGACCCAAGCCTGCTGTCCGACCTTGACAAAGGGGAGATCACTCTCATACAGATCGGCATAAATCCACACCCGTGAAAGATCGGAGATCTCGAACAGGGCGGCGCCCGGCTTGATATACATCCCCTCGTTAACCATCTTCATCGAAACGATCCCGGAGTAAGGGGCCTCAAGGCTCAGGCGCTTTTGCACCTGGCCGCTCTTCTCGATTTGCTGAATCTGGGAGGTAGAGACATCCCACAAACTTAAGCGCTGGCGGGAAGCCTCCAGTAGCCGCTGCGCCCCTTCGGCGATTTCAGGGAAACCACTGTTGGAGAGGGCATCAAGATTCTGTTTCGCGAGGATCAATTCTTGCTGAGCTGTGACCAGTTCAGGGCTATAGATTTCGAGTAAAGGTTGCCCCTTCTTGACCTGTTGGCCAGTCTTATTGACATAGAGCTTTTCAACCCAGCCTGCGATTTTGGCGTTCACCGAATACTGCTTCGGCTCCTCGTAGCCGATCAGGCCAACGGTACGAATTCTTCTAGAGAGATCACCTTTGACAACCGGAGCCGTCCTGACCCCCATATTCTGAGCTGTGACGGGATCAATACTGATGGTCGAGCCGCTCTGCGCGTCGTCTTCATAAACCGGAATCAGATCCATCCCCATCGGCGATTTACCAGGTGCGTTCCGAATATAGGTCGGATCCATCGGCGCGGCCCAGTATTTGATCTTCTTTTCGGCGGCATCAGCCCGCGGGAAGATTGAAAAAGTCGCCACTTCACCTTCGACCACCGACTCGGCCAGCCAGTAGATTCCTGAAAACAGGACGCCCATCAGCGGAATAAACAGCAGGGAGAGTAGACATTTACGCATGAGGGTCTTCCTTTTCAAGCAAGATGGGTTTCTTGGATTTGATATTGTCCAGACCAGTGGTGGCCTGCAAGCGAGCAGTACTGCGTTGGACATCGGACTGAGCACGAGCCAGATCAACCCGATATTTATAGAGCGTCATCACCGCGTCATGGAGAACAAGAAAATCTACCTTGTCGACTTGATAGGCGCTCAGGGTCGCTTTATAGGCCTGTTCGGCCTGAGGAATAATTCCATCGGCATAGAGACTGGTCAGCTTTTGAGCCTGCTGCAATTCGGTAAGATTGCGACTGAGTTCGAAATCGACCTGACGTGCAAAATCATTGCGTTGTTGATGAGCCATGCGCAGACCGGCATCGGCTTCCCGGACGGCCGCTCGGCGCTTAGCTTGCGGGAATGGCAGATTGATACTGATGCCACCGCTTACGAAATCGGTGCCGCCATCGGGGAGCTCGTCATCGCGCAAACGATAACCAGCCCAGACATTGAAATCGGGGCGATAATCCAATTCTGCCAACTTGGTTTTCTGTTCACCCTGACCGATCAGAGCATCATAAGCTGCGAACATCGGGCGATTCTCACGTGCCTGTTCTTGCAGTTTAGCCAGGCTGAGACCTTCGAGGATTTCAGCCGGTTCAGGGATATCGTCCAGCGGCACATCGGTCGCGCGACCGATCAGACTATTGATCCGCGCCTGACTGATTTCTGCATCCTTCTCCAAACGCAATAAAAGATCGAAGAGACGCGAACGCGCAACCTGTGCAGTCAGCACATTTTGTTGCAACCCCTTCCCCACCTGATAACGATTTTCGACAAGGCGACTTAAATCATCCATCAGCGCGACATGTGTTTTCGTCAAGGAAATTGCCTGCCGCTGAAACTTGAGCGCATACCAGGCCTCCCGGACCTGCTGACGAACCTTTAGAGTCAGGTCCGCATATTTACCTTGAGCCCAGAGCTCTTGTTGACGAGCGAGTTCTTTTTTGGTCGAAAGTTTGCCGGGAAAAGGGAACTTCTGCGACAACTTAAAATCGGTACCAGTCATCGGAGAGTCACCAGAGCTTAAAGTATCTATCGGGTAGTTCAACAGGCTGACAGAGAGCTGAGGGTCGGGGAGTGCAGAGACTTGGTCAATCCGCGATCCCGAAACGTCAACTTGTTCGCGTGCGGCGAGCAGGGCCGGATTATTTTGGCTCGCCTCTTCCAATAGAATCGTCAACGGTGGTGAGTCCGCCGGGAACTCAGCAAACGCAGGCAAGACGGTGAAGAGTCCAATAGTAAAAGTAAAAATAGCCAACAACAAATTCATAACGAGATTACTCCACACGTAGATTGTAAACATCTCCAAGCCTATTTACAGGAGTCATGCCAAACGAGTTTATCTGTATATTTAGCCAGCTAACAGCGAAGGAAGGGCAATCAAAACGATCCTTTTGTAGAATATGATACAGGAAACTGTTGAATATTCCACAAGAAGGGACTCAACAAAATAATTATAAAATTGATTGATTCTTTACCCTGTCAAGTGGAAACCGGGTTCCCTCCAGCCCAGACAAAGGGGACCGAGGCGTTTTCCCTTTCCTTCTTGTCTCTTTCTGTTATAGTTGCTCATTACGAGACACGAGTTTTTCCGGATCAACCTCCGCTGCCCCCAGGCGTTGAGGCTGCCGGTTCACACCCCATTTCGGGGCCTTCTCCTTTTTTATTCAAGGAGAAATACATATTTGACCTACACAGACACGGCGGACCCCGTTCCTTATACGGTGCGGTCCATCCCTGCTTGTGGGTCGGTACCGGGGGGTACCAGAGAAAGGTTATTAAGTATGAGCAGGAAGATGCTGATCAACGCATCACACTCGGAAGAGAACCGAGTGGCAATCGTAGTTGATGGAATTCTCAGCGAACTCGACATCGAGATTGCGGGTCAACAACAGACAAAAGGCAATATTTACAAGGCGGTTGTTGTCCGGGTTGAACCTGGGCTACAGGCCGCCTTTGTCGATTATGGCGCTGAACGCCACGGATTTCTGCAAACCGGTGAAATCCATCCCAGTCTTCATCCCTCTAAAAAATCAGAATCTAAAGAATACCCACGGATTAGTGACATCCTCCATCGTGGCCAGGAAATCCTGGTCCAGGTGGTCAAGGGGGAGCGTGGAACCAAGGGCGCTGCTCTCACCACCTTCCTCTCACTACCCGGTCGCTACATGGTATTAATGCCAGATAGTGACACCAAGGGTGTCTCACGCAAAATCCAGGACGACAAAGAACGCAAGACCCTTAAGAAGACCATGGCGCAACTCGATCTACCTGATGAAATGGGTTATATCGTGCGAACCGCCGGAATAGGTAAGGAAGAGATTGAGCTCAAGCGTGACTTCAACTATCTGGTCAGTCTCTACAAAGGGATACTCGCCCGCAAAGAGAGGGTCAAAGCCCCGTCCCAGCTCTATCAAGAATCTGATATCGTCATCCGCAGTATCCGCGATTACTTCTCGACCGACATGGACGAGGTGCTGATTGACGACAATCAGGTCTACCAACAGGCCCGCGATTTCTTCTCACTGGTCATGCCTGAACTGCAGCACCTGGTTAAACAACACCGTGAAAAACGCCCGATCTTCTCGCGTTATCAGATCGAAGAACAGATTGAATCCCTGGCACGCAACCAGGTACCGCTCCCCTCGGGCGGGTCGATCGTCATCGATCAGACCGAGGCGCTGGTCGCCATCGATGTCAACTCGGGAAGAATGGGTGGAGAAAAAGGGATTGAGGCCACGGCAGCACGCTCCAACATTGAGGCCGCGGCTGAGATTGGTCGCCAACTGCGACTCCGCGACCTGGGTGGTCTGATCGTCATCGATTTTATCGACATGCGTGACCGCAAGAAGGTCCGTGAAGTCGAGCAAACGCTGAAAGAGAGTGTCAAGGACGACAAGGCCCGTATCACCATCGGCCGGATCAGCCAATTCGGACTCCTTGAACTCTCACGCCAGAGGATCCGCCCCACCCTGTCGGTCGGCGCTTACCTCCAGTGTCCCCACTGTCATGGTAAGGGGCAAGTTAAATCGCCAGAAGCCCAGGCGGTTGCCCTCTTGCGCCAACTCCATGCCTCTGTTTCCAAAGGGCAGATCGGCACGATCGAAGCCAAAATTCCGCTTGATGTGGCTAACTATCTGCATAATGAGCACCGTCAAACTCTCAGCGAACTCGAGAAACGCTTTGATCTTAAAATCAAGATCCATGGCAGCCTCGATGCGATCCCTGAACAGATAGAGCTTGAACTGATCAAGCGTGAAAAAATCCAGGCCGAAGACACAGACCAGTTTCCGGTCTCCCATGCTGATGGCCTCGAAGAAGCCATGGCCGCGACACTGGTTCCGATTGAAGAAAAACCCGAGCCCCTTACCACAGCCGAAGAATCGACCGTCTCCGAAGAAGCCAGCACCGAGGAGACGACGGAGAGTCCATCAGGCAAACGCCGACGCCGGCGTCGCCGGCGTCGGCGTAGCGGCACGGCCGAAGGCGCACAAATCGAGGGACAAGAGGGTGAAGCGACTGAAGGTCGGTCGGAGACAATTACAGGGGAAACAACCCTGAGTGAAGTCGCTGCTCCAACCGTAAACGAAGAGGCTACAACTTCAACAAACGATGAGACCGCTTCGATCGAAGGGAAGCGCCCCCGTCGTTCACGCAGACCAGCTGCGAAGAAAACGACAGAATCCGTGAATGAAGTTATCCTCAGCAATGCGGAGGTTCAATCCGAGACTCCGGCGCAGGTTGAAGAAAAACCAAAGCGACGCTCGCGTCGACCTGCTGCGAGGAAACATACTGAACCAGTAAGCGAAACTGCTGCTGACAAGTCTGAGGTGTCGCTTGAGACCCCAGTAGCGACCGAAGAAAAACCAAAGCGACGCACGCGCAGGCCAGCAGCGAAGAAAACCGCAGAGCTGATAACCGCCCCTGCCGACAGCAAATCAACGGTCTCTGATGAGACACAGGCATCGGCTGAAGAAAAGCCAATGCGGCGAGCACCCAGACCATCGGCGAAAAAACATGCTGAGCAGGCAAACGAAATGGCTGTTACTCAACCCGTCGCTTCTGCCGAAACACTGGCGACAACTGCAGAAAAACCAAAGCGACGCGCCCGTAGGCCAGCAACGAAGAAAACCACAGGGCCCGTAACCGATGGTGCCGTCAGTCTGCCCGTCGCTCCCGCAGAGACACCGGTGCCAACGGAAGAAAAACCAAAACGTCGTACACGCAGACCCGCTGTGAAGAAAACCACGGAGCAAGCAAGCGAAGCGACCGTCAAACAACATCTGCCCTCAGCTGAAACTCCGGCGCTGGCTGAAGAAAAACCAAAGCGGCGGGCACGCAGACCGACGGCAAAAAAGGGTGCGACTCCAATCAGCGATACGACAAACACTCAACCTGAAGTCACCTCGGTGGGAGCAGCTGTAGCGCAAGAGAAACCACAACGCCGGACTCGAAAACCAGCAGCGAAAAAATCTGAGGACTGATCCTGTTCTCGTGAAAATACCCAAGAAAAAGGCCAGTCACTATTTTCAGTGACTGGCCTTTTTCTTCTTCAACTCTCCGGGCTGATCCCTTTGCGTCAGGTCAAATAGCTCTGGAAGCCAACCGGGAGCAAGACACTGCGTGGAGAAATCCGCACGGAGTCTTGTTTTAAATAGAATTCATCCGAGCAGGGATATTTTGTTCTGTTGTAAAAACGTATTCAGTTCATCAGGCAACGGAGCAGTGACCGAGATTGGCTCTCCACCGAAGGGACTGTGAAAGAAGAGTTTGTAGCTGTGCAGAAAGACTCGCGGAAGTTCTACAGGACAGGGCCCATGGTAGCGACGGTCGCCAAACAGGGGGCAACCCTGCTGAGAGAGCTGCTGACGAATTTGGTGTTGACGACCGCTGATCAGATCGATCTGCAGCAAGCTGGCCTTCCCATTGGTTGCGACTGTTTTGACCAGACAGCCGGCCTCCTTGATCTTTCCCTTGGCATGAACGTCAGAGACCAATTCTGCTGGTCCCTTGTACTCGCCAGCAACCAAAGCGAGATAGGTCTTTTTCAGCTCCCGCTCCATCAGTAACTTACCCAGTTCGCCGAGAGCTTTGCGCCCTTTGCCGAACAGGCAGGCGCCTGAGGTTTCGAGATCAAGGCGCTGGACCGGAGAAATTCTGAATTTCTTCTCCCCCTTGTCGATCTGCTGTTGAAGCAAAGCGGTCAGGTTGGTCGTCTCATGCCCGACAGAGGAGTGCACAGCCAGGCCAGCCGGTTTGTCAGCAATCAACAACATGCTGTTTTCAAACAGGATCACCGGCGGCGCAGGCTGCTGTTGCGACAGGCCGATCAACTCTTGTAAACGGGAACTATCGGGCAGAAAAAGAACATCTCCCTCGACGAGAATTTCATCCCCCATCAAGTTCTGCTCAGCCCGTGAGACCTTCCCTTTCTTAAAGAGTTGACTCAGGTAAGCCGCCGGTGCGACAGAAATTTCACGTTGCAGAAAATCGCGGGCACTCATGCCAGCAGAAGCTTTATTTATAGTAAACTCAATCGCCATCAGACATTCTCCTGAGTCGGTTTTTTCAAAAAGACGACCAGCGCACCCTCACCGCCAAACTGACGAGGTGCCCTCCCCCATTCGGCAATCAAGGATCTTCCATCAGTCGCAAGACATTTTTCGGCCGCGTCCCGTAGAACCGGTTCGCCATCTGCCGAATGCAGCCCGCGCCCGGTAACAATCAGCAGCGTCTGCCATTGGTGATGGGATGCGTTTTGTAAAAAAAAATCAATTTTTTCAGGGACCTGATGACGTTGCAGGCCATGAAGGTCTAGGTTTGCATCAGGGATGAGTTTGCCCTGTTTGAGCTGCCTCAAACGCCGCGGAGTCGCAACCTGTGTTTTCGGAGGGATACTGTCACTGAAACGCACATCGAGCTGCCCGAGAGACTCAAGAAATAGATCCTCATCGCTCTGCACGGCAGCAGTATCCTCTTGCCGTGCAGAGGGTTGCTGAGCGCTCACGACGGGACATCCCTCTCTATCCTCCAAGGGATCGACTCCCAGAAAATCCATCTCTTCCGCAAAACTTCGATCTTTTTCAACAGACGTGGAAGAATCATGAATCGGTGAAGGGGTTAATGCTTCATCTGGTTCAGAACCAGCAAACCCCTTCAGACGCTTGAAGGGGTTGTTGTTATAACTATCAACAGCGTTCTTTTCCGAACGCTTTTTCTTACTCATATCGGCAAACTCAGCGCACGACCATCTTGCGCCGGCCGGTCATCGCTTTAGTCTGTTTTTTAATGATCGCACCCGGCTTCTCAAGGTGGAACTGGTACCACATGTCGCCAAAAACCTTCATTTTCATTTTTTTCCCGGTTTGCAAGAGGGCAAGATTTTCAAGCAACTCTTCATTCTCCGGATTCTTCTTCAGACCCTTCTCAAGGACAGTAACCGCCCTGTTATGCTCACCAGATTTTTCGAGGCAGAAGGCGTAAAGCGCCCAGATTAAAGGTTCTTTTTTAGCCGCAGATGTCGCTTTCTCAAAGGTTTCAGCCATTTTCTGCGGTTTGTTCTTTTTCATATAACTGATGGCTAGCATTGCCATCGCGACCCAGTGTCGGACAAAAGCTTTTTCCAGATAAGGGAGAGCCTCGTTAAAATCACGCTTCAGATAGAGGATGCTTCCGATTTGAGCATTCACCTGCTGCTTGACATAGAGTTGCCAGGGCGCATATTTAAAGGCACTCTTCATCACCTGGATGGCCCGATCGGCCCGGTTCGCCTGGACATCGCGCTGCGCTTCTTCCATCAGCGCGCCGAATTTTTTCATCACCGCGCGCATCAAGAGTAAATAGCTAACGACAAACACCAACACCGAAGCAATAACCGACACTAAAGGGCTTTGACCGGCAAGCTCCATCATTGAAAACATGACGGCTGTGGAACAAAATAAAGAAATCAGCAGGTTATACATAGCAAAAACGTCCTTTGGTGGTCTTATGCAAAAAGCCCGGACGGCCGGGCCATTTCAAGGTGCGAAACATTAACAATCCAGCCGCCAAAAGTCAAAACAAACCCGCGCAAAGACTAACGTGACAGCAGCGGATGCTCCACAAGGCGATCAAGACCCAAGCCAACAGGATCGACCGGCAGATCTGGGTTCACAATAAACTGAGTATTCCCGGCCTGCAGTAAAGGATGGGAGGTCTGTACGGTACTTAAACGAAAGACCTCACCGCAGGCAACCGAGCAACGTCGTCCACTTTTGTCATGATGGTAGGGGCAGTTACGACTGCTGGTGACCATCAACCAGGGGGAGTGTAATGTGCCCCTGAGTCCAGCTGGCAAGGGATGAATTCCCTGTAGCAGGTTATCAAGCTCGACCCTGCGAATTTGATACTTCGCCAGCAGTTGGACCGCCTCCTGAGAGTACCAGCTCCCCTGTCTGAAATACTCCTGCGCTTCGTCACTTAGAGTTAAACCTTCGATGCGTGGCCCACGCTTCTGACCGGAGAGCGCTCGACCCAGAATAATCTGTGCCTGAGGGAGATACTGCCTGGCAGATTCTAATGCACCTAAATCTGAGATGAGCAGTTCATCCTCATCCTGCCAGTCCGCCGCCAGCAGCATATAGAGATCTGCCAACTCACCGAGGCTCTCTTCACGCAACACCGGGGTCATCAATGTAAAGTTCAAGCCGGAGTTCCGAGCAAGATTACGGGCTTGGAGGATTTCCTGTTTTGCAGGCATGGCCCAACTACAAAATTCAACCCCAAAATAGAGTCGAGCATAGCCAGCCAACTCACCAATGTCATTCAAGCGTGAATGCGCGAGGGCTCGAGTAGGGGATAAAGACAGCATCAACTACGGCGTGTGGTCGGAACATGAAGTGTCAGTTTTTGACCAGGCTGCAGAATGTGCTTCTGTTTCAGATCATTCCAACGACGGATCTGATGAGTTGCGACATCAAATTGGCGACCGATCCCCCACAGGGTATCGCCACTACGAACCTGATAAACCATCTCTCTGGATGGACCAGCCTTCTTTGCCAGTTTTCTGGCCGGAATCTTTTTCTGACCACGCGTGGAGACCGCCAGAACCTGCCCGGGACGTAACATGTTGCTCCAACCGAGCCGGTTCCAGACACGTAGCTCTTTTTGGCTGACACTAAAACGCTGCGCGATTTTCCATAAGCTGTCGCCCGAACGGACGGTATACAGCTGTCGGCGACTCCGCTGGTAATCATCGACCATCTCATCGATCGGCAGCTTGGTGAAGCCTTCGCGCAGAGGGAGAATCAGGTTCGTCCCAATACGCAGCGCACGCGGATCCTTGATGTCATTGAGACTGATGATATCTTCGACCTGAATACGATACTTTGTTGCCAAGGTGCGCAGATTGTCACCGGCCGCAATCTTGTGGCGATGATAGCGGGCCCGATCAGCTACCGGCAACTCAGCATAGGCTACCCGGAACGGCTCTGCTCGCCCACTCGGTACGCGCAACTGATAATCCCTGACCCCCGGGGGAGTACACCATCGCTTGAGCTCGGGATTCAGCGCCTTAAGATCCTCGTAATCACTGCCACTCAGATCGGCGACAACTTCAAGATCGGTACTGGTCGGAAGACTGATAAATTCATATTTGGGCTGATGTTCAAAATCAAGCTCGGCAAAACCATAGGCGTCAAGATCTCGAACAATGGTCAATGCAGCCAACAATTTAGGGACATAGTTTTTGGTCTCGTCCTGCAGAACCTTGCCCTCAGCCAGAGTCCAGAAATCACGGCTGTCTGCATCACGTACTGCCCTACGCACCTTGCCTCCACCCGCATTATAAGCGGCGATCGCCAGGTACCAGTTACCATCAAAACGATCTTTAAGGTAGTTTAGAAACTGTGCGGCCGCACGGGTCGACTTTTCAATATCGCGGCGTTCATCGACCCACCAGTTATCTTCAAGCCCATAGATCCGGCCAGTACTCGCGATAAACTGCCAGGGACCTGCAGCGTTAGCCCAACTGTAAGCTTTTTCATTGAACCCCGATTCGATCATCGCCAGATAGGCCAGATCAAGCGGCAAGCCTTCGCTGGCAAAAACCATCTGAATCCGCGGGATGTGTTTGCCGGCCCGCTCCAACCAATGGCCAAACATTGTGCGTGCCGGCCCGGAGTAATAGGCAACCAATTTATCCACCCGCGGGTTCTGCTCAAGCGAGATATCACCGGTGTACTGCAAGGGAGGCCGGTGGGCAATAAAATCCTCGACCGAGGGCGGTACAGGAGCCAGGAGTCCGGTGCGTACAGCAGCGGTCAACCGAGGATCATACTCGAGAACCAGAGGGGCTGGGGAGTGCTTTTCGCCAACAGCCAAAACTGGAGTTACAGTCAGATCGGGCATAAAAAAGACGGAGGTCGCAGGAAGACAGCCGACCATCGAGAGTAGCAGTGGCAGACCGCAAAACAGACGCAAGAGGGTTGCGCATCGGATGGTATATCGAGAACAGATGAACTTCATGAAGTCCCTATAAATGCGAAGTTTTTTTCAGATTGGGTACAAAGCTGCCAGACTAACGGAGATCAGCGCTCGATGTCAAGCCGACGGATGCTCTTCGGCAGGCCAGCAACGGTGTTGCATCTCGAGCAACAGCGGGGCAAAGGTTTTACGATCAAGAGCGCTGACGGCAACCGCGTCAAAGCGCCTGCAATAGGCAGCGACCTCGTTTTTATCAAGCTGATCAACCTTGTTAAACACCAACAGCAACTGACGCTGCCCGAGATCGAGACTGGCGAGAATTTTATCGACCGCCGCAATCTGCTCTTCGAAGCGCGAATTCGACAGGTCGACCAGGTGCAGCAACAGGTCGGCGTCTTCCAGCTCTTCAAGGGTCGCCCTGAAAGCTCCGACCAGACTCGGAGGGAGGTCGCGTATGAAGCCGACGGTATCAGTAATGATCACCTCGCGATCGAGGGGAAAACGCAATCGACGTGTCGCAGTGTCGAGGGTGGCAAAGAGCAGATCTTCGGTCAACACCTCGCTCTGGGTCAGAGCATTCAACAGGGTCGATTTCCCGGCGTTGGTATAGCCGACAATCGAGATAATCGGGATCCCGGCCCGCACCCGCTTTTGCCGGCGTTGCTGCCGTCCGCGCCCAAGAGAATCCAATTGTTTCTCCAGTCGGTGAATCCGGTCACGGGTGCGACGACGATCAGTCTCAAGCTTTGTCTCACCCGGCCCACGGCCGCCAATGCCACCCATCAGGCGCGACATCGCCGTACCCTTACCTGAGAGCCGAGGCAGAAGATATTTCAGCTGTGCCAGTTCGACCTGCACCTTGCCATCACGCGACTGGGCACGACGGGCAAAAATATCGAGAATCAGCTGGGTACGATCGATAACCTTGACTTCGGTCACCTCACTGATGGCGCGCACTTGGTTGGGGGTCAGGTCTCGATCAAAGACCAGTAGGGTTACGCGTTGCTGCAGGGCATTAATCACAATCTCACGCAGTTTCCCCTCACCGACCAAGTAGCGCGGATGCATCTTACGCGGGCGCTGCATGATCTGATCGACCACCTGAAGGTTGGCGGTTCTGGCGAGCTCTTTCAATTCAGCCAGAGAATCTTCCATTTCACGCCGCGAGGAGTGACCGACACAGATTAGCAACGCACGCTCACGACCATCTTCCAGATCAACCGTTTCACCAGACAACCGCACCATCTCGGTATCCAGCGACTGAATAAAGGTCGTAAAATTTAGTTCAAGGCGGTAAAAATCATCGACGACCACCCGTTCAATCTGGGCCTGGTCACGGGTCGGCAGCAAGTGCGCGTACTCAATACACCCAGGCAGTCCATTGGCGCCAACACCAATAGCGACCATGGCATCAAGCCGCAACAGTTCAAGGTCGGTCAGGTCATCTCGCGAAAGCGGTTCTTGTTTAAGGTGGGTATGCACACAGCGCAGGCCGCGTAAGCCGCTACGGCCCAGAGCGTATCCGGAAAGATCTGGAATGAGGATCTCACGATCGTCCCCGACAATGACATGCAGCACCTCACCGGCACGATTGATGATCAGACCGATCTGCCGCCCGATCTGCGTCGACTGTTCGGTCAAATAGCGCGCTAACTCACCACTAATCAGGCTGTCAGCGGGAATCCTCCGCCGGTAAATCCGTTCAAGCGCCTTGATGTCGCTCGGCTTGAGTCCACTGATTTTGCCGTTGATCATTGTCACCTACAAATAGCACAGGCCCCTTGCGGGGCCTGCATTTAGAGAAATACGAGACACTGTGTAGATAACGCCATCAGCCTTCGGAAATACTGAATCCGCCGTCGACATAATGGATTTCGCCGGTGACCCCACTGGACAAATCAGAGAGTAGATAAAGCGTCGCCTTACCAACTTCGTCCTGGGTGATCGTACGCTTGAGCGCCGAACGCGCTTCCATTACCCGCAGCTTTTCGTTGAAGTTGCCAACCCCCGAAGCCGCCAGGGTCTTAATCGGACCAGCGGAGATAGCGTTGACCCGCACCCTCTGGCCACCAAGCTCGGCGGCGAGGTAACGCACTGAGGCTTCAAGAGCGGCCTTGGCCACGCCCATGATGTTATAGCCGGGGATAGCGCGCATGGCACCTAAGTAGGACATGGTGACGATACTCCCACCTTCGTTCATAATCGGCATCGCCGCGCGGGTCATCGAAACCAGCGAGTAGGCGCTAACGTCGAGGGCCAGCTGAAAACCTTCGCGACTGGTCTGTGAGAAAGGATTCTTCAAATCTTCGCGATTAGCGAACGCGACCGCGTGTACGACAAAATCGATCTTGCCCCATTGCTTTTCAAGCTCGGCAAAGACTGCGGTGAGCTGTGCCTCGTCCTGCACGTCACACGGGAGAATAATCGTAGCGCCGAGGCTTGTCGCCAAGGGACGCACCCGCTTCTCGAGGGCTTCGTTTAAATAGGTATAGGCAATCTCCGCTCCAGCTTCGTGTAGCTGCTGAGCAATTCCCCAAGCAATACTTTTATCATTCGCAAGGCCGACAATTATGCCTCGCTTACCGGTCATCAATCCCATTTTCACCACTCCTGTTTTTAATCCAGTTCCGAATGGACCTTTTTAGCAGAATCGCCCCGGCAAAACAAGGGGGCGGGCAGGCCTCAGGTCGCCTTGATGACAAATAGGCCAGCGGCCAGAATCAGCAGCGAAATAATCAGACAAACGGCAGACACGCCACCCATCAGCATAGCTGGCCCGGTATGCTTCTGACGCACACAAGAAAAACACAGATATCCAGTGAGCAGACCGATCGGCACGAAAAAAATCAGAAAAAACATCTTTAGACAAGCCTCCTAATCGCGTACGCTGATAACATACTTGAGATAATCTCCTTCAGGGAAACTGACCGGCACCGGAAAATCCTCAGGTTGACTGCCACGATAGATGGTCCGCAATTCGCAACCCGTTTCCAGCGCGCCACGCCTGAGTTCTTTCAGATAGCTTGGCATGTCGACCTTCTGGTGGTTGGAAGATGAGATCAACAGGCCGCCGGGCTCAAGCAGCGGCAGGGTCGCAGCGACTAGCTGCGAAGTGCCACCCCTGGTTGAGAACTGACTCTTCTTGGTCGTAGAAAATGACGGCGGATCGAAAAGAATGATATCGAAGCAGTCGCCGTTCTGCTGCATTTTATCCAATTCAGCGAATACGTCGCCGACTATAAATTGATGGCGCTTGGGGTTTATCCGGTTGAGCGAAAAGTTATTCCGAGCGACATCCAGATATTTCGCAGAGACATCAACACTAGTCACCTGCTTTGCTCCCGCCGCGGCAGCGGCGACCGAAAAGGCACCAGTGAAGGCAAAGAGATTGAGAAAACGCTTCCCCTTGACACGCTGCATCAGATCGAGACGATGACGCCGCTGGTCGAGGAAGATCCCGGTATTCAACCCTTCGCGCAGATCGGTATGATAGAGCAGGCCGTTCTCCTGAACCTGCAGCGGGACCGGCGCCGCGTTACCCGAGACGAGGCGACTATACTCCTTGCCACTCCCCTTCGACTCAAGCAGACGGGTCTCCTGCGGGCGCAACTTGCGATAAATACCTGAGGGAGTAAAGAGCTCCTGCAGCACTCCAAGCATCACCGGCAGGTAGCCATCCCAGGCGGGGGTGTAGAGCTGAACCATCAGGTAGCCGGCATAACAGTCGATGGTCAAACCGGGCAGGCCATCCCCTTCGCCGTTGACCAGACGATAGGCGTCGGTCTCTTCCAACCCGGCCTGCTGGCGGAGCTGCTTGGCTTTTTGCAGGCGATTGCGGAACCAGCCAGCATCGGGCTTGACTCCGGGCGGACCGATAATCCGCGCCACCACACGATCCGCAGGGTCGAGCAGCGCCGTCGCCAGGGGTTTTTGTTCTTCATTGCAGAGCAGTGCCAACTCACCACAGGTGATCCCCTGCCAATTCCTGGTAAAACGATCAGCCAGCACCCATGGATGGCGCAAAGCAATCATCCGGGCCGTTTCCGGACCCACTTTATATTTCTTCATCAATGAATAGCCTTCTCTTTAAAAATCTGCCGCATTGTACCCGAGCCGCCCTTCGCTGACCACAAAAACTGATAAACCAAACCAGCCAAATGCGTTTTTGCAAGTACACCCCAAAGGGCCATTGTGCTAACCTGTTCACCGCTTGAAAGATCAATTCTATCGACAAAAGGACCTGCCCAAATGCGTAACGCACCCAAAACCAAAGGTGAACTGGTTATTGAACAGATCATGCAGCAACTCGACCCCGCCTCCCCACGCTATCGAGTGCTGACCGTTGCACGCCAGTTCAAATCGAGCTGGGTTGAACTGGGGGAACAGTTGAGCCTGGTACGCAATGGCGGAGAATACAGTAGCTGGGGATATGGGTCATTTGATGATTACTGCCGCGAAGAGGTGCGCATCAAAAAGGACACCGCCTACAAACTAACCGGAGCTTATACCTACCTTCAAAAAGAAGAACCTGCCATACTGGCACGCAGTCGAGAGATGCAGCCGATCCCCGATTACCGCTCAATCGACATGTTACGCCAAGCGCGGGAAGATCAACAGTTGAGCGATGAACAGTTTCAGCTGCTACGAGATACCGTCATAGAAAAAGAACGCAGCCACCCGACAGTCGCTAAGCAGTTTCGTGAACTAACCGGACAGAACACCACCCTGACTGAAGAACAATTATTGCGTCAATCCCTGGCGACAGCCAGACGACTGGAAGGACAGCTGCAGCAACTGCCGAACATGGCTAAAGAAGCACTGACCGCCTTCAGCAATATTATGGATGAGTTGATCCGGCAGGCCGCCCGGTTCGAGGTAGAGACAGAGGCTTAACTTTATCCCGGCGTCAGGCAACAGCTGAAATAATATTTACAACTTAATTAAAAAGGACCGCCATAACGTGGCGGTCCTTTTTAGTTATCAGCGGGACGTCCTAGTCTAAAAGAAGGGTAAAGCCCGATATCCCAGCGCCAACAACAGGGTCCCACTGATGCAGATCGCCAGATAAAGTGCCAGCACCCGCTTTTTAAACATCGCAATAAACAGAGCCATAACCGGTAGTGCCGTCACGGGACCGCCGACAAGCAGCGCTATTCCGGCACCACGTGACAGCTTGATCCCTTCGCCAAACTCGGGGGAGACAAAGCCGTAGAGCATTGCTGCCGCGGTCACCTGGGGCAAATGCAGGGGGATGGTGGCAAAGGTCAGGGCGAAAATCGGCAGCAAGCCGTTCCCTTCCAGAATCCCCGAGACCCATTCAGTTGGAATGAACTGAACGGCAATAACCTCAATAACCACTCCGAGCAGGGCGAATTTGCCTATCTTGATCATCCCCTCCCAGAATTTAGCCAGAAAAACGAGAAATTTATTGTGGGTACAGCGGTTGACCCGGTGAGACAGCTGCTTGCCACAGTCGCAGCGCAGCTCTTCAACCGGATACTCCGGGTCGTGGAAATCTCCTTCAGGCAAGGCATTTTTGAAGATAGATTCTTCGGTAAACCCGTAGCGACGCATAAACCGGGTAACATACCCGGCAAAGAGTCCAAAGAAAATGGCACAGGCCAGAACTACATTAGCCCAGGTCGCTCCGAGCTCCCAGTTGAGCAGGGTATAGCCGGCCGGGCTCATCAGAGGCGAGGTGACCAACAAGGCCATAGCCGGAGCGAGCGGTAGACCAGCAAGTAAAAGCGATATAACCAACGGCAAAGTCGCGCAGGCGCACAAAGGGCTGACCACACCGAGCAAGGTTCCGAGGATAATGGCGAAACCGCCAAATCTCGTCAGGGCATGACGTATCTTTACATGCCACTTCATGGTCCGGATAATGGCTTCGAGCAGAACCCCGATCGCCAGATAGGGGAGGATATAAATAAATTCGTCCCAGATTCCTACAGCCAAACCTGAGGCCACTTGCAGAACGTTCTCCATGAATCGTTAACCCTTCAACTAGAAAAATTCTTGTCGATTGCTTATACAGGACAGACAATTATTCGCCGTCTCCGCAAACAACATTTACTCACAAATACAATCGTGATGCGATGAACCCACACTGACTGCTCATCAAGTGAACGAATATCAGCAAAAGCTATGCCGTTCAATCTGTCGTACTTTGAACCAGCGAAAAAATACCTTATTGGTCAAACTTCTCCAAGACATTTCCGTCTGAAATGCTATACTGCAGTAAATCTGGGCTCCTGAGAGAGAATCCAGATGCAGTTTAAACCCCCCGGAGGTTCCAAGATGGACCAGAAATTCAAAAATAAAGTTCGCGAACAATTCGGTCGTGCTGCCATGGAGTATGTCTATTCCAAATCTTTTTCCGGCGGTAAAGATCTCGATGCTGCGGCCGAACTGCTGAAGCCGACCAAAGAAGACAACATGCTCGATGTTGCCTGTGGTGGCGGCCATACAGCCTTCTATTTTGCCTCAAAGGTCAGGCAAGTTGTTGCCTCTGACCTTACGATGCAGATGCTTAAAAAAGCGCAGGAATACATTGCCGATGAAGGTGATATCGACAACGTGGTCTTTCGTGAAGCGGATGCCGAAGACCTCCCCTTCCCTGCCGGGTCTTTCACTCTTCTGACCTGCCGCATTGCACCACACCACTTTCCTGACGTACCGCGTGCGCTTAAGGAGTTCCATCGGGTGTTACGCCGGGGTGGGCGGATGGTCATTATCGACACTCTGATGCCGCCTGATCCCGAGGTTGCCGATTTTTTTCAAAAGATGGAGAAGATGCGGGACCCGACCCATATTCGTGCCTTTACTGAAGCGGAATGGCGGCAGATGATCGAAGATGCTGAATTAATTCTTCACGAGATCAAGGTCCTGCCGAAACAACACGACTTCCATGACTGGGCACGCCGGGCGGGGATGAACCGCGCGAAGATCCAGGAACTGAATCGCTTTTTCATGGATGCGCCGCCCAAGATTCATGATTACTTTCAGATCGAATCTTTCGCCGGTGAGGTCGAGACCTATACTGACCAAAAATTATTGATTTACGCGACGCGGAAAGAAAAAGAAAAAAAATAACCGAAGTCAAAAGGAGGCCGGGGAAATTCCCCGGTCTTTTTTATTTCACAACAACATCACCCAAGCTTCCGAGGCCATAAAATGTGCCTGATACTTCTGGCCATCAATCAACATCCCGACTTTCCAATGGTCCTCGCCGCAAACCGCGATGAGTTTTATGCGCGACCCAGCAAACCCATGGGTTGGTGGCAGGAGAAATCAAAGATACTCGGCGGGCTGGACCTTGAAAGCGGCGGGAGTTGGCTCGGACTAACCCGCGCCGGAGATTTTGCCGCCCTGACAAACTATCGTGAAGCCGGTGCCAAACAACCACAACGCCCCTCACGTGGCATCCTTGTTCGTGACTTTCTTCAGCAGAAGAACGCCGACTGGAAAGACTGGCTAAGCACAAACGCTCAGTTGTTCAATGGTTTTAATCTGGTTTACGGAAAATGGAATCAGCTCAACTGGTTTTCCAATCGCAGTGAGCGGCAATCACGGCTTCATGCTGGAATCTACGGTCTGTGCAATAGTCTGCTCGATACTCCCTGGCCAAAAGTCGAGCGCGGAAAACGATTGATGCAACAAGTGCTAGGCCAACCGAATTTCAGCGAGAGTGACTTAATGCGAATCATGCAGGACACTCAGCAAGCAGCAGACAACGAACTACCAGATACAGGAATCGGGCAGGAATGGGAACGCCTGCTTTCTCCAATCTTTATCAGTAGTGCGACTTACGGAACACGTGCATCGACGGTCTTATTCATCAACAGGAAAGAAAATGTGCGGATGGTTGAACGTAACTGGCAGAAAAACGGGGGCTACAGCGACAAAATGATAGAATTCAATATTAACCGCAGAGTATAGGTTCGAGATAGCAAAAAGAGTAAAAAAAAGGAGACCCAATGGGCCTCCTTTTTCATTCAAATCACAATTTAGCTTACTTGAAACCTGCCGCAGCTTCGAGCATTTCGGTCGTAACCGACTTAGGACGCTCAATGCCGTAGCCCAGCGCGCGGTCCCAGGTGATATTGGCCAGGCAACCGAGAGCGCGACCTACACCGAAGAGAACGGTGTAGAACTCATACTCGGTAACGCCGTAGTACCACTGGATAACGCCCGACTGGGAGTCAACGTTTGGCCATGGGTTTTTCGCCTTTCCATGCTCGGTGAGAACACCAGGAGCAACTTCGTAGATCATTTTTATCAACTGGAACAGTGGGTAGTCCTTAAGACCTTCGGTCTTCATGCAGAACTCGCGCTGTGAGGTGTAACGTGGATCAGTCTTACGCAGAACGGCATGACCGTAACCCGGGATAACCTGACCACTGTTGAGAGTTGCCCAGAGAGCTTCTTTGAGTTTCTCTTCGGTTGGAACCTGGCCACCGAGCTGTTGCATAAAGTTCTGAGTCCAGCGCAGAACTTCTTCGTTGGCCAGACCATGTAGCGGACCAGCGAGGCCATTAAGACCGGCACAATAGCTGTAGTAGGCATCGGAAAGAGCCGAAGCAACCAGGTGAGTGGTGTGAGCAGAAACATTACCGGACTCATGATCAGAATGGATGATGAAATACATGCGGGCAACATCATCATAAGGGGCGTCAACGCCCATCATGTGAGCGAAGTTACCGCCGTAATCGAGGCTTGGATCAGCAGCGATCGGGGTGTCACCCTTGTACTTCATGCGATAGATATAGGCAGCGATCGGCGCAAGTTTGGCCATCATATTGCTGCAATCTTCGTACATATCTTCCCAGCAGGTCATCTTGTTGAACTTGCCAGAGGAATACGTAGAAGCAAAAACCGAGTCGCGCTGCATGGTCAGAACGGCAGTCGAAAACATGGTCATCGGGTGGGAATCACGTGGCATAGCGCGTAGCACGTCATAGACATACTCAGGAACCTGAGCACGGCTCTTCCAGTCGTCAACCACCTCGAGAGTCTGCTCCATCGTTGGCACTTCGCCAGTGAGCAGCATGTACCAAAAGCCCTCTACATAAGGATAATCACTGCCTGGTACTTTAGGCAGTGCTGCAAAGGTCTCGTCGATGGTCTTGCCGCGGAAGCGGATACCTTCCATCGGGTCAAGATAGGAAATGTCAGTAACCAGCGACTTGATGCCACGTGCGCCACCAATACACTGGGAGATGGTGACATCGCCAAGTTTAACTTCGCCTGCTTCTTTGAGCAAACGGGTAGTACGGGGACGATGCTCGTCAATTTTCTGCGCAAGTACCTTTTTCAGTGTCGACATATTTCTCTCTCCTTTTGATGTGAATGAAACGAAGTTCTGAATACCCCAGAGGGGCCAACGGAAAAAAGTCCGCAAAGCGGAAGATAACAATGATTGCAAGGGGAAAACGTCCGCCCGAACGGATTCTCTAACAATCTGGAATACAGGGAATAAGCAGTAACCGGTCAGGACCCGGAACCCGGGAGCCGGAAAACCTTCCTTCTCCTAAAATTACAAATATTGTTCTAACAACCACCCCCTGTTTTGTCAAGACGAATTTTGTATACAGTATTCAAATCGTCAGCAGTTTGCGAAGTATAACACAGCTCTATTTTTTCACTTGATTTCCTGCGACAAAAGGCTAAAATGCCTAATTATTATGCAATACATGCCACTTAAAATTGGCGCATTGCAGCTTGAAAACCCACTAATTCTGGCCCCGATGGCAGGCATCACCAGCCTCCCCTTCCGCAAGACAATGAAGTCTTTCGGCGCATCTTTGGTCTTCACCGAAATGATCAGTGCCAACGGCCTGATTCGCGACGGGCGAAAGACCTTTGAGCTGCTGGAGACATGCCTCGAAGAGAAGCCTCTCGGTATTCAGTTATTTGGTGATGATCCTGCTGTCCTGGCGCAAGCAGCACAAATGGTCGCAGATCGAGCAGACTTGCTCGATATCAATATGGGCTGTCCGGTAAAAAAGGTCGTACGGAGCGGTGCAGGGAGTGCGCTATTGCAGGATCCTGCGCAGGTCGGACGTGTTATTGAGGCCGTCAGAGCTGTCTTTGACGGACCCTTAACCATCAAAATCCGTTCGGGTTGGGATCAATCGACCATTAACTTTATTGAGGTCGCGCAGATCGCAACCGACGCGGGCATCGATGCAATATGTCTGCACCCCCGCACCCGGAGTCAAGGTTTTGGGGGAAAATCGGACTGGCAGCAAATCGCAGAGCTTAAGGCCTTTGCGAACATCCCGATTATCGGCAGTGGCGATCTTTTTACTGCTGAGGATGTGGTCAACATGCTTAAAAATACAGGCTGCGATGCGGTTATGATTGCTCGGGGTGGTTACGGCAACCCCTGGATCTTCAGCCAGACAACGGCCCTCCTCCAGGGCGGCCTGGCAGAGAATCCAGACCCCGCTGAACGTTGGCGCACTGCGCAACAGCATCTTGAGTGGCATGCTGCGCAGTTCGGTGAGCACAAGGCGCTGCTTGAGATGCGCAAGCATCTGAGTTGGTATGTTCGCGGGTTACCCGCGGCCAGTCAGTTCCGCAGCAATCTCCAAAGTCTGACAAACTGGACCGAACTTATAAGCTATTGCGCTGATTTCTTCGATGCCCTCCAGAGAGAGAACCATGGCTGATTCTCAACAACAACTCTATACCATGATTGTTGAAAACGTTGGCGAAGCAGTGATTGCTCTCAATCAACAGGAGAAAATCAGCCTGTTCAATCCGGCAGCCCAAACACTGACCGGTATGAGCGAAAAGCAATGCCTCGGGAGAAAGTTCAGTGATTGTTTCGCACACCAGAAGATCCTCTGCAGTCTGGTCAACAAAGCTCTCTCGGCCGGCAGATCTATCTCTGACCATGAGACGGTAGAATTGCAACGTTCGAAAAAATCAATACCTGTCAGTGCCACGGTTTCTCCGCTCTTTACGCCAAGCGGCGAGCAGCAGGGAGCCGTTCTGATTATGCGAGACCTTACCCAGATCCGTACTCTTGAAGATGCTATCCGCCGCGCTGATCGGCTATCGATGGTGGGAACAATGGCAGCAGGTCTCGCCCATGAGATCAAGAACCCTTTGGGGGGGATCAAGGGGGCAGCCCAGTTACTTCAGATGGAACTCGATCCAGACAGTCCGCTGAAGGAATATCCAGAAGTCATGATTCGAGAGACTGAGCGGGTGAATAACATCATAGAGGAACTCCTTGACCTGTCGAGGCCGCGGACCGCAATCAGGAACAGTGTCAACATCTGTCAGATCCTCAATGAAATTGTGCTTCTGCAACGCCAGTCTTTCAATAAAAAAAACGTGAAGTTTAAGATCAATCTTGATCCGAGCATCCCATCAATTCTTGGCGACCAGAGCCTGCTGACTCAACTCTTCCTGAATCTGATTAAAAATGCCGGTGAAGCGGTTGATCAGGGGGGCGCGATTTGCGTTACAACCAGAATCGACTCGGACTATCATCTGAGTGCGCCGGGTGAACGCTCAGTCCCACTGGTCCAAATAGCCATAGAAGACAATGGCCCGGGCATCCCCGACGAGTTGCGCGAACGAATTTTCACGCCATTTTACACCACGAAAACCGGTGGTACCGGTCTGGGGCTCGCCACTTGTCAGAAGATCATCAGTGATCATCACGGCCTGCTCAGCGTCAAGAAACGCAAGGAAGGTGGAAGTTCTTTTATTATTTCACTACCACTGCACCGACACGAAATGTGAACATTTAATAGAGGCCGATCAGGGTTCTTCATTTATTCAAGAAGGAATATAGACTATGTCAATTCGCCGCATTCTGGTTGCCGATGATGAAGAAAGTATCCGCTGGGTTCTATCCAAGTCTCTGAAGAAGCAAGGGTTCAGCGTCGATCTCGCTGAAGATGGTCTGCAGGCTCGGCAATTGTCGCGTAAGAACCACTACGATCTCGCCGTGCTCGATATAAAGATGCCGGGCTTGCAAGGGATCGAGCTGCTACAAATTCTGCAACAGGAGAGCCCTGACACCCTGGTTGTGGTGATGACGGCTGAGTCCACCATGGAGAATGCTGTTGCAGCGATGAAGAACGGGGCTTACGACTACCTGACCAAACCATTCGACCTCGACGCGCTCGACGCGATAATCCTGAAGGCTCAAAAAGCGGCGGCGGTCTCCGATCAACTCGGCCAACTGCGTGAAGAGATTCAAGACCAGTACCGCTTTGGCCGCACCATTATTGGCAACAGCCAGGCGATGCAGGAAGTTTACAAGGTCGTTGGACGGGTTGCCGCCTCAGATGTCACCGTTTTGGTTACCGGCGAAAGTGGCACGGGTAAAGAGCTGATTGCCCGCGCGATACACTACAATAGCCCCCGTTTGGGCAAACCCTTCATCGCGATAAACTGCGCTGCCATACCCCGAGAGCTATTGGAGAGTGAGCTGTTTGGCCACGAAAAAGGTGCATTTACCGGAGCCACAGAACGCAAGGCGGGGAAGTTTGAGCAAGCCAATGGCGGTACGCTCTTTCTCGACGAAATCGGCGATATGCCGCTCGAATTGCAAGCCAAACTGCTGCGGGTCTTGCAGGAGAAAGAGGTCACCCGGACAGGCGGAAACAGTACCTTCTCTGTCGATGTTCGAATCGTTGCAGCGAGCAATCAGGACCTGATCGGCATGGTCCAGGATAAAGGCTTCCGTGAAGATCTCTTTTACCGTCTGAACGTCGTTCCTATCGCCTTGCCACCACTGCGCAAGCGGATCGAAGATATCCAGGACCTTGCTGAATTCTTTCTGCATCGCGCTAAACAAGAAATGGGGGTCAATGTCAGCGAACTGAGCAAGGAAGCCATCAGCCTGCTCAAGCAACACAGTTGGCCAGGAAATATTCGAGAGCTTGAGAATTTAATCAAACGTGCCAGCTTGCTCACCCCCAACAATGTCCTTTTACCCGCCGACTTTCCCGGGCTGGGTAGCAGCGATGACCGGTGCAACCAGGAAGACTCGCTTGAGGCGTTGGTCGCGCGCAAGCTTCAAAACAGCCTGTCCCAAATGAACCTGCAAGAGCTCGACAACCTTTACGAAATGGTGCTTCATCAAGTCGAGCGCCCGCTGATCAACATCATCATGCAACAAACCCGCTGTAATCAAGTGCGGACCGCCGAAATTCTCGGCATTAACCGCAATACCCTGCGCAAGAAAATTAACACCTTGGGAATAAACGTAAAACGAGGGGAATAGTGATGAGCTCGCGGCCCCAGGAGGACCGCTAATCTTCTACAAATAAAATTTTTCGGCGGGAGATATAGACAACCTTCTCTTCGATGAGAAAAAGTAAAAATCGTTTCTGTTGATCCATAAAATCCTTGGCGCGATTACGACCGCTGGGCAGATTGACATGGATGCGGGCGGCGAGGGTCTCGCCAACAGACGTCGTTACACGAACAGTGTGTTCTTCCCCCAGGCCCAAGATCGGATCAAATTCAGTTTCCGCTGCGACCGAAACGGCAACAATCTGGGTCAGATTGATCAGCTTCAGCCCTTCTGTAGTCCGAACCGGTAAAAAGTTATTTTCACCATTCAGAACCTCACCAACCTTCTGTATCCCAACTTGGTGGACTCCGTGAAGCTGCAGGTACATCTCACCCGCCAACTTTGTCCCATTAGTCAAAACAAGTTCGACGGAGCGTGCCTCAACACTAATGCGCTGATCGTCCATTTCAGCCTCCTGTCTTCTGAGCCGTCTCAGCAAACAAACTCTTATTCTGCGCAAAACGACGCGCCTCGTCGATATCGATCCGCTTGGCCTTCAACAACTCTTGAAGGGCCTGATCCATCAACTGCATCCCCTCTTTACGACCCGTCTGAATAACCGAAGGGATCTGGAAGGTCTTCCCTTCCCGTATAAGGTTGGCGGACGCTGCATTGACTTTCAGAATTTCGAGGGCAGCGCAGCGCTTGCCATCGACCGTCCGCACAAGCTGCTGGGCCACCACGCCACGAAGGGATTCTGCTAGCATGGTTCTGATTTGTTCCTGCTGATTCGTCGGAAAAACATTGATCAGTCGGTCTACGGTCTTGGCCGCACTGCTGGTATGCAGGGTTCCGAAAACCAGGTGTCCGGTTTCTGCGGCAGTAATTGCCAGCTCGATGGTTTCAAGATCACGCATTTCACCGACCAGAATAATATCGGGGTCTTCCCTTAAAGCCGCCTTTAGTGCGCTGGCGAAACTCTTGGTATGCAGTCCAACCTCACGCTGGTTGATTAGACTTTTCTGGCTCTTGTGGACAAACTCCACCGGGTCTTCAACCGTCAGGATATGCTCGCTGCGGGTGCGGTTGATATGATCAACCATCGCCGCAAGTGTGGTTGACTTTCCACTACCTGTCGGGCCGGTGACCAAAACCAGACCCTTCTTGTAGTCGGTCATATCAAGCACCGTCTTGGGGAGGCCCAACTGTTCAACTGTCAGAATTTCAGCCGGGATAATTCTAAAAACAGCACTGATCCCCAACCTACCCATGAAAATATTAGCGCGAAAACGTGCATTAAGCGCCACAACTTCATAGGCAAAATCTAGATCATGGCATACTTCAAAGGTTTCGCGTTGCGCCTCAGTCATGATTTCATACAGCAGGCTTTTATATTGTTCGCCACTCAAAACTTGCGATACTGCAGGCTTGAGCTGGCCTCCAGCGCGAATCATCGGAGGGTTAGCAGGCGAGAGATGCAGGTCTGAACCACCCTGCTGTTGAAGGATGTTAAACAACTTATCAATTTTTGCCATTATTCTTACCCTATCTATTTAAGTCAAAAAACGAGAACGTGGAATTATAACAAGACACCCTGGACAAAAGGTTTTTTTAATGTTCAGAAGGGAAGGGCAAAAACAGGCAGGATCGAAAAACCAGTGACTTCTAGCGGCGATAGATTTCCTCATGATAGCATTTCCATTTGCGATGTAACCACAACCACATTTCGGGATGGCGGCGGATCTGACGCTCAATACAATCATTTTGCAGTTGCACAGCCTCTGCGAGGGGGAGATTCTCAACTTCTAGCGCCGGTTCAAAGATGAGTCGATGCCCTCCCAGATTTTCACTACGCAGGATAAACATCGGGACCAGTGCCGCATCATACTTTTGAGCCAGACTGACGGCAATCGTCAGGGTCGAGGTTTTTTGGTTAAAAAATTGAGCAGGTATCCCTTCATGTAGCTGCGCTTTGCGATCGGGGAGCAATAACAAATCTTCACCTCTGTTCAGCCCTCGGATTGCTTCGCGCAAACCACTATCCTTGTACAGGATTCGCGCACCGAAACGATCGTGGTAGAGCCAGCGCTCCCTTTCAACCAGAGGATTATCTATCGCCCGAACGATAAAAGAGAGCGGGTTTATTTCACTGGCATACTTAAGCGTCGCATACTCCCATTGACCGTAGTGCGCGCTGAGCAGAATAATTTTCCCCTTGGCTTTTCGCGCTGCATCCAGATGTTCCTGCCCTTCAATCATGACCTTTTGACAAATCTGTTGGCGGCGCTTTTCGGTCAGGCGCAACATTCGGATCCACTCAAAAACACCAATCCCCAGGTGGATGATATTACCTCGCGTGATCGAGCGCCTCTCTTTCCGGGTCAGCTCATCTCCATAGGCAAACCTCAGGTTGACCATGGAAATTCGCTTAAACGGGGCGCCTAGCAGATAGAGGAACCCGCCGAACAATCGACCCATCTGACACCAGAACACAAGCGGTAACAGGCGCGACAAAAGGCTGAAGACCATCAAGAGAAAATAGGCAAAATAATCGGAAAATTTCGGGGAGTTTGCGCGGATCATCTGGACTCTGTTGGCGCAGCCACAGCTTGACCCTTGATAGACAGACCGAAGACAGACACGCTAATAGCCGCCATCTGTTCGTTTAGCCTGATTTTCGAAGCGGGTATATTCACCACGGAAGGTCAGGTGCACTGTGCCGATGGCACCGTTACGCTGCTTGCCGATGATAACCTCGGCATCCTTTTCATGCCCTTGATCGCAGGTCTTCTCCCGGCTCTTGCAATCCTCACAGTAGACCGCTTCCCGGTAAACGAACATGATGACATCGGCGTCCTGCTCGATAGCGCCAGATTCTCGCAAGTCAGACATCATGGGACGCTTGTCTGTCCGGCTTTCAAGCGAGCGGTTCAACTGCGAGAGCGCAACCACCGGCAGGCTCAATTCTTTGGCCAATGCCTTGAGCGAACGGGAGATCTCAGAGATTTCCTGCTGACGATTCTCGGTACTGCTGCCCCGCATCAACTGCAAGTAATCGATGACGATCAATCCCAGACCATGTTCGGCCTTGAGACGGCGCGCCTTGGAGCGCAATTCAAGCACTGAGATCGCCGGCGTATCATCAATAAAAAGCTGGGTATCGGTGAGCTGGCCAGCGGCCATGGTCAGTTTCGGCCAATCAGACTCCCCGAGATTACCGGTCCGTAGGCGGCCAGCATCAACCCTGGCAACCGAACAGAGCAGACGTTGAACCAGCTGCTCCTTACTCATCTCGAGGGAGAAGACCACCGCCGGGACCTTCTTGTCCGAATGGGCGGTCGCATACTCAACCAGGTTCAAGGCAAAAGCGGTCTTGCCCATCGACGGCCGCCCAGCAACAATCAACAGATCTCCTGGTTGCAGACCAGCTGTCATCTTATCAAGATCGGTGTAACCGGTCGGAACCCCGGTGACCAATTCTTTGCGTTCGTAGAGTTGCTCGATATTACGGAAGGTGTCCTTCAGGATATCACGGACCGGAAAATAAGAAGGTCTGGTGCGGTTTTCAGCGATCTCGAAGATTGCTTTTTCCGCACGATCCAGGACCGACTCCATATCGCCACCTTCGTAGCCGCTGGTCGCAATATCAGTCGATACACTGATCAACTTGCGCGCGATCGACTTCTCTTTAACCAGCTTGCAGTAATACTGGATGTTGGCCGCGGTAGGGACATAGTCGACCAGGGTCGCAAGATAACCACTACCACCCGCCTCTTCCATGACATTCTGCAATCTGAGTTGCGCAGACAGGGTCACCAGGTCGGCCGGTTCGTTTCGTTCTGAGAGCGCGATCATCGCAGCAAAAATAAGCTGATGCCCACGACGATAAAAGTCATCAGCAACCAGGTGCTCGAGGGCACGGTTGAGCGCATCATTTTCGAGAAGGACTCCCCCCAGCACCGACATCTCCGCTTCCAGGTTCTGTGGCGGCAGACGGTGGCCAGCGGTCTCTTCAGAATATTTCGTTTTGGTTTTCATAGGCCTGCGAGCATATCAAAAAGGAGAGATCGACAAAAGTGAAAAGGGCGACAGACCTCGATAAGTCTGTCGCCCTTTTCTTTTATCAGCCTACAAAAGCGGTCGAATCAAGCTTCTTCTTCAGCAAGAGCCTTGACCACAACTTTTACCAGAGCCACAACGCCGACATCGAGTTTGACTGCCACTTCATGCTCACCGAGGGTCTTGATCGGCTCGGCCAGTTGGATCTTTTTACGGTCGATCTCAAGACCAGCTTCAGTCAGTTTGGCTTCGATATCCATCGAAGTTACCGAGCCGAAAAGCTTGCCTTCTTCTCCGGCTCGCTGGGTAAACTCGCAGGCAACCTTCTCGATACGCGCCTTGATGACTTCGGCATCCTTGGTCGCTTTTTCAAGTTTACGGGCCAGTTGACGCTTCTGATGATCAAGTTCTTTGACCGAAGACATATCTGCCACAATGGCCAGCCCCTTAGGGAGCAAAAAGTTACGTGCGTAGCCGGGTTTGACCGACACCTGTTCTCCGATGATGCCAAGACCATCGACATTCTCTTTCAGAATGATATCCATTACGATTCCTCCATATGATAAATCGGTTTATAAATCTTTTTTGCGCGGTCGCCGAAAATCGATCCACAGATCGAAGATCCCGACCCCGGTCACCACCAGCGGCAACGGATTCAACAAAAAGACCAGAATATAAATCAGGCCTTTTAGCGCTGGTGGCCAACTTTTCCGTTGTAAAAAACAGCAGACAATTGCCAGGCCCTGCACAAAGTAGAGCGGCAACAAAACTGCCAGCAGATTACGTCCCACTAACGCCAACTCCGGAAGGGGAACCAGCAGAGAAAAACCTGCAATAATTAACAACCAGATCAGCAAGGCAGGCAAACGCCATTCGACGAATGAGCTTCCCTCGATCCGGTAGTGATTCTTCCTGAACCGCTGTATAAAAAACAGGGTCACAAGATGGATCACTAAAACGCCTGCGGCATACAAGCCGACAAAGGTCTTGCGGATAAAATCAGCAACTTGAATCGCGACATCTTTAAGGTCACCGATTTGCGACTCGCTGAACCCTGCCTCAGAGTAAGTCTGCATAGCCATATCAACTTCAGCCTGCAGATAGCCCTCAACCAGGTGATTCAGCTCTTGCCCGTTGATAGCAATATAAGAGAGCAGCAAGGTGCCCGCCACCAGAAGAGTGACAACTCCACTGATTAACGAAGCGCGGTCCCATGTCTGCCCCAACCTCAACAAGCTCGGCAACAATAAAGATGGGACAATAAACAGCCCCAGATAACTCGTCAGGACAGAAGTCTCTGTCAGCAACGCGAGAGTCATCACCGATGCCAGCACCGCGAGGATACCGGTTCTCAGGTCATAACGCATCACCAGGTAACAAATCGGAAATGCCGACAGCATATTGGTGAACGCGCCAATCGGACCAAGCCAGTGCGAACTCAAAAACAAGAACACTGTCAAGCCGACTCCGGCTATTGCAAAAAGTAGTGCTTCCCCTTTCATGGGGCTCTTCCCTGCGCCGATCAGCTTAGCGTACCGCGTGAGATCCGGTGTATGGAAGCAGTGCAACCTGACGAGCATTTTTGATCGACTCGGCAATTTGACGCTGATGCGCAGCACAGGTTCCGGAGATGCGCCGTGGTACAATTTTGCCGCGCTCCGAAAGGTAAGATTTCAAACTCTCAATGTCTTTATAGTCGATAACAACATTCTTCTCGGCACAGAAACGGCAAATTTTACGACGGCCGAAACGACGACGGGGAGCTGGTGCAGTTGGACGACTTGCAGATTGTGTAGCCATAACAGGATTCTCCTTTTAAAGCGGTAAGCGCTTATTCTGCGGATTCAATTTCTTCGGACTCGCCAGCAGCGTCAGTCGCAACAACTGGAGCAGCATCAGCCGCAACAACCGGAGCAACTTCTTCAGCGGCAACTTCTTCAGCAGGAGCTTCAATCAGCTCCCCTTCGAAGCGCAGAGTCATGAAACGCAAAACTTTTTCGTCAAGACGCAAGCGACGCTCGTACTCAGCGATAACTTCTGCCTCTGCTTCAAAGATGGTCTGCACATAGCAGCCCTTTACCTGTTTCTTGATTGGGTAGGCCAGCTTACGGGTTCCCCAGTTGTCGAGCTTGAGAATGCCAGCATTCTGATCGGTGAGAATCGTCTGGAATCTCTCCACCATAGCAGTCAGTTCATCACCGACAACATCAGGGTGGATAATGTACAGGCTTTCGTACTTACGCATTTGTGCGTCTCCTCTTGGGTTAGTAGCCCCGGTCCTGCCCGGAGCAAGGAAGAAATTTCACCACCAAACCAATTTGGCGGCAAACGCAGACTTTTAGCACATGACAGGATTCTGTTCAACCCCTAAAGAAACATGATTTATGTTTAGTCGCAGCAGGTCATTGACTTGCTCGAAGCAATACTCCCTCCATTCAAAATATACAGTCGCTTGAATTCCTGCGTTGTTCTTGAATAATTGACAGAAAGACTGGACTCAATTAGTTTCGTGCAGCCCTGCAAAAGATTCTCTCTTCCAGAGACCAATGTCTGGCCGAACTTCGCAAGAGGACTCCCAATGTCACGTCAAATAAAACCTGATAGCCCGCCTGGTTACGGACCTTACCTGCTACTGATCCTGCCACCGCTTTTCTGGGCAGGGAATGTGGTGTTGGCGCGCGGTCTATCCGAACAGATACCACCCATGTCGATGTCCTTCCTCCGATGGGCGACCGCCTTAGTTTTTCTCGTCCCCTTCACCTGGCATCACCTGCGCCGCGACTGGCCATTACTGTCCGGACACTGGAAGATCCTCTGGCTCTGCGCGCTGTTCGGTATCACCAGCTTCAATAGCCTGCTCTACACCGCCACCCAGACCACCACCGCGCTCAACTGCGCCCTGATGCAGACCTTAATGCCTGCAGCGATTATCCTCTGCAGCTTCCTGCTTGACCGCGAACGGATCGGCCTTCAACAGGGAGCAGGGGTGCTGCTCTGCTCTCTAGGGGCAATTTGGATAGTACTGCAGGGCAAACTTTTGAGCATCGGTTCGCTCAAACTGGTCGCGGGTGATTTATGGATGCTGGTCGCAATCTTCTGCTACGCGCTCTATTCTACCCTGCTTCCGCGCCGTCCGAAGATTCACCCCTTAAGCTTTCTGACCATCAGTATCATTCTCGGCACTCTGATGCTGATTCCACCATTCTTGCTCGAACTGCAGCTGAAGGGCCCGCCCGCCGCAAACATAAACGTGCTGGCCGGCATTCTGTATGTTGCGCTCTTCCCCTCAATTGCGGCCTACCTTTGCTGGAACCGTGGCATCGAACTCATAGGAGCCAATCGCGCCGGGCTGTTCATCAATCTGATTCCGGTCTTTGCCGCCGGCATGGCAGTTTTATTTCTGGGTGAAAAATTTCTGGGATTTCATTTAGTTGGTATTCTGATGGTGATAGCGGGCATGGCGATGTTTCAACTCAGTGGAAAACGAGTCATTCAGTCGAGGCAGCCCCCTGCGGAGCTAGTCCCTTAACAGATGCCGCAGCGCGTGCATTCTGCAAAACAGCGCGGGGTCAGCTGGCCCTGCAACCCTTTTTGATATTCCTGCCATAGATAGCTGCGATGATTCCCCTGATCGATCACCTCCCAGGGGAAGACCTCATGTTCACCGCGGTCGCGGGTCACATAAAAATCCAGATTAAGATTGTTGCGTTTCAATATCTGGCCCAGATTCCCGCCAGCGGCAATTTCCGGCAATAAACGCCCGATGCGCCGGTCGGCGCGGGCCAAGAGCGCCTGCAATTGCGATGAACGGATCGACTCGCTGATCAGTTCGGTGTTCGGTAACCTTGAAACCCCCGCCTGTAATTTGCGGATTTTCTTCTTGAGGCTCTTCTCCCCTTCCATCCCGGCCCATTGCATGGGGGTAAAAGGTTTGGGGATAAAAGGGTTGACACTTAAGGTCAGGGAGCCGAGTCGACCACGAGTACGACCGACTTCGCGCCAGACCAACCGGACTTTGTCGGCCAGTTGCAGGATCGCATCGAGATCTTCATCGCTTTCAGTCGGCAAGCCGATCAAAAAATAGAGTTTGATATTCATCAAGCCGGCATCGGCTAACAGTTGCACCGCATGTAGAATCTGTTCTTCGGCCAGATTCTTGTTGATCAGGTCGCGCATACGCTGGCTGCCCGCTTCGGGCGCTATAGCAACGGTCTTCAAGCCCGCAGCCTGCAACTGCACCGCCTCGGCTTGCGTCAGGGCGTCAAGCCGCAGACTGGAGACCGAGACCTCGCCGCCGCGCGTCATGATCTCCTGCTGTAATTCCGTTATCCGGGTGTGATCAGCGACCGCAGCACCGACCAGCCCGATCCGCTCGCGCTGGCAGAGGCCCTCATCGACCTGCTCGAGCAGGTTGCCCAGACTCCGCTCCCGGGGGGGGAGGTAGATATAGCCAGCGGCACAAAAACGACAACCACGCGAGCAGCCACGCATCACTTCGGTCAAAGCCATCTCACCAAACTCAGCCTCTTTGTTCAAAATAAATGAACGGCTGGCTGAGTCATCAAGGTCTTCAAGGTAGATCCTCCTGACCGGAAAAGCGCTAATTGCTGCCAGAAAACCATCCTCCTGATAACGAATCTCGACCTGAGACGGCAAATAAATGCCGGGTAGTTTGTTGAAGGTTTCAAGCCCAGAATTCGACGCGGCGAAATAAGCTTTGAGCGCCGGTATAAATCCGGGGAGTATCGGTTCAGCTTCACCAACGGCAACGATATCGGCAATCTCTGCCAGGGGTTCAGGGTTCAAAAAAGCACAAACGCCACCGAACAGCACCAACGGATCCTGCTGACTACGCTGCGCGGCAAAGAGCGGCACCTGACCAAGTTCAAAGATTTTGGGCAGATTGAGGTAATCGTTTTCAAACGAAACTGAGAGCGCAATCAACCCAAACTCAGAAAGTGGGCTGGCTGTTTCAAGAGAAACCAGCGGCAGCCCGCTCTTTTCATGCTCGAGCAGATCTTCTTTGTCAGGCAGAAAGAAACGCTCGCAGCAGCAGTCCGGGTGCGCATTGAAGAGTTGATAAACCGACTGATAGCCCAGATTTGCCATCGCCTGACCGTAGCCATTGGGATAGACCAATGCGATACGCAGACTGCCGGATCCAGGGGCATTCAAACCTGTTTCCGCAGCATAGCGATCTCTTAATTTTTCGAGTAATTTACGTGACAAGGGCAGTCCTTTAGTTGTGACTCCTATCTTAGATTCATTCCGCTGAAGTGAACAACCTTTCTATGTCCCACAGGGCATAAAAAAAGGGGCCACACGAGGTGGCCCCAGGAGACGAGGGAGTCGTCAGAGGTTGGCATTCTAGCGTACAGAACCGCTGTACATCGGCCGGGCGGAGTTCCGGCACAGCATCACAATGAAACTTTGTCGGGATCGCGAACAGCGTCTCACTTAAGGCGCAACTCTCCTACCTGGCGAAAAAACGCCCACAGGTCGTCTGCCATAGATCCCGGAGTTGAGTCTCCAGGGCTATACAGTGAGTTGATCGCAGATTGTGCTCGTTATCTCAATCAACCCGCTTACGCAGAAATGTCGGAATGTCGAACTGCTCATCATCACCGAACAGATCGCGATTCGTGGCCGCCATCCGCGGTTGAATTTTCTGCTGGTTCCTCACGATGGTAGGCACATCAAGGTCGACCTTACTGCTGCGTAGCATCGCCTGGGCGTTGCGGGTAATCTCATCGATAACTGGCCGCTTCCCCTTGAAATTGTCACCAAAACCGGTAGCAATCGCGGTAATTTTAATCTTGTCTCCCAGTTCCTCATCAATCACCAGACCGACAATGATATTGGCATCCTCGTGAACTTTTTCATGGATAATGGTTGAAGCCTCTTCAAACTCTTCCATCGTCATATTTGCAGAGCCAGAGATGTTAACCAGCACACCCATGGCACCCGAAATATCAATCTCCTCCAAGAGTGGGCTGCTGATAGCGGCATTGGCGGCTTCGAAAGCGCGGCGCTCGCCCTCAGCGATACCAATCCCCATCATCGCCATACCACGGTTACTCATAACGGTTCGCACGTCGGCGAAGTCGACGTTGATTAAACCTTCGGTCATGATTAGATCTGAGATCCCCTGCACAGCCTGTCGCAAGACATCGTCGGCCGGCTTAAAGGCATCAAGGATACTCATATGTTTGCCAGCCAGACCGAGCAACCTGTCGTTGGGAATAACAACCAACGAATCGACAACCTCGGCCAGCGCCTTAATCCCTTCATCGGCGCGCAGCATCCGCTGCTTTCCTTCACGCGAGAAGGGTTTGGTTACAACCCCGACTGTCAGCGCGCCTGAGGCCTTGGCGGCACGAGCGATAACCGGAGCAGCACCAGTGCCGGTACCGCCACCCAAACCGGCGGCGACAAAGACCATATCAGAACCGGCAAATAACTCCTCAAGTCGTGTGGCATCTTCTTCTGCAGCCTGGCGGCCAATATCAGGATTGGCGCCAGCACCAAGCCCCTTGGTTAACTGGCCGCCCAGTTGAATCTTCATCGGGGCAGCACTACGGCGCAAGGCCTGAGCATCGGTATTCGCGCAGATAAATTCAACACCCTCTACCTGACTGCGAATCATGGTATTGACTGCGTTTCCGCCACCACCTCCAACGCCAACGACCTTGATCTTTGCGCCCTGATCTAAAGACTCTTCGAATTGGAACATGATTCCCTCATTGTTTTGCATAACAGACTCCCTCTGGTTGGATGGCCGGTGTGTCACTCCGCGTTAGCACCGGCAGTTTTGGAACTGAAAACACCTGTATCAATCTCAGAAAAACTCGTTAAACCATTCTTTCATGCGCAGAATCACTTTTTCAAAAACATTGTCCTGACCGATTTTGAACTGCTGCCGCCCCTGATTCTTGCTGCCGTACTTCACTAGACCAACGCCTGTCGCATAGATCGGAGAGTTGACAACATCGATCAACCCACCAATATCTCGAGGCAGACCACGTCGAACAGGCAGGTTAAATATTTGCTCTGCCAATTCTGGCATCCCCGGCAGAATCGATGAACCTCCGGTAATAACAACGCCTGATGCGATCAAATCTTCGTATCCGCTCTTGATAATTTCACGATTGATCAGGGTGAAAATCTCTTCAACCCTTGGTTCAAGAATTTCTGCCAACAACTGACGCGACAACACCCGCGCCTCTCGTCCTCCAACTGAAGGGACCTCAATGGTTTCATCTTTGCCAACCATCGATGTCAGACAACAGCCGTAGGCCTGTTTGATCTTTTCTGCCTCAGCCATGGGGGTACGCAGACCGACAGCAATATCATTGGTCAAGTGATCTCCACCGATCGATAACACCGAGGTATGTTTGATCGCACCTTCGGAGAAGATGGCGATATCAGAGGTTCCGCCGCCAAGATCAACAAGCGCGACGCCCAATTCCTTTTCATCGGCCGAAAGAACCGCTTCACTTGACGCCAACTGCTCCAACACGATATCGGCTACGTCAGTCCCGGCGCGATTGCAGCATTTCACAATATTCTGGGCGCTGGCGACCGCTCCTGTTACGATATGAACCTTAGCCTCAAGGCGGACACCACTCATTCCGAGCGGCTCACGAATACCATCCTGATCATCAATAATGAATTCCTGCGGCAGGATATGCAGCACCTCGCGGTCCATCGGTATCGCGATTGCTTTGGCCGCATCGATAACCCTGGTCAGATCTTCGGGCGAAACCTCGCGATTCTTGATAGCGATTACGCCTTGGGAATTTAGCCCCTTGATGTGGCCTCCAGCTATCCCGGCATAAACCGTTTTAATCTCGCAGCCAGCCATTAATTCGGCCTCGCGTACCGCTTTTTGAATCGCGGTAACGGTACTTTCAATATTGATGACCACCCCTTTCCGCAGACCTTTCGAAGGGCTGGTCCCGATCCCGACAACTTCAAGCCCCTCTTCGGTCATATTGCCGACAATACAGCAAATTTTAGTGGTGCCGATATCCAGCCCGACAATCAGATTTTCACGTTTGTTACTCATAGAACCTCCCAAGGCCCTCAGCTGGCAGCAGAGACAACCTGCCGCTCAATTCTGACAATAATTCGCTTGTCAACATTTAGATCGATATAATCGAGCATTTCGAGGCGCGGCATAAGCTGCGCATATATTTTTTCTAGCCGGTTCAACTTTTCAGTCAGATCACCTTCGCCCAGCTTGACCTTGACGCTACCAGTCCGGGTAAAGAGGGTCAGGCCGCCATTCTTTTCCTGGTGAATTTCCGATACCTGAGCCAGGTTAAAACTGCTGCGTTGCTTTAGATCACCAATCAGAGCCATGATCTGTTGGAGATGATTTCGCCCCAGTTGCGGATGAGCGAGGAGATCATCCCGCTTGAAACCGGTCACAACAAGGAAATCAAGACTATCCTCGCGCCCCAGTACCTTAAAAACCTCGCCACTTTGATCTAGATAGTAGAGATATCCCAGATTAATGATTGCAGCAGGGACACGTTCTTCAACTGCAATATTGATCTGGCGTGGAAATATTCGTTCAACACGCGCGCTTCGAACCCAGGGATTCTCTTCTATTTTGCGCCCGATCAGCTCAAGGTCGAGGGCGAAGGTGCTGATTCCGTTCTGGATATCCGAGAGCGCTAAAATTTTCTCATGGCTCAACTGGCTCCCGCCAACAATGCTGACTTCATCGATTCGGAACAGGTCCGAGGCGACCAGCAGTTGCACCAACAAACCGAGTCCGACAACAACCAACGTCCCGGTAAAGCCCACAACAATAATCCGCAGTGAGCGGTGCAAAATCTTCCGCAAGTTGAGCGGCTTCTTTTGCTGCTTTTTGCGGTTCACCTTGACCCGATGACTACCGGTTCTAAAGCTACCGCTGCTGTTGGCCTTGAAATCTCGCATAGTCCCTATTTGTCGGTATCTGCTTCGAGCAAAATATGTTCAACCAACTGTTCGAAGCTCATCCCAGCAGCCTTCGCTGCTTTCGGCAGCAGACTGGTCTCAGTCATGCCAGGAATCGTGTTCACCTCCAGACAGTAAAACTCTTTTTCGCGCAGCATGAAATCAACCCTTGCCGCACCACGGCAGCCAAGGACCTCGCAGGCAGTCACAGCAGCCTGCTGCATCTGGCTATAAACTCCGGCATCGATCGGTGCCGGCAACAGATACTCTGTCTGGCCGAGGGTGTATTTCGCGTGGAAATCATAGAAGCCGCCTTTCGGCACAATCTGAATAACCGGCAGAGCCTCACCATTCAAAACAGAGACCGTCAGTTCAAGCCCATCGATGAATTCTTCGACCAGCACAGTCCCGTCCAGCGCTGCAGCTGTATCTATGCCATGACGCAACGCCTCAAGGCTCTGCACGATGCTGATTCCGATCGTTGAACCCTCACGCGCTGGTTTCACCACCAAGGGGAAATGCCGGCAGTTTTTAAGCAGTAGATCGGCTTGCTCCTTGTTTTTCACCACTTCAAAACCGGGGGTCGGCAACTCGTGATAAAGCAACATCTGCTTGGTTGCAACCTTGTCGATTGACAAACTTGAGGAGAGCACACCGCTGCCGGTATAAGGTATTTGAAGCATCTCAAGCAACCCCTGGACACGACCATCTTCCCCGAAGCGGCCATGCAGGCAGATAAAGGCCAGTTCAATCGCAGCATCTTTGATCTGGGTTGGCAAATCTAAGCCCACGTCTATCCCCACCGCCGAATAGCCCAGAAGATTGAGCGCTTTCAGTACGGCATGACCGGTTTTAAGTGAAATGTCGCGTTCGGCAGAGATGCCGCCAAAAAGAACGCCGATCTTCTTTTTTTTAATCTGTTCTTTTTCGATCATGGCCCTTATTCCTACCAACCGAGCAAGCGGACTTCTAACTCAAGGAGCTTGCCACTCGTTTGCAAAACCGCCTGTATGACCTCTTCAATCAACGCCAGGACATCTGCTGACTGTGCTCCACCTAGATTGACAATATGATTACAATGTTCGTATGAAACCTCAGCTTCTCCGATGCGCCGGCCGCGAAGCCCTGCCTGGTCAATCAGCTTCCAGGCGCTCTCCCCCACGGGATTTTTAAAGACTGAACCGGCATGGGCTCCAGAGACTTTCTGCACCTCTTTTCGTCTTGCCAGCACCTTTAGATATCGTTCTTCCAATTCCGCAGGATCCGTCTCATGAAGCTGTAACAGGGTCCCACTGATCACGCCCTTGCCATCCAGCCCAGAGTGTCGATAAGAGAAGCCAACTTGATCACGGCGCAAGGCCCACTCACCCAGCCCATCTGTCAGAAAAACTTGACTAACCAGATCACCAATCTCGGTCTCTAGGGCCCCCGCATTGGTCAGGATTGCACCACCAACCATCCCGGGAATCCCACTGAGGTTTTCCAGCCCACCAAGACCTTTGCGGCAACAGGCCTTGATCAACTGTCCTAGCTGAACTCCGGCCTCAACCTCGACCTTCCCGTTCGGTAAAAAATCTAGTTTGGTCAATCTACCCAGCTGAATGACAACCCCCCTCACCCCCTGGTCAGATACTAAAAGGTTACTGCCGTTGCCTATTGCGACCCATGGCAGCTTTCTCAAGCGGAGACAACGCAAAGCACGCTGCAGGTCAGCCTGAGTCTCTGGCACAAGAAAAAGTTCAGCGGGTCCGCCAAGTTTCCAGCTGGTGTGCGCAGACATCGACTCCTGGCTTAGAATCTCACCACGAAAATCATTTTGCAGATCTTCGAGCAGTCCCTGCATCCTATCCCCTTTTTTGTAGTTTCTCGGACATCAGATCACAGACCTGATTTACATTTCCTGCGCCCAGAGTGATCATCATATCTCCCGACTCCAATTGGTCAGCCAGCAGCATGGCAACCTCTTCCAAGGTCGCGCAATAGGTGACATCACGGTGGCCATGTTTGCGAATTCCATCAGCCAGAGCGGCCGCATCGGCTCCTTCGATTGCGACCTCACCTGCGGCATAGACATCGGTCACGAATAACTTGTCGGCCTGATAAAATGCCGTCAAAAAATCATCAAACAGCGCCTTGGTCCGGCTATAGCGATGGGGTTGAAATACGGCAACCACGCGCTTTTTCCAGCTCGACTTGGCAGCGGCCAAAGTCGCACGGATTTCGGCAGGATGATGACCGTAATCATCGACTATCATCACACCTGCAACTTCATCACGGACTTGGAAGCGTCGTTGCACGCCGCCAAAGTTGCGGAAGCCACCAACTATAGTGCGGAAAGGAACAGCCAGTTCCATCGCAACGGCCAGTACGGCGAGAGCATTCAAGACATTGTGGCGACCCGGCATGCGGAATGATATCCGGCCCAGTTCTTCGCCCTGATAGTGCGCCATGAAGCTGGTACGTCCTTGCCGCATGCGTATTTCAGTCGCGTGGAAATCGGCCTGGCTGCTCAATCCGTAAGTCAGGTAACGTTTCTTGACCTGCGGCAGAATCTCTTGAATATTCGGATCATCAAGGCAGAGGATGGCCCGTCCAAAAAAAGGAACTTTATTGATGAAGTTGACAAATATTGCGCGAATCTCTTCGATCCCACTGTAGAAATCGAGATGATCTTCGTCGATATTCGTAACCACAGCGATAGTCGGTGAAAGATGCATGAAACTACCATCGGATTCATCCGCCTCAGCAACCAGAAACTTCCCCCGACCCAACTTGGCATTGCTCCCCAGAGCATCGAGTTTCCCACCGATAACTGCGGTCGGATCGATGCCAGCGTGAGTCAGGACAATCGCCATCATGCTGGTGGTGGTGGTCTTACCATGGGTCCCCGCAACCGCGATGCCGTATTTCATACGCATCAGTTCAGCGAGCATTTCAGCACGAGGGATAACTGCGATATGCTCGCGGTGGGCAGCGATTACCTCTGGGTTGTCAGCCTTAACCGCGGTTGAGGTCACAACAACATCTGCACCTGTGATATTTCCCTCAGCGTGCCCTATGGTTATCTCTCCACCGAGTTCACGCAGGCGACGGGTCGTATCTGTTTCGCGCAGATCAGAACCTGAAACCCGGTACTCCTGGTTCAACAAAAGCTCAGCAATCCCGCTCATGCCGATTCCGCCGATCCCGATAAAATGTATTTTGCGAATCCGTCCGTACATTCTTAGTCCTCGCTCAAAACCTGCACACAGACCGCAACCACGCGTTCTGCCGCATCCTTCTGACCCAGTGATCTCGCAGCATCCGCCATCTGTCCTAATCGCTCATCATCCAGCCATAATCCGCTTATAGCTTCTGCCAACATCTCAGCATTTAGCTCAGACTGCACCAGCATCTTTACCGCCCCAGCAGTTTCCATTGCTGTAGCATTGGCCGTCTGATGGTCAGCAGCAGCAGAAGGGAGGGGGATCATCAGCGCCGGACGGCCACAGGCACAGAGTTCTGCGATAGTCGTTGCGCCAGCGCGGCAAACCACCAGACGCGCGTTTTTGTATGCGGTTGCCATATCTTCAATGAAAGGCAAGACCTCTGTCTGGGTTTCGCCTGCAGCGAGATAGGTCGCTCTCACCTGCTCTGCATCGGCCTCACCAGTTTGATGAATAACACTGGCAGTGATGCCCATCTGGCGGAGTATGGGCAGACTGTTCATCATTAACTCATTAATGGCATGAGCACCAAGACTTCCTCCAAATATTAGGATCTTCCCCTCGCCGGGTAGCGCCGCTTCCAGTTCGACAACCCCCTGACGCAATGGGTTGCCGGTAATAACCAGTTTCCGTTGTGGCAGGTTGTCTCCACTGCCGGGGATCGACAGACAGATGCGCTCAGCAAAATAAGCCAGGACGCGATTACTCAAACCGGCCTTGGCATTTTGTTCGTGAAGGATGAACGGAATACCCTTTAATCCTGCAGCACACAATACCGGGAAGGAGGAATATCCTCCGACTCCCACGACAATATCTGGCCTAAAATCTCCTATTATTTTCAACGACTGTCTCAGGCTGCGGTAGAGTTTGGGCAGCAACTGCGCTGCTCCAGTGAGCCCCCGCCCGACAAGCCCCACCATGTCGATCAACTCCAACGACAAGCCAAGTTTAGGTAAGAGTTTCGCTTCCAGTCCCCTGGCTGTTCCAACAAAACGAACTTCAGCTTTTTGGTCCTGACGGAGCAATTGCTCGGCAATCGCGATAGCCGGGAAAAGATGTCCGCCGGTTCCACCACCGGCCAGCAACATCCTCATCGCGGCACCTCGACTCGACTCGAGATATTGAGCAAAATTCCGACTGCGACCAGACTGGCGACCAGGCTGGTCCCGCCATAACTGACAAATGGCAAGGCCAGTCCCTTGGTCGGCAGTAAGCCCATGCAGACACTCATATTGACGAAGGCCTCTAGCCCGAGCAGAAGGGTCAAACCAAAGGCGAGATACCGGGCAAAAGGCTCTTCGGCATACCAGGCAACCCGCAAGCCGCGTAATACCAGCATTAAAAAAAGACCACTCACCACCAGCACGCCGACCAAACCAAGCTCTTCACCGATGACTGAAAAGATAAAGTCGGTGTGGGCTTCGGGCAGATAAAAAAGCTTCTGCTCGCTGACACCCAACCCCCGGCCAAAAGCGCCACCGCTTCCGAAGGCGATCATGCTCTGGATAATTTGGAATCCGGTATCGTAAGGATCTTCCCAAGGGTTCAAGAATGCCAGGATCCGCCGTCGGCGGTAATCGACATTCATGATCAAAAAATAGATGACAGGCAGAGCGGCAATAATAGCCGGCATGACATAGCGCCAACGAACCCCTGCCAGTAACAACATCACCATCGATACCCCACCAATAATCATTGAGCTGCCAAGATCTGGCTGCAGCATCAGCAGCCCGAGTATCACACCCAGCACGAGAACGTATGGAAGAAAGCCAAAGGTAAATGAACGGATTCTTTCCTTCTTACGCGTCATCGAGCTTGCCAGGTAAAGGACTAGTCCGAGTTTGACAAACTCAGCAGGCTGAACAGTCACACCAGGCAAGCGCAACCAGCGCGCGGCACCTCCGGCACTGACACCCATGCCAGGCACAAACAGCAAGGCGAGCAGCCCGACACCAAGGATCAACAGAGGAATGGCCATTTTGCGCCAGAACTCATAATCGATATACATGGTCACGCCCATCAACAGGCCGCCAACCAGAGCAAATTGAGCCTGTTTTTTGAGGAAAAAGAACGCATCGCCATATTTTTCACCCGCCATAATGCAGGACGAAGAGAAAACCATCACGACCCCTAAACAGGTCAGTGACATCGCCAGAAGCAACAGGGTGCTGTCGAAATTGCGCTGCAATCTCATCCTCTCCCCTCCAACTTTTTGACCTGTGCGACAAAATCCTCGCCACGTGCTTCGTAGCTGGAATACATGTCAAAGCTTGAGCAGGCAGGAGACAGAAGGACCGTACCGCCACCCATAGTTGCTTGAGCTGCCAGGCTGACAGCTTCAGCCATAGTGGTAACCTGATGAGTCGGACAGCAGTCACCCAAAACTGCAGTCATCCGATCAGCGGCTTCGCCCATCAAAATGAGCGATGCGACCTTCAGCCTCAGCAAGTCACGCAAGGGGGCATAATCGCCTCCTTTATCCTTGCCGCCCGCAATCAGCGTCACCGGTGGTTGTAAGCCCGCCAGACTCTTTACGACACTGCCGACGTTGGTCCCCTTGGAATCGTTAAACCAACGCGCATTGTTGTAGGTTGAAATTTCTTGCATCCGGTGAGGCAGCCCCCTGAAACGACAAACCTGCTGCCAGGCAAGTTCAGCAGGCATGCCCATAACAAGCGGGGCAATCAGAGCAGCCATTACATTTTCGATATTGTGGTCGCCCTTTAATTTCAGTTGATTCAGATCAAAGCGGGCCTCTTCTCCTTGCCAACGCCAGACGAGGTGGTCGTCACGTCGGCCCATCCCTTCATCGAGCAGACGCAGGGACGAGAACCAGATTTTTTTGACCGCGACCGGAACGGCCAACTCACGCACGCGGCCATCATTATCATTGAGGATGGCATATTGCCCTCTGCCCATATTACGGAAGATGGCCTCTTTGGCCGCGAGATAGCTCTCAAAGTCAGGATACCGGTCCAAGTGATCTTCGCTCAAATTCAGCATCAAAGCGAAATCCGGCGAGAAGCGATCAATTGTTTCAAGCTGAAAAGATGAAAGTTCTACTACCAGGCTGTCAAAATCGACGCCACAGGCACTAATCAGGGGGGTTCCAAGGTTCCCACCAACAAAACAGCTACGCCCCCAGCCACCCAACATCTCGCCAATCAAGCTCGTCGTAGTCGACTTACCGTTTGTCCCGGTTACAGCAATCATCGGAGCACTTAATTCACGCGCTGCAATCTCCACTTCACCAAGCAATGGGACACTGGCTTTCCGTGCCTCGATTAAGGGTTCAATATTCAGAGGAACTCCAGGACTGACAGCAATAAGATCAGCTTGCCTGAAAGATTCAAGATTATGCCCCCCGAGTTCGAGCGACAAATCACAGTCAGCCAAATAATCGAGTCCGATTAACTGGGATTCTTCACGACGATCAGTCAGGGTAACTCTGGCACCTTTCCCACAGAAAAAACGCACCAGCGCCAGGCCCGAAAGACCGGCTCCGACCACCACAATTTTTTTCTGCGAGTAATCCATATCTACCGAAGTTTCAAAGTCGAAAGCCCGATCAAGGCCAAAATGATACTGATAATCCAGAAACGGACGATGATCTTTGGTTCCGCCCAGCCTTTAAGTTCGAAATGATGATGGACCGGCGCCATGCGGAAGATCCGCTTGCCCCAATATCGAAATGAAATAACCTGCACGATGACCGACAAAGCCTCGGCGACGAAGATACCACCAATAATTACCAGCAAAAATTCCTGCTTGGCAATAACGGCAGTCACGCCCAAGGCTCCGCCAAGTGATAGACTTCCGACATCTCCCATAAAGACCTGCGCTGGATAGGTATTGAACCAGAGGAATCCGAGCCCGGCGCCAACCATCGAACCGCAAAGAATCGCTAATTCACCGGCCCCTTGCACGCTGGTGATCTGCAGATAATCCGAATATCTGGCGTTACCAGCCAGATAAGCCAGCAGAAGGAAGGTTGCAGCGGCGATGATAACGGGACCAATCGCCAAACCGTCAAGCCCATCAGTCAGGTTCACGGCATTACTCGCACCAACCATCACCAGCATCGCAAACGGGATATAACCCCAGCCGATGTCTGGCTTGATGGTTTTCAAAAAAGGGAGCGAGAGGGTGGTATCAAAACCGGGGTGCAGATACAGCAATAGAGCCGCAACAAAAGCGATCAACAGTTGCCAGAACATCTTGGTTCGAGCCGAAACCCCAACGCTGTTTTTCCTGGAAACCTTCAACCAGTCATCACAGAATCCGACTGCGCCATAACCGACAGTCACAAGCAGGGCGATCCAGATATAGAGATTCGTTAAATCTGCCCACATCAGGGTCGGGAGGATAATCGCCAGAATAATCAAGGAACCGCCCATCGTCGGTGTCCCCTCTTTGACGAAATGCGATTCCGGACCGACCTTGCGGATCGTTTGACCGATCTGCAATCGCTTCAGGGTCTCGATCAGCCAGGGACCGAGGATAAATGAAATCAACAGCGCCGTGATCGTGGCGTAGATCGTCCGGAAGGTGATGTATTTAAAGACATACAACACCGAATAATCGGTATGCAGTGGATAGAGAAGGTGGTAAAGCATCCGTCAGCTCCCTTGCGAGGCCTGTAAGGGCCCCTCTTCGGCCCGGCGCAATGCCGAGGCCAGCCGATCAAGTCGCATTCCGCGTGATCCTTTCACCAGAATCCGGTCACCTGGGCGTTGTAGCCCGGCAACCGCGACAATGGCAGCATCACAATCTTCCAATTCGATAATCGAGGCCAACGCCAGACCAGCATCACGTGCGCCTTTGGCAATCTGCCGCGACAAGGGCCCAACAGTCACCAGCAGATCAACCCCGCTGGCCGATTTCTTGCCAATCTCGTAGTGAAATTTATCTTCTTCAGCGCCCAACTCGAGCATGTCGCCCAGCACAGCAATCCGTCGCCCCTTACCGCCTTTATTCTCCAGCGTTTCAAGGGCGGCAGAGACCGACAATGGGTTGGCGTTATAACTGTCATCGAGAAGTTCGCCTCCACAAGGGAGAGGGAAAACATTCATCCGCCCCGGGACCGGCACAAACTCAGCCAGTCCGCGTGCGATCTCAGCCCCGTCAAGACCAAGGCCCCAGCAGGCGGCAGCGACTGCCAGCGCATTTGAAACATTATGTCGTCCTGGAGTCTGCAATTTAACCAGATGAGTCCCTTTTGGAAGCAGAAGGCGAAAACTGATATTGCTGCGTCCATTCCGAATGTCTTCAGCGCGAACATCGGCTTTTACAGAAAGCCCATAGGTGAGCCTCCGAACGCCATTGGCGATCGGTAGGCGAGCAACCCGCTCATCATCCAGATTGATGACCGCAGTCCCCCCCTTTAAACCGGCAAACAACTCACCCTTTGCCCGTGAAACGCCGTCAAGTCCCTTGAGAGTCTCAAGGTGGGCGGGGCCGATATTGGTAATGATCCCCATGTCGGGGGCAGCAATCTCGGTCAGCCTTTCAATTTCACCAAGAGCACTGGTCCCCATCTCCAGGACCGCCCAGGAATCGTCATCTTTCAAGTTAAAGAGAGTCAGTGGCAAACCGATCAAATTATTGAAATTCCCTGACGTCTTCAGCCCCGACCCGGTGCGTGATAAGACTGTAGCCAGCATCTCCTTGGTTGTCGTCTTGCCCGCTGAACCGGTCAATGCAACCAGTGGGCCTTTCAGACGAAGACGAGCCGCAGCGGCAATATCGCCTAATGCATGCAAGCTGTCTTTAACCAGCAACACAGGGACAGCCAGTCCAGCGATCACCTCTTCGCTCAAACAGGCTGCTGCGCCGTTGCGAACGGCCTGAATCATATAGTCATGCCCGTCAAAACGTACACCACGCAGGGGGACAAAAAGCTCACCCGGGTTTATATTTCGGCTGTCGGTCGATATGCCCAGAATCTGGGCACCTTTGCCTGAGTCTGGCAAGGTCGAACCGGTGATTCGCGCGAGCATCTCAAGATCGAATTTCATCGTTCCCCCTTAGCTTCTCTTTGGCACTAAAAGCTCGGCGTAACTCTTCACGATCATCAAAATGTACTTTTTTATCTCCCAAAATCTGATAATCCTCATGCCCTTTACCTGCCACCAACAAAATGGCACCTTCTGCGGCAATATCGACCGCGAATTCAAGCGCTTCTCGCCGGTCAGGGATAACCACAAATCCGCGCTGACCTGCAACGACCTCTAACTGGGTTAGTTCGTTTTCACCGGTTTCACGTGCTCCCAGTTTCAT
>Ga0316202_10000164_pt1 | contig 99325 bp, 80 predicted proteins | sample 3monrhotite_MG_FD_204934 | JGI IMG/M metagenome (GOLD analysis project Ga0316202, IMG submission 204934) | Microbial mat bacterial communities from mineral coupon in-situ incubated in ocean water Damariscotta River, Maine, United States -... | ecosystem: Environmental > Aquatic > Marine >... | reverse complement strand
CGTCTTCGGCGTCGGTGGCGTCTTCGGCGTCGGTGGCGTCTTCGGCGTCGGTGGCGTCTTCGGCGTCGGTGGCGTCTTCGGCGTCGGTGGCGTCTTCGGCGTCGGTGGCGTCTTCGGCGTCGGTGGCTTCTTCGGCGTCGGTGGCGTCTTCGGCGTCGGTGGCGTCTTCGGCGTCGGTGGCGTCTTCGGCGTCGGTGGCGTCTTCGGCGTCGCTAGCGTCTTCGGCGTCGGCAGCCTCGGACTCCGTCGCTTCCGGGACGGGGTCGGGAGAGGCTTCTACCCAGGCGGCGACCTCGGGCCAGAAGAAGGCGTCGAGACCTGTCTCACGGAGGATCTCGAGGGACGCGGCCGCGTAGCCGCCACCGAGGATCTTGAAGATCTCCTCCAAGAGTCGGCGTTGGGAGCACTCGGCTACGAGGTAGCCCTGGCTCTTGATCGCAGCCTTGGCGTTCTCTGCGATGTCGAAGCCGAGCTTGGCAGCGAAACGGACGGCTCGAATCATGCGGACCGGGTCTTCGGCGAAGGCCTCTTCTGGGTCACGGATCGGGTTGACCAAGCGGTTCTTGATATCGGCTAGCCCGCCGGCGTAGTCGTGGATCGTCTCCTCGTCGGGGTCGTAGAGGAGCGCGTTGATCGTGAAGTCGCGACGGCGAGCGTCTTGGTGGGGCTCGCCAAACATGTTGTTGGCTTCGAACTCGCTGTCGTCGCGCTCGCGGCGCTTCCGCTTGCGACCGCGACCGCGACCGCGTCCGCCGCGATCTTCGTCGTCCGAGTCGTCGTCGGGCTCAGCCATGACCTTGGCTTTGACTTTGACCGTGTCGTCGTCGTCCGTGTCGTCGTCGTCGTCGTCGTCGTCGTCCGTGTCGTCGTCGTCGTCCGTGTCGTCGTCGTCGTCGTCGTCGTCCGTGTCGTCGTCGTCGTCGTCGTCGTCGTCGTCGTCCGTGTCGTCGTCGTCGTCGTCGTCCGTGTCGTCGTCGTCGTCGTCCGTGTCGTCGTCGTCGTCGTCGTCCGTGTCGTCGTCGTCGTCCGTGTCGTCGTCGTCGTCCGTGTCGTCGTCGTCGTCGTCGTCTGTGTCGTCGTCTGTGTCGTCGTCGTCCGTGTCGTCGTCGTCGAGGTCGTCGTCGAGGTCGGCTTCTTCCTCCGCCAGGGCGGCCGCTGCTGCTTCTTCCTCGGCTTGGCGCTTGGCGACCTCTTCTGGATCTGCGCGGAAGGTCGAGACCTCGATGATGTTCTCGCCGAAGATCACGTGCACGAGCCGGAAGCGGCGACCGATCACGCGCGAGTTGCCGAAGAGGCGACGAACCTGACGCGGACGCGCCGAGGTGATGACGTCGAAGTCCTTGGGCTGGACGTTATTGAGGAGATCGCGGACGCAGCCGCCGACGAGGTAGGCGTCGTGTCCGTGGCGGCGAAGGCGCCGAACCACCTTCACTGCATCCTCATCGAGAGACTCGATGGGGATCTCGTCGGTCTTGACGATGGTGGGCTCGCTCTGGACTACGGTTGGCTTGTTCATGCGCTCGGGGGGTGTGAAGGAGGCGTAAGTTACCACCTCGACAGGGGCTACCCCACCGTGCCCGCGTGGGTTCCGTGAGAGGCAGCGGCGTCGCTGGCTGGGAGGAAGCTTGCCTCCTAAGAATCCCCGCTGATACTCCTCGCATGGCGCTCAGCCCCGACGACATCGCGCAACTCGCCCGCAACCTGGCGGCCGTCCGGGAGCGAATCGCCCGCGCGTGCGCGGCCTGCAAGCGCGACCCCGCCGGCGTTCAGCTCGTGGCCGTCACCAAATACGCCCACGCTCCCTTTGCTCGAGCGCTCCTGGACCTGGGGCAGCTGGACCTGGGGGAGAACCGGGTCCAGCACCTCCTGGAGGTCGACGCTGCCTTGACCGGCGCGCCGCGCCCGCGCTGGCACCTGATCGGGCACCTGCAGAAGAACAAGGTCAAGGCCATCGCCGCTCGCCTAGACACGCTGCATACGCTGGACGGAGAGGTCCTGGCTGAGAAGCTGAGCGCGGCTCGAGAGGGCCTGGAGCCCTTGAAGGTCTACCTCCAGCTCAAGCTGGCCGAGAGCGAGGGACGGGCAGGAGCCGCGCCAGAAGACCTCGAGCCTCTCTGGGGGAGGGCCCGTGACTTGACGGGGATCGAGCCCCTTGGCTTGATGGGCCTCCCGCCGCGCGGGACCCCTGAGGAGGCGCGGCCTCATTTTCGTCGCCTCCGACAAGCCGCGGGGCGGCTAGACACCCAGCAACTCTCTATGGGAATGACCGCAGACCTCGAGGTCGCGATCGCAGAGGGAGCAACAGTCGTGCGCGTCGGTTCGGCGCTCTTGGAAGGTCTCAGCGACGATGCCCGTCTGCCCTAGCCTGCTCTACGAAGAGGCGCGCTCGTGAGCGCGTTCCGACTGGTGGTCGAGCGAGGGCGCTCCAAGGGGCGCTACTACCGGCTCAAGCCGAGCCAGAGCGCGACCCTTGGCCGCGAGGCCAAGAACGACTTCGCGATCCAGGATCCTCAGGCCTCCCGGGCCCACTGCCGGATCGAGGGCAAGCTGGGCGAGTTCGTCCTGACCGACCTCGACTCGAGCAACGGGACCTTCGTCAACGGCGAGCGCCAGACCCAGGTCAAATTGTCCGCCGGTGACCGAATCGCGCTCGGTGAGAGCCTGGTGTGTTTCCTCCCCGAGACCGACGAGGATCGCAGCGCCCGTCGGGGTCCGCTCACGGACAGCGAGGTCCAGGGCTACCGAGTCGGCAGGGTCCTGGGTCGCGGGGGAATGGGGACGGTCTACGAGGCGGTCCAGCTCTCCTTGGAGCGCAAGGTCGCGCTCAAGGTCCTGGCGCCGGAGCTGACCCGCGACCCGAAGCGCGTCGAGCGCTTCGTGGCCGAGGCCCGCGCGGCAGGACGCCTCAACAACGCTCACTTGGTCGGGGTCTATGACGTGGTCGAGGACGCCGGCCAGCACCTGATCTCAATGGAGCTGATGCCCGGCGGGAGCCTGGAGGATCTCCTCCGCGAGCGAGGCGGTCCGCTCCCCCTGGCCGAGACCCTGCCCCTCCTCTTCGACGCCGCCAGGGGGCTGACCTACGCCGCAGAGCAGGGCTTGGTCCACCGCGACGTCAAGCCCGCCAACCTGATGATCAACGAGACGGGCACCGTCAAGCTCTGCGATCTGGGCCTCGCGATCTTCACCTCACGTCAGCACGACGTGTCGGGCTCGCCGCACTACATAGCGCCCGAGCAGGCCCTCGGCGAAGACCTCGACGGTCGGGCGGACCTCTACGCCCTCGGCGCGAGCTGGGTCGAGCTCTTGAGCAACGACACCCTCTACACCGGGAGCTCGGCCGGCGACATCGCGCGTAAGCAGGTCGAAGAGCCGATCCCCGACCTCAAGGCCAAGATCCCCGAGCTCCCAGACGAGGTCGACGCCCTCTTGCGCTCCCTCCTGGCCAAGAAGCCCGCGGAGCGCTACCCCTCAGCGCGCCAGCTCCAGCGCGACCTCGTCGTCCTGGCGCGACGCTTTGGGACGCCCGGGCTCGCCGGCAGGTTCGAGCGCCTGGCTCCCGCCCTCGACCCGAGCCCCTTCCTAGCCGTCGCTGAGCCGGTCGAGGAGCTCCCGCCTGTGTCCACGGGGGACGCGCTGCGGGCCTGGCTGCCCTGGATCGCGGTCGTGGTGATCGTGGCGGCCCTCGGCGGCGGGATCACCTGGGCCGTGCGGAGCGCGGAGCGAGCCGCCCAAGAGCAGCGCAGCGCGGCCCTGTCCCAGCTCGAGGCCCTCGAGACGCGGGCCCGAGACGAGCCCGCCAAGGCCGAGGCCGAGGTCGGAGACGTGATCGACGCCCTGGAAGCTGCGGGCTATCCCGAGCTCCTCGAGCGCGCCCGCGGCGTCCAGGAGGCCCTCGTCAAGCGGCGGCGCCTGGCGGACTTGGCCGAGCGCGAGGTCGCCGCGGGTGACCGGGTCGATCGGGCGGCGAGCCTCTGCGAGGACGAGGTCGCGGGGCCCAGCCTGGATCCCGAGATCGGCCTCGGGACCCAGCGCGTTCGCTTGGAAGAGGCGCTCCGAATCCTCAACGGCGTCGTCCGCAAGGACCCCGACACCGAGGCTTCGCAGCGGGCTCAGGTCCTCCGCAGCAAGATCCTCGTGGCCCTCGAGCGGGTCGACGTCGCCGAGCGCGACCTGCGCGCCAAGGCCGACGCGGCGCGGCGAGCCTTCGAGGCGCTGGGGGCCGAGGTCCGAGAGGCCATGACGCGGCCAAAGCGAGGCAGCTACGAGAAGGCCTACGCGGCCTGTCGCCGCTACCTCGAGGCCCACGGAGACGCGGGCGCCGAGACCGGCGTCGCGCTCCAGGACTGGGTTCAGAAGGAGACCGAGAAGGCCGTGAGCGCCGCGATCAAGCGCTCCCGCGGCCTGGTCTTGCGCGAGTCTTGGGACGAGGCCCTGGCGGTCTTGCAGCCGGTCTGGCCGCCCCTGGGGCGCGCGAGCCTCGACGCCGAGGTCCGCCAGGCCGCGAGCGAAGTCCAGGCTGCCCAGCGCGCCTCCGAAGCCGCAGCGGCTCAGCGGGTCCGCCAGGCGGCCGAGGCCGTCGTCCAGCGGACCTACGCCGAGGCCAAGCCCTTGATCGCCGAGCGGCGCTACGGCGAGGCCGCGCGCAAGCTGCGGGCGGCCCTCTCGCGGATCGACCTCCCGGACCTCCGACGCCTGACGGAGCTCCGAGCCGGCCGCCTGGAGGGCGCCCAGCGCGTGCTGGACCGGCTCTTCGCTCACGTCAAGGAGCACAAGGAGCCGGAGCTCTGGCTCGACCTCGAGGTCGCGGGCAAGATCCGGCGCGCGCAGGCCACGGCGGTCGACACCTTTCGTCGTCGCCTGACCTTCTCGGTGACCAAGCAGATCTTGCGCGACGTGAACCTCGTCACGCTGACGGAGGCCGAGCTCGCCGCCCTGACCAAGCCCCTAGCTCGGAGCGGGCCGACGCACCTGGACCAGGCCTGCCTGGCCTACGAGCTCTCTCGGAGCATGGTGGCCGAGCAGCACTGTCAGCAGGCCCGCGGCCTCGACCCGAGCCTGGCCAAGCGCGTCGAGGGGCTCCGAGTCCTCGCGGGCGCGGGTCAGTAGCCATGAGCGCGCAGCCCAGGGGATCGGAGCCCTGGGTCGCCGAGCACCCCGCCGGGGCTCGCTTCCGCGTGGCGGCTCGCCCGGGGGCCTCGAGGCACGCCGTGGCGGGGCTGCACGAGGGCGCGCTCAAGGTTCAGCTCAACGCTCAGCCCGAGAAGGGCAAGGCCAACAAGGCCTTGATCGCGTTCCTGGCCAAGGCCCTGGGGGTTGGACGGGGTGATCTGGCGCTGGTGGCTGGACAGACCTCGCGGAACAAGACCCTCGCGGTCGCGGGTCTGGACGCCACGGAACTCACGGCGCGTCTTCAGCGTGTACTGGAGGAGTGATGCATCTCATTCGCCGCCCTGCCCCTCTCTTCCTCGCCTCGTTCGCCCTCGTCGCCTTCTTGGGGCCCGCGGTCCAGGCCCAGGATCCAGCCTCCAGGCCAGGCAAGACCGGGGACGCGGAGCCCAAGGACCCAGGAAAGGAGGCAAAGGGGGAGAAGGGAGCCAAGCCGGCCAAGGCCCCTGAGACCCCAGTCGAGAAGCACGCTCGGATCCTGGAGGAGACGACGGTCCACTTCGACTTTCGCCGGGCTCCGATCGAGGACATTCTCCGCGCCTTGTCCAAGGCCTCGGACGTGCCGATAGCCCTCGGCCGGACAGCCAAGGAGGTCCTCGACAAGCGAAAGTTCAAGATCAAGTACGTCGCGAGCCGACGCGGGGATCAGGTCCTGACGGACCTCTGCAAGGCGGCGGCCCTGGACTTCGTGATCCGCGACAAGGGAGTCCTCGTGGATCTCCCGGGACGGATTCGTAAGCTCCGCAAGGCCAAGGGCCTGGGCGGCAAGTCCGTCAAGCTGACCCCCAAGGACGTCACGAAGGCGCTCACGACCAAGAGCCTGAGCATCACGGCCACCAAGAAGAGCTTGGAGTCGGTCCTGGTCTTCCTCCGGAGCGAGACCGGGATCCCCTTCGTGCAGCTGAGCGAGAAGCGCAAGAAGGACGCGCCCCCCCTCGTCGTGACCCTCAGCCTGACCTCGGTGCCCCTCAAAGAGCTCCTCGACAAGGTCACTCACCCCCTCGGCCTGGACTGGATCCAGCGGGGTCGCGTGATCTTGGTCGGCTCGACCAAGGCGATCGCTGAGCAGCGCAAGCCGGTGGAGGTGGAGAAGAAGCCGGGCGAGAAGAAGCCGTAGCCGCGGGGTTTACCCCCGCGAGCGCTCGACCAGGCGGGAGAAGCCGTAGCCGCGGGGTTTACCCCCGCGAGCGCTCGACCAGGCGGGAGAAGCCGTAGCCGCGGGGTTTACCCCCGCGAGAGCTCGACCAGGCGGGAGAAGCCGTAGCCGCGGGGTTTACCCCCGCGAGCGCTCGACCAGGCGGGAGAAGCCGTAGCCGCGGGGTTTACCCCCGCGAGCGCTCGACCAGGCGGGAGAAGCCGTAGCCGCGGGGTTTACCGCCGCGAGCGCTCGACCAGGCGGGAGAAGCCGTAGCCGCGGGGTTTACCGCCGCGAGCGCTCGACCAGGCGGGAGAAGCCGTAGCCGCGGGGTTTACCGCCGCGAGAGCTCGACCAGGCGGGAGAAGCCGTAGCCGCGGGGTTTACCGCCGCGAGCGCTCGACCAGGCAGGAGAAGCCATAGCCGCGGGGTTTACCCCCGCGAGCGCTCGACCAGGCGCGAGAAGCCGTAGCCGCGGGGTTTACCCCCGCGAGAGCTCGACCAGGCGGGAGAAGCCGTAGCCGCGGGGTTTACACAGGCGGACGGGTGGGAGCTCTGCGTGTGCCTCTCGCGGGGGTAGAGCCGCTTTGGGTGGCGGCTAGATCGGGTGGAGGCCTGGGAAGCCGAGTCCCGTCGCCTCGTCCCAGCCCATCATGAGGTTCAGGCACTGGAGCGCGGAGCCCGCAGCACCCTTCATCAGGTTGTCGATGGCGCAGATCGAGACCAGGCGCTTGCCTTCGACGGCCCAGCCGACGTCGGCCAGGTTGGTGCCCCAGAGGAGCTTGGGCTCGGGGTAGCGATAGACGCCCTTCTTGTCCTTGACCAGGCGCAGGAAGGGCTCGTCGTTGTAGGCCCCGCGGTAGACCTTCCAGAGGTCTCTGTCCTCGGCGGGCTCCTTGAGCCAGCAGTGGGCCGTGGCCAGGACGCCGCGCACGAGCTCGATGGAGGTCACGCTGAGGTGGACCTCGGGGATCCCGAGGCCTTGGACGACCTCGGCCGCGTGGCGGTGGCCGACGGGGGCGAAGCTGCGGACGGCGTGGCTCCGCTCCGGGTGGTGACTGGCGAGGCTGGCCTTGTTGCCGCCCTCGCTGCTCCCGACCTTGAGGTCGACGACCGGCGGTCGCTCGGGGTCGAGGAGTCCCGCGCGGACGAGGGGTAGGAGGGCCAGGTTGCTGGCGGTGGCGTTGCAGCCGACCCCGCTCACGAACTTGGCGCCGCGGAGCTCCTCGCGGGTCAGCTCGGCCAGGCCGTAGACGAAGCGCTCGTTCCACTCGGGGTTGGCGTGGGGCGCCCCGTAGGTCTTCTCGTAGAGGTCGAGGTCCCGGAGGCGGAAGTCCGCCGAGAGGTCGACGATCCGCTCGGCCTTGCCGGCGAACTCCTCGATCCGCTCCTGGGCGTGCCCGTGGGGGAGCGCCAGGCAGATCACGTCCGCGGCCTCGACCGCGGCGCTGGGGACGAACTTGAGCTTGGTCCGGCCGCGGAGGTTGGGGTGAAGGACGTGGACGAACTTGCCCGCGTGGCGCTCGGAGGTGACCTGCGCGACCTCGACCTCGGGGTGATCGAGGAGGAGGCGGAGCAGCTCACCGCCGGCGTAGCCCGAGGCGCCAACGATGGAGACCCGCTTCACTCGGCCGCTTCTCCGCGAGCCGTGGCCAGGGCGAAGTCCACGATCTTGCCGGGAATGTTGACCCCCGTCGGCTCGATCGAGTTCCGGTATTCCATCGTGTAGTTGACCTCGTTCACGCTCAGGCCCCGCTCAGGGTCCTCGAACACGTCGATGGCCACCACGCCGCCGCCGACGGCTCGCGCAGCCGCCAGGCAGATCTCGTGGAGCTCAGGCGTGACCTCGCAGACCGAGCTCGTGCCGCCACGGGAGGTGTTGGTGATCCAGTGCTCCGAGCTGCGATAGATCGCAGCGATGGTCTGGTCGCCGACCACGAAGGCCCGAATGTCACGTCCGGGCTTCTTGATGTACTCCTGGATATAGAAGATCGAGTGGTGATAGGTCCCGAGCAGCTCCTTGTGCTCGAGGACGGTCTCGGCCGCCTCGCGGTCGTTGATCTTGCTCAGGAGGCGGCCCCAGGAGCCGACGCCGGGCTTGAGGACGACGGGGTAGCCCATCTCCTCCATGGCCTCGATGGCCGACTTGGGCGTGAACGCGATCTTGACCCGGGGCTGGGCGACGCCGCTCTTTTGGAGCGCCGACGAGGTCAGGATCTTGTTGCCGCAGACCTCGGCGGTCCCGTAGCGGTTGACCGTGGGGATTCCCCAGTCCTCGAGGATCTTGAGGGCATAGAGCGCGCGGCTGTGATTGATACAGCGCTCGATCACGACGTCGAAGCGCTGCATGCTGTTGTTGCCGAGCTCGAGGATCAGCTCGCGGTCGTCAATGCGTTCGTAGTCCAGCCCGCGCGAGTCGAGCTCCTTCATGAGGAGCTTCTCTTCGACGCGGATTCGGCTGGCGAGGAGCCCGATCTTCACTACTCGCCCCAGTCCTCTTCTTCCTCTGGTGCCGTCTCGAGTTTGACGGGCTTGACCGAGGTCAGCTCGAGGTCGACACCGCAGTCCCCACAGGACACGATCTCGCCGCTGGTGGCGTCGTTAGGCAGCTCGACGTCGGCTGCGCACTCGGGACAGGTTCCGTTCATGGGGTCACCTCTGGGGCGGCTCGGCCGCCGGTTGCAGGGCGGAATAATAGCTCCCGTGAGGGACGAGGAAGAGTCTCGGCGAGGGAGTTTGAGCGTGCGGAGATCGCACAGTCCGATAGGCCGAGGTCCGGTATGTTCCGAGGGTCGGGTTAGCCGCGAAGCCTAGAGGCTTACCTCCAGGTCATGTCCATGGTCGACGAGAGGCCTCAGGACTTGCTGGGCACCAGAGGAGAGAGGGACGATCATGAATGGTGTGGCATTGATCGCGATCTTGGTGGGCGTGGCTCTCGCGGTGACCTTCCTGGCCTTCCTCCAAGGCTACGCCGGGAGTCGGCTGGTGAAGAAGGAGAAGGCGCCGCCAGTCCGAGACCCCTCGTCCTCAGCGCCTACTCGCTACACGACTCTTCCTCGGGGGCAGTCTGCGGACGGACCTTCCGCGCCTCCCGGAGCGAGGAAGCGCTACGCCGTCGTGCTCGGGAGCTACGAGCAACTCGAGCCGGACCAGTTCGGCCCGCTCCTCGAAGAGGCCCTCGGGGTCCGGAGCTACGACGCGATCTCCGCGGCGCGCGACGCTCGCGGCGTGCTGGCTGAGCGGGGGGTCCCCGAGGCCGTCGCTGCGAGGCTGGCCGAGGGCCTCGCGCGCGAGGGCGTCGAAGCCTTCGCGATCCCGGCTGCGCGGATCTTGCGCGTCGGGAAGCCGATTCAGGTTCGGTTGATCAAGCCGGAGGAGGACGGGATCTACGTCACGTTGGGCTACAGCGCCCAGGCTCGAGTCATTCCCTACGAAGCCTTGGTGCTGGCCAGCGGAGGCTGGATCACGGAGGTTCGCAACCGCCCCACGCGACACCGGCGAACCAGGAAGCGCCGGGGGATTGGCCTAATGACCGCTGTTGGTGGGGCCATGTTCGGCGTCGTCGGGGCCAAGATCGGGCATGAGGCGGACAAGGCCGTCAAGGAGGCAGAGCAGGCCCGCGCCCGCCACCAGCCGAGCTCGGCTTCGACCGACGTCGGACTCGCCGACCTCTTTCTTCGGGAGCCAGACGGCTCCTTCCTCCACCTTCGCCTTCGGAATCGGGACCTCTACTATCCGCAGATCCTGGGGGGGGAGGTGACCAACGACTTCCAGCTCGACTTCAGCCAGGTCCTGTGCCGAATCCTGAACCGGGCTCCAGGCGCTTCATTCAATCCCGGCCTGGAGGTCATGATCGACCAGGCGGCGGAGGTGGACCCGATAGAGGCGCAGTTCGGCTCGGAGAAGGAGTTCACGGCCTTCACTCGTTGGCTCCTTCAGATCACCGAGATCGACGACTTGCTCCCTGAGGGAGGGCGCGCTCTGGGCGGGACGCCCTTCGAGCTGGTTGACGAAGGGCCTGTCTTGCCAGCACCCCAGTCGGAAGGTCTTGGAGGAGCGGAGGCCTCCTGACAGGCAGGCCTCCCAGCTCACTCCTCGATCTTGCGGACCACTGCCTCGTCGGGAACACCCAGAGCCTCGACCAAGGCCTTGACCCTCAGCTCGCATTGGCTCGGGTCTTCTCCAGGGCGGCAGCGGGCGTGAATCTGAACCCGCCCGTCCGGCAGGATCGAGACCTCGAGGTCCTCGGCTCCGGCGGGTGTCGCCGCTTCCCTCGCGGGTTCCTGCTCCGGAATGAAAGCGGCGCCCGCAGCTGCGGGCGCCTCTTCGTTGCTAGGCATCAGCTAGTTGGCCGGCTTCTTGGGCTGGACCTTCTTGGGCTGGACCTTCTTGGGGTGCGCCTTGCGGAGCTTCTTGGGCTTGGTCGAGCTGCGCGTGCCGCGCTTGAGGGAGGCTAGGTTCGCGGTCTTGATCGACTCGCGAGTCTGCTTGAGCCACTCGCGAGAGGTCCCTAGCTGCACGAGCTCCTTCTCGAGGCTCGCGATCTCGGTCGCCAAGCTCTGGACGCGATTCTGAAGCTCACCGGCCCGCGCCACAGCAGCCTTGGCCTTGCCGTTCTCACGCTTGACGCGCTTGAGGGCCAGCTCAGAGTTCCGCTTCTGGATCTCGGCCCGAGCCAGCTCGACCTGGAGGTCCGAGCGGCGGGTCGTCTCGGCTCGGGTCCGCTCCTCGAGGGTCTCGTTGCGAACCTGAACAGCGGCCAGCTCGGCCGCGCCCTTCTCGAGGCTAGCGTTGAGCTTGTCGCGCTCGAGGCGGAGGGCGGCGATCTCTTGGAGGTCGGCCGTGCGTTGAGCTTGAAGGGCAGCCAGCGAGCTCTTGGTTTGGCTCTGGGTCTCTGCCAAGCGCTCCTTGTCGGCTTGGAGGAGCGCGACCTCTTGCTGGAGCGCTCCGCGTTGAGCGGAGAGAGCTGCGAGCTGTCCCCGCTCAGTGGCCAGGGCCTCGGTGAGCTCGGCGCTCTGCTTCTGGAGCTTCGCGACCTCTTGACCGCGAGCCGCGACCTGCGCCTTGAGGGCGCCTTGCTCTTTGGTCAGCTTGGCCAGGGCCGCGCGGTCCTGCTTGGCCTGGAGGTCCAAGGTCTGGCGCTCCTTGCTGAGCTTGGCGACTTGAGTTCTGGCTCCGGTCACGGCCTGGGTGGCCTTGGCCAGGTCACCCTGAACCGCCTTCAGTTCGGCGCCCGTAGCCGCCAGCTGTGTACGTCCCGTCTTGACCTTGCGCTTGGCTTGACGGTTGTCGCTGACCAGGTCGTCGTATTCCCGCTCTTGGCGGGCGACGGTGGCCTCGTATTCCCGCAGCTTGCGCTCGCGAGAGTGAGAGACCTCCTCCAACTCGGCCTGGTAGAAGGCTTGCTGGTTGGCCTCAGCTTCAGCCAGGCCGTCTTCGACGACGTTAGAGCTCTGACAGCCGAGCGCGCAGCCTAGGGCGGCCATGGCTAAAGCCCGAGCGATCCACTTCCCCGATGCGATCCCGCGCATGGGTAGTCTCCTTCCATGCAGCCCACCCCCCGGTGGTGACTGCATATCCACTTGGGAGCTTAGCGCTGACCCCCTGAGCGTGCCAGGGGTCGGAGAAGATTGGGTGAATAAGGATGGGATGGTCACAGGCGGCTCCACTCGTAGTGACGCCTCACCTAGGCGAGGGTTCACTCGCCTCTTCGGTTCAGAGGGCCCCTTAGCTTCTGTCGAGTTGGAGTGAGAGCTCGAGAGCGGGGCGGCTGGCCTCGGGCACGAAGGCCTTCAGGACGTAGCTCCCTGGCCGCAATCCCAGGACTCGCACCTGTCCAGCGGCGTCCGCGCTCCGGCTCTCCACTAGACCGCCGGCTCCCTCCGAGAGGTCGACGCGGTAGTTCGTAGGCGCGGGCTCCTCGGACTCGCAGAGGAGATCGACGCCGCCAGCACCCAGAGCCCAGGTCAGACGGAGGGTTCCAGCCTCGAAGACCGCCGTCTGCGAGAGGGCGGAGGCGACGTCGTCGCCCCGCAGAGCCAGGGCAGGCGCGGGAGTGGGGGCCAGGCCACTTTGAATCTGCTGGAGGGCGCCTGCGGCTTCGTTCCAGAGGAGGGTCAGGGTCGCCTTGAGCCCAACCCAGGCAGGCTCAGGAGCCAGCTCCACGAGGGCCTGGAAGTCTGCCAGGTCGCTCTGGCAGAGGGGGCATGCCGTGAGGTGCTTGGCGCGAGCGGCCGAGAGCGTGACGCCGAGTTTGGCCTCAGGGAGGACGAGGTCCTCACGGGAGGGGCAGTAGCGGCGCTCGAGGGGTGAGGCCCCGGCCAGGAGCTGCTCCACCTGGCGGTAGGCTGAGGTCTCGCTCTCGGCTGGCTGCTGCGCTGCGAGCCAGGCTTCCATAGGGTCGTTGCTGCTCACGAGCTGCCTCCGAGGAGCCCAAAGAGCGCTCCGCACTGATCCAGGAAGGAGGTCTCGCCCAGAATCTTCCGCAGCTCGACGCACGCGTTGAACTTTAGGCCCGAGACCGAGGCCGGGGAGCGTCCCAGGGCTTCGCAAATGTCTCGGACCTTCTGGCCGGCGAGGGTTCGCTCGAGGACCTCGCGTCGGTTGGGGTTGAGGGTCGCGATCGCCTGGGCCAAGAGCTGGAGGCAGCGCTGGCGATCGAGCTGGTCGTAGACCGCATCAGCGAAGTCCGGGAGGTCGAAGCGCAGCTCGCCCTCTTCGGGGTCGTAGAGCGAGATCGCCTGCTCCTTGCGAGCGCGGTCCTTGCGGTCCATGGCCACGAAGAACCCAGTTCGGAGCAGGAAGCCTTGGAGTCGGTGTTCTCCCTCGAAGGCGAACTTGCCCTCCTTGAGGGCCTTGAAGAACTGCACGAACACGTCTTGGACGACGGACTCTAGGTCGGTCAGCCAGAACCAGTTTCGCCGCGCCCGGGTCTCGGTCATGCGACGAGTCAGGAAGCGCAGGTAGCGGTCGTAGAGGGCGCCCTCGGCCTCGCTCTCGCCACGGGCGGCAGCTTCGACCAGCGCGCCTAGCTCGTGTTCGTCCACTCGATCACCTGTGTCTTGAAAGCACCCGACCTGGGTACAGCGTGACGGCGGTCACGATTGTGACCGCCGCCAACGGAGAAGGGGGGATTTGAACCCCCGGAAGGTTGCCCTTCACCAGTTTTCGAAACTGGCACGTTCGACCGCTCCGCCACCTCTCCAGAGGGCGAGAGTTTAATGGAGACGGGACGTCGCGCAAGGTTGGGTCTCTGAGTGGTGTGCGCACACCTGAGAGCCCGAACAGAGGCAGCCCTCACAGGTCAGGCCGTCGTGCCCGGGACCCCCACCTCGTCCCTGAGTTCTTCGGCGGCTCCAGTCCGGTAGCTCGCAGCGTCCTCGAGGGTGCTTCGCTCCCAAAGTCATGGTTCTGACCTCGAAATCTGACCCTCGGGAGCGATTTCGGCGAGGAATCTCGCTAGTGCCGGGCTCTGAGTCGACCCCCACATATTAGGGGGGAGATCTGCGCTGCAGCTCAAGGCTGATGGGCCCTGGAGATGATCGGCGCTGCATCCATATCCATACGACATGTAGGGGTGATGTTAGCTCTTAGGGACTTAAGTCCTTTAAGTGTGTCTGCATATTGTGCTGGAAATTTCTCGCGAGATTTTTTCCAAATAGACTCCAGTCCTCGTGGGGGTCAGCCGAAATGGCACTAGACCTGGGGTACGAGGGGAGCAAACATGGCGATGGAGCAAGAGCTAGCTGGAGTCCTGCGATCGGCGACGAAGTCGTTGACCGTGCGGGAGCTGCGCAAGGCCAAGATCGACAACGTCACCGTGATCGAGCGGAGCCAGTTGATCGAGCTCCTGGCGAAGCTGCAGGTCGAGGGCGCCTTGGGCGCACCGGACGCCAGCGCCACCAGCAAGGAGCAGCGCCGCGTCGAGCGGCTCCTCCAAGAGAACGCCAAGCTCGGCAAGGAGAAGAGCCAGCTCGAGCACGCCAAGGGCCTCGTCGAGGCTGAGCGCGGCCGGCTGCAGGCCTCCGTCGACGAGATCACTCAGGCCGTCGGCCGCGAAATGGGCGCCAAGATCCAGAGCGACGACATTCGCGACCTGCTCAAGGAGCGTCAGAAGCTCCAACAGCAGAACCAGATCCTGGAGAAGAACCTCAAGAAGCTCCAGCAGAGCGCCCGCAACCGCCTCGACGAAGAGCTGGGCCGCAAGGTCAGCCTCGAGGAAGAGGTCGCGAGCCTGATGATCGATCGCGACCGGCTCCGCAAGGAGCTCGAGCGCTACGAGGGTGAGCACGAAGCCCTGCGCCGTGACCTCGAGCAGTTCCGCGACGAGCGGGACCGCATGGTCGACGAGCGGGACAGCATGGCTGCCGAGCGCGACGCCTTCCGCGACGAGCGGGATCGGATGCGCAATGAGCGCGACGACCTTCGCCTCGAGCGCGACGAGTATCTCAAGAGCTTCCACGGCCAGACCCAAGAGGTCGAGACGATCCGTCGCCGCCTGGCCGAGGTCGAGCGCGAGGTCGCCGAGCTGCACATGGCTCGGGAGCAGGACGCGACTCAGCTCGCGCAGCTGACTCAGGACAAGGAGAGCCTCGAGCGCCAGGTCGCTGAGCTCTCGCCGCCCGAGCCTGCGGAGGAGCCCGCCCTGACGAAGGCTCCCGAGGCTCCGCGCAGCAGCGCGGGCCGGACTCCTTCCAGCAAGAAGAGCCCCTCCGCCAAGAACCTTGGCTTCGGGTTCGGCTTCGGCGGCTCGAAGGGCCGTCGCTAAGAGACCCCCATGGCCCTCCTCGATCGTAGCTCCGCCCTCATGACCACCTCCGCTGCCCGGGGGCGAGACCTCCCCCGCGCCGCGGTGGAGATCATCGCTCGCCTCTCGGCGGAGCGCGGCCGCCTGCGGGACGAGGTGGCGCGGCTCCGCTCGGAGCTTCGCCAGGCGCCTCAGCCGGAGGCTCTAGCCCAGCTTCGCGCCGAGCGCGACGCGCTGGCGCGTCAGCTCGCTGACGCCCACGGCAAGCTGAGCAAGCAGAACACCAGCGGCGCGTTCCAGCGCCTCCAGGGTCGGCAGGTCGAGGCTCTCGGCAAGCTGGCCGAGCGCTTGGAGGGGGCCCTTAACGGCTTCAACGATCGCGCCGCGAGCTTCGATCGCCTTGAGCGGGCCGTGGCTCGCCTCGAGCAGGGGTCGCAAGCGTCGCGCTCAGCCGCGCCAGCGCCCCGCCGAGAGCAACACACTCAGCCGCCTTCGGAAAAGTGTCCGTCGCGGACGACTCGCCCGATGCCTCGCTCGGGAGGCAACGGAATGCTCGGCAACCTGCTGCGCGCCAACGTCGCGCTCCGGGGAGAGGGCGAGCCCGCTCGGACTCACGCCGCGAACACGCGGCCGGATCCGACTCCTGCCCCAGCGCCTCAGCGCTCGGGACGCCAGAGTCGGGGATCCCAACGGTCGGGGTCCCAGCCGCGGCGCCCCGCGGGGGGCGGCCTGCTCGGCAACCTAGTCAATCAGAACCTCGGCCTACGTCGTCGAGGGACTTCCAGTCACTAACGGTCGGAACGCCGACCACTTAGACCTTTTTTTCAGCTTCAAGATTATCTCGGGGGAGAGCACCTTATGGAGCACACGACGAGCGGCGGTTTCAACCGCTTTGAAAACAACAAGAACGATTCGATCCTTTACGTCGGTATCGACCTGGGCACTTCCCGGACCTCGATTTCGGCCAGCAACGGCGTTCGCGAGACGGTCGCGAGCATCGTGGGTTACCCCCGCGACGTCGTGTCCCGCAAGCTCTTGCAGCGCGACATTCTCTTCGGTGAGGAGGCGCTCAAGAACCGCCTCGCCCTTGACGTCTATCGTCCGCTCGAGAAGGGCGTGATCAAGCACAGCGACTCGACTGGCGCCGCGTCGGACGACGTCGAGGCCAACCTCGAGGCGGCTCGCTCTTTGATCCAGCACGCGGTCAGCTTGGCTCGTCCCAAGCCCGGCCAGCTGGTCTACGGCGTCGTCGGCTGCCCCGCGCAGGCTTCGATTCACAACAAGCAGTCGATCATCGAGGCGGCCCGCGAGGTCCTGGACTCGGTCGTGATTTGCAGCGAGCCCTTCTCGGTGGCTTACGGCCTCGAGCGGCTCCAGGACTGCCTGGTGATCGATATCGGCGCCGGGACCACGGACCTCTGCCGCATGAAGGGCTCGATGCCCGACGAGGAGGACCAGATCACGCTGACTCAGGCTGGTGACTTCGTCGACAACCAGCTCTTCGAGCTCTTCAAGAGCCGTTGTCCTGATGCCAGCTTCAACGTGAACATGGTTCGCGACGTCAAGGAGCAGCACGCCTTCGTGACCGAGGCGGCCGAGCCTGTGCTCGTGACCTTCCCGGTTCGCGGCAAGCCCAAGACCTTCGACGTGACCGCTGAGATGCGGAAGGGCTGCGGCCGGATCGTGGAGCCGATCGTCGAGGCGGTTGACCGTCTCGTGTCGACCTTCGACCCTGAGTTCCAGGATCGTCTCCGCAACAACGTGATCGTCGCTGGCGGCGGCAGCCGGATCCACGGTCTCGACCGCGCGATCGAGGAGGCCCTCGGCCCCTACGGTGGTGGTCGGGTTCGCAGCGTCCAAGAGCCGGTCTACGCTGGTGCGAACGGCGCGCTCAAGATCGCCTACGACATGCCTGTCGAGGCCTGGGAGCAGCTCCGCTAGGCGGGGCTGTGAAGGTCATAGCCTACGCCCGTACCAGTTTTCACGAGCAGGATGAAGGGGGTTTCCCCTCACTCGAGGAACAAGAACGGGTTCTCCGAGCGTTCGCTGAACGCACGGGCCTCACGCTGGATAAGGTCCACACCGATTACGGGTTGACTCCTACCCAGGCCACCCGCGCGGGGCTCATTAACATTCTCGACGACATGGAGAGCGATTGGGAGGCGGTGTTGATCACCTCGCCCTGTCGGCTCCGAAACCTGACGGCGACGTTCAGCTTCGATCCTGTCGAAGAGCTGCGCACCGAAGGGAAGCGGGTCCTAGTCACCAACGACACGACGGCCAAGCAGTTGGCCGAGGTCGTGGCTCGGATCAAGGCGACTCGTCCGGCTCCGGTCCGGCGGGTCAAGGGCGACACGGCCCGTCACAAGCGAGAGGTCGCTCAGCGACTTCTCCGAGGACGGGAGGAGGGGGCTCGAGCTGGCAAGCACCAGAGCGGTCCTGCTCCCTTCGGCTATCGGCGCGATTACTCCAAGCGGAGCGCCGAGGGGGTCCGGCTCGTGCCGGACGAGGCCGAGGCAGACGTGGTCAAGATGATCTTCCGTGAGTATCTCCGTCTCCGGAGCATGAAGCGGCTGATCAAGCTCCTAGACGAGCAGGGCCTTAAGACGCGTCGTGGCAAGCAGTGGTCTCGAGCTGGCGTGAGCTGGATTCTCAAGAACGACACCTACATCGGGCGCGTTCACTTCGGGGATATCCGGGTCAAGGGTCAGCACGAGTCGATCGTGGCCCCGATTACCTTCAACAAGGTTCAGCAGTTGATCCGCGTTAACAACAAGCGCGGTCGCTCGACGACCAAGAAGGGTGCCAAGAAGGCGACGACCAAGAAGGCGGTGGCCAAGAAGACGACCAAGAAGGTCGCCAAGAAGGCTGCTCCTGAGCCCAAGGAGGCGGTCAGCGAGACCCCCGCAGCGGCGATAGCCCCTGCGGCGATCGAGCAGCCAGCTCCGAAGGCAGATCCCAAGGCTGGACGGGCTCGCGAGACGCGCTCCCGCCGCCAACGGCGCCAACGCGTCACCGCGTCCGTCTAAGCGAAGCGCGATTCAAACCTGCGGCGCGGCCTGGAGTGATCCGGGCCGCGCTGTTCTCGTTTGGAGCCCTACTCCGAAGGCTCCCAGGCGCGAGCGCCGGTCAAGCCTCTAGTTTGACGGGCGCCAACACCCGCAGCCCCTCCCCTGCTGAGGAGGAGAGGCGCCCCTCTAGCCGGCTGGCGCAATCCGCCTCGCGTGGACTCAGGCTTCCCCCGGCGGGGCCGCGCTGGATCACCTCAGCGAGGCAGGAGCTCGAGCGCCTCTTGTGCTGCGCGCTGCGACTCGGCGTCGCCCTGCTCGATCGCGCGCTGTAGCCAAGCGCGCGCCTGCGAGGGGTTGGCCTGAGAACCTCGCCCAGCGGCCAGGTAGCGGGCAAAGACGATCATCCCTGGCGCGTAGCCACCCTCAGCCGCCGCTCGGGCCCAAGCCAGGCCCGTCTCTTCCTGTCCTTCATCCCGCTCGCAGAGCTCTGCCAGCCGCACCATGGACTCGGCGTCGCCGCGCTTCGCGGCTTGCTGATACCAGTGGAGCCCCAGCCGCTGGTTCGTCGGAATCGTTGTCGCCTCGAGACAGAGCTTCGCGAGGCAGCGCATCGCAGTCACGATCCCCGCATCTGCTGCGACCTTCAGGAGAGCGGTCGCTTCGGACTCGTCTTTCGCGACGCCCCGCCCCTCGGCGTAGCACTCGCCGAGGTTGGCCGTGGCTTGGGCGTTCCCCAGGGCCGAGGCCCTGAGATAACACCGCACCGCGTCCTGGTCGCTTTGCTCCACGCCCCTGCCGATCTCGTAGGCGTAGCCGAGGTTGCACAGCGCGTTAGCGTCTCCTCGAGCCCCGGCCTTCTGAAGCCAGAGCACGGCCTCCTCGCCCTCGCCGGCCCTGAGAAGGTCGCTGCCGAGCTTGCTCATTGCGCGGAGGTGCCCCCTCTCAGCCGCGAGGCGATACAGGCGGGAGGCTTCCTGCGGGTCCTTGGGGCCGCCCCGACCGTGCTCCAACATGCTTCCTAGGCTAGCGAGCGCTTCGAGATGGCCGCCCTCGACGGCCTTGCGAAGCCAGTCTCGCGCCTCGGCTGGGTCCTTTGCTCCGCCTCGTCCTCTCGAGAGAAAGGCCCCGTAGAGCTGCTGGGCTCGCGGGTCGCCTCCGAGGGCTCCGCGCCTCGCCCACTCTCGCGCTTTGGCGACACTGGCCGGGGCGCCTTTGCCGGTTAGGTAGGCTTGCGCAAGCCAATACATGGCTTTGGATTCGCCGGCCTCAGCCGCGCTGCGGAATGCGCGCAGCGCAGAGACGTGGTCGTTCGAGGCGCGCGCGCTCAAGCCAGCCTTGAGAGCCGCCGCTCCTGGGGCCTGAGCCGTCGCCGCTGGGGAGGGAGATTCGCCGAGCGTTGGAGAGGGGGTCCCTTGCGCCACGCTGGCCTCGGGCGTCGAGCTCTCTCCGGGATCCGAGGCCAGGACGCGCCACGTAAGGAATGTGATCAGGACGAGGAAGGCAGCCGTGCAGAGGAGGAGCACCCGAATCCGAGCAGGCTCACCCCCTTGCTGGAGCTTGGCCCGCACCTCGTCAAAGTTTGGGCGCAGGGCGGGGTCGTAGTGGAGGCAGCGGGCCAGGAGCGTCTCGAGCCAGGGAGGAGCGTCGGGTCGCAGGTCACGCAGCGGGCGGATCCCCGCGAAGGCGCCGGTCCGCACGAAGGCTAGGAGGGTCTCGCCGTCGACGGGAGGTCCTCCTGTGAGCGCGGCGTAGACCAGGGCCGCCCAGCCGTAGACGTCGGTCGCGAAGGAGACTTCGTCCTTTCGCCCCCGCGCCTGCTCAGGAGCCCAGTAGCCGGGCGTCCCGAAGAAGACGCCAGTCTGAGTCAGGCGCTCGTGCGCGTCTTCTAGGTCGCGGGCCAGCCCGAAGTCCGTCAGGCAGGACCCCGTTTCAGGTCGCATGAGGACGTTTGCGGGCTTCAGGTCTCGGTGAAGAATCCCCTGAGCGTGCGCATGGGCTAGGGCGTCCGCTTGCTCCTTCGCCAAGCGGAGCGCCTCCTCGACTGGGAGCGGACCTCGCCGGAGTCGCTCGTCGAGGGGCTCTCCTTCGACGAACGCCATTACGAGATAGGGAGTCGGGCTCTCTCCGGCGTCCAGGACCGGGACGATGTGTCGGTGTCGGAGTCGTCCAAGAGCCCGAACCTCGGTTCGAGTTCGCTGCAGCGCCCGTGGGTCCTCAGCTCGATGCTCGTGGAGGACCTTGAGCGCCACCAGTCCGCCGGTCCTCGAGTCGCGTGCGCGATAGACGATGCCCATCCCGCCACGACCGAGTTCCTCTGCTACCTCGTAGGGGCCCACACGTCGCACGACGCGATCCTAGAGCCAGCGGCAGCCAGATCCGAGGACGAGACCCAGGAATCCCTTCCTCGAGGCGTCCAGACTCGCCGGGGAGAGCCGCGCTACCTGTCTCCATGCAGCACGCGCCTCAGATCGGTCCCTGCCCGATCGTCTGGGAACTGCGAACCACATGAAGCCAGGCAAATTCGCCGCGCGGGGTCAGAGGCCGGCCCCGTGACCGAGGGATCGGACCCGTCCTCTCGTGGGCGCGGGTCGGATCAGTCTGGCATTCTGTCTCCATGCAACAGGTTCCTAGGATCGGCCCCTATCAGATCGTGGCGGAGCTCGGCCGCGGCGGAATGGGCGTGGTCTATGAGGTCAGCGATCCAAGCCTCCCCGGGCGTCGACTTGCCCTCAAGCAGATCCTGAAGAACCTCTGCGGGCCTGACGCCCTGAGGCGCTTTGCGCGCGAGGCAGAGATGCTCGCCAAGGTCCAGCACCCGAACGTGGTTCGGGTCTATGCCTGCACCTTGGACCCCGTCGCATACCTCGTGACCGAACTCGTCGAGGGACAAGACCTCCAGAGCGTGAGCTTGCGAGAACACCTCGAGCCAGAACGATGCGCGGAGATCGTGGCTCAGCTCTGTGACGCGATCGGAGCCCTTCACGGGGCTGGGATCATTCACCGGGATCTGAAACCGGAGAACGCGATTTTGCGTCCCGACGGGACACCTGTGTTGCTCGACTTCGGCCTCGCGCGAGAGCTGGACGGCGAAGGGCTGACCCGGACGGGCGAGGTCCTGGGCACGCCGGCCTACATGTCGCCGGAGCAAGCCGACGCAGCCAAGGACATAGACGAGCGGACAGACGTCTACGGGCTCGGCGCGATCTTGTTCCAGCTCATGGCCGGACGAGCGCCCTTTCGAGCCGAGAGCCTAGTCAGACTCCTCTACAAGGTCCTCCAGGAGGAGCCCGACTGGAACCTGCTCAAGGAGCGTGGAGTCCCCGCTCCGCTGATGGCCGTCACGCAGCGAGCCATGGAGAAAGAACGCGACGATCGCTACCCCTCTGGGCAGGCCCTCGCGGCGGACTTGCGCCGCTTCCTCGCAGGAGAGGCAGTCCTGGCACAACCCCGCAGGCGCCCCAAGGGACCCCTGATCGCAGGGCTCGTGATCTTGCTGGCAGGTGCAGTAGGTCTAGGAGCGGCCCTCAACTCCAGGAGTGAGGAGGAGGGGCCGAAGGCGAGCCAAGCGCCGAGCGCCGAGCCCACTCCCAGCCAAGTGGACGAGCTGGCGGGAATGACGAGCCTGCAGTTCGGAGAGCTGCCCGCGGAGAGACGAGCAGACCTGATCGAGGAGTTTCTGGGCCGGCTCGATAAGAACCAGCTCGACGTGGCCCTGCAGAACCTGCGCGGCAGGCCACTCTGGCAGGCCGAGGTCTACAGCGGAGAGGAGAAGAACACCGGCCTCCTGGAGCGAGGAGCGCTCTTCCTGCCGGGAGACGCCATCGCGAACTGGGTCGGGACCGAGCAGCACCTGATCGGCGTCTCCGCCAAAAGCGGCTCGCGACTCTGGAAGTTGAACCTTCCTCACGTCGTCAACGCCTGCGTTCTAGCCCCAGACGGGAAGAGCCTCCTGGCCTTCGACACCCCCTTCCTCGCGAGCCGCGTCCGGCCCTCCCCCAAGGGTTGGGAACACGACGCGTTCGTGATCGAGGCCTTCGACCTGGGGCTCAAGGAGAGCGACTACAAGGGGCGGCCCGTCAAGTGCGCAGCCTTCAGCCCAGACGGCCAACGCCTCGTCCTGGGGCTCGGCGCCCGAAAGCCGATCAAGCGCAGCGGCGCGATCTTAGTCGATCAACTCGACACGTCGCCGCCTCGAGTCCGTCCGCTAGGGACGTCCCCGGAGAGCGCGAGCGCCATGACCTGCGCGATCGCCTGGAGCCGCGACAGCCAGACCGTGTTCACCGGAGGCCAAGGTGTCCACGCCGAGGAGCTCGCGACCTTCGGGTTCGACCTCAGCGGCGAAGAACCACGGCTTCGGTTCAAGGCGCCGACCGGAATGGCGCGGAGCATGACGACCTTCGCGATCTGCCTCCCAGGGGGAGATCTGGTTCAGGCCCAGAAGAACGGCTTCGTCCGCCGCTTCGAAGAAATCGCCAAGCTGGACGGGCCGATCCCACCTTCAGCGATCAGCTCCTTCGTGACCCCCGGCAAGACGCTGACCAAGACCCACACCTCCATGGTCACGGGCGCCATGGCCACCGAAGACGGGAACTGGGTCTACACCGTCTCTGGCCCCATTGAGAAGGTAGCCGAGCCCGTCCGCGAGCTCAGCGTGTGGCGTCGAAGCTCACCAGGGGGCCCCTTCAAGCTCGCTTTGGGCCCGCTGGACTATCCCTCCTCTGCGCGTCGCGCCTACCTCAGCCAGGACGGGAAGCGGCTCCTCCTCGTGTGCATGGACGGGATTATTCGCTGCTACGACGCCTGGCTGCTCAGGCAATAGCGCTGAGCGCTGCAAATGTCTGAGCTAGGGGTGATGATCCCCCGCTCGTGAGCGACCCGAGCCCACCCCCAGAGAAAGCCTCCCCCCCCGAGCGAACCAAGTTCGGGACCTTTGGAGGCGTGTTCACGCCGAGCATCCTCACGATCCTCGGCGTGATCATGTTCATGCGCGCCTCGTTCGTAATCGGGAACGCAGGCGTCCTGGCAGCGATTGGGATCCTGATCGCCGCCAAGGCCATCACCTTCTCGACTGGCCTCTCGCTCTCGGCCATTGGCACCAACATGCAGGTCCGCGGCGGGGGGGCCTACTTCCTGATCTCGCGGGTCCTCGGTCCCGAGTTCGGCGGCGCCATCGGGATGGCCCTCTTCGCCGCCCTCGCGCTCTCGGTGCCCTTCTACATCCTGGGCTTCACCGAGGCCCTCCTGCTTAGCTTCCCCGGTGCCGCCCCTTATCAGCTCGTGATCACCCTCGTGACGGCCGCCCTGATCCTGGGCGTGGCCTTCGTCGGCGCGGACTGGGCGATCAAGACCCAGTTCTTCATCATGGCGATCCTGGTCCTGGCGATTGTGGCCTTCATGGGCGGCGCCGCGCTCCTCTTCGACTTCGCGCGGCTCAAGGAGAACCTAGCGCCGGGCTACTCGCCGACCCCCTCCGGTGGGACCTACTCCTTCTGGTTGATCTTCGCGATCTACTTCCCCGCGGTCACAGGCATCGACGCTGGCGTGAACATGTCGGGAGACCTCGAGGACCCGGCCAAGAGCCTGCCCCGCGGAACCCTGGCCGCAGTCGGCGTCGGCTTCGCCGTCTACCTCGTACAGGTGATCCTCTGCGGTGGCGCCTTCGAGCGCGAGATGCTGATCCAGGAGCCATACGGGATCCTCAAGGACAACGCGCTCTTTGGCTTCGGATTCGTCGTCGTAGCTGGAGTGTTCGCGGCCACCCTCTCGAGCGCCCTGGGGAGCGCTCTCGGGGCCCCGCGCGTCCTGCAGGCTGTGTCACGCGACGACGTGTTGAGCTTCCTGCGTCCCTTCGCCAAGGGAGCGCCGGGGACGGACGAGCCGCGTCGCGCCCTCGGCCTGACCGCAGTGATCACGGTCGCGATCCTGGTCTGGGCGGAGTTCTCGCGGCGGACTGGCGGCGCGGCGCTCAACAGCGTGGCCGCAGTGATCACGATGTTCTTCCTCTACACCTACGGAATGATGAACCTGGCGGCGTTCATCGAGGCCTTCGGCAAGAACCCCTCCTGGCGACCCCGGTTCCGCTTCTTCCACTGGTCCGTGGCCCTCGTCGGAACCGTGGGCTGCGTCGCGGCGACCTTCCTCATCGACTGGCGAGCCGCCATAGCCGCCGTGCTCTTGATCACGGGCCTTCTCTTCTATCTCAAGACCCGGCGCTTCCAGGGAGGCTACGACGACGCTCGCCGCGGGTTCGTGTTCTCCTCGCTGCGCAAGAACCTCCTTCGCCTCTCGAACATGAAGGAGGACTCCAAGAACTGGCGCCCGACGGTCCTCGTGTTCTCTGGCAACCCAGGCTCGCGGGAGACCCTGGTCAGCTACGGCGTCTGGCTCGAGGCCAACCTCGGCGTCGTGATCCTGGCCAACGTCATCAGCGGGAAGCTCGACGCGCAGCACCGCAACCAAGCCCAAAAGCAGCTCGACACCTTCTGCGAAGAGCGCGCGCTCCAGGCCCTGCCCATGGTGATGGTCTCCGACGACGTCGGGCGAGGCGTCGAGGCCGTGATCCAGACCGCTGGGCTAGGGCCGCTCCAGCCTAACCTCGTGATGTTCGGCTGGGCCGTCGGCTCGGGACGGCTTGGAATGCTCGGTCGCTTTCTCCGGACCGCGGCGGCCATGGAGAAGGGCTGCCTCCTCCTCAAGGAGGGGGCTGACGCTCCGATCTTGCCGCTGCGGGAGGCGGCGGCCGAGGGGAAGGCAGAGCGCCGTCAGATCGACGTCTACTGGCGTGGCCGCCAGAACGGGGAGCTGATGCTCCTCCTCGCGCACCTCCTGACCAAGAACTGGGAGTGGAGCAACGCCTCGCTCCGCGTCCTGCGGGTGGTCCCGAACGAAGCTGGCCGAGAGCCTGCCCTCTCAGCCCTCGAGGGCCTGATTCACGAGGCTCGCGTTCACGCCGAGGCTGAGGTGATCGTGAGCGACATGCCATTCCCGCGGCTCCTGCGAGAGACGAGCAGCGACGCCGCGACGGTCCTGCTCGGGTTCATGATCCCCACAGAGGAGGTCGAAGAGGCCTGGCACACCGGCGTCTCAGCGCTCCTCGACGACTTCGCGCCCACGACGCTCCTCGTCTGCAGCAATAACGAACAGAACCTGCTTACAGCATGAACGACGATCCCGAGGCCAATCCTTGGCAGACCCTCTCGAGCCGAGAGATCTACAAGAACCCCTGGGTCAGAGTCCGCGAGGACTCGGTGACGCGCCCAGACGGGGAGCCTGGGATCTACAGCGTGGTGGAGATGCGCGCAGCGACCGGCGTCGTCGCGCTGGACAGTGAAGGCAACGTTGTCCTGGTGGGTCAATATCGCTATCCGACCGAGCGCTACAGCTGGGAGACCATTCAGGGCGGCGCCGAACCTGGCGAAGCGCCTCTGGCTGCGATTCAGCGCGAGCTCCGCGAAGAGGGCGGCTTGGCCGCAGGGCGCTGGGAGCAGCTCGGCGCCGAGGTGCAGCTCAGCAACTGCGTCAGCGACGAACTGGGTTACCTCTACTTGGCTCGCGATCTCGACGTCGTGGGTCCCCCTGAGCCCGACGGGACAGAGGTCCTCGCGCTCAAGCGGATTCCCTTCGCCGACGCCCTCGCCCAAGCCCTGAGCGGTGAGATCTCTGACGGCATGAGCGTGATGGGGCTCTGTCGTGCCGCGGCGCACCCGGACCTGCAGGGCTTGCTCTAGCCGCGCTCTTCAGCGCAGGCGGAGCTCGGACCAGGCGTAGTCGTCGAGATTGGAGAGACCCGTCTCGAGGGCCGCTCGGTAGTGGACTCGGGCCTGGCTGTGCTTCCCTTGACGCTCCGCCACGATTCCGAAAAACGTCCGTGACTGACAGATAGCGCGGGCGGACTTGGCGGTGGCGACCTCTAGGAGCTGGGCCTGACTCAGGCGCCCGAGGAGATACTCGCGGATCGGGCGCGGCCACGGGTCAGGGTCTGGCCAGGTCTTGACGAACTGAGGGTCGCCCGTGAGCGCTGTCGCCCAGAGGCGCGGATAGGGGTCGCGGCGGTGGGCGGCCTTGATGGATCGCTGGAGGCTCTCGAGCGAGCCTTGGGTGTCACCCAGAAGATGCTGGGCCCGGGCCTGCTTGGCGAGGGTTCTGCTCAGGCCGGGGATCTCGTTTCGCGGGGTGTGGCGATCCGCCAGCGCGGCTTCCCGCAGCTTGAGGGTTGTTTTGCTCCACTTCACCGACTCGGCGAACTCCCCGAGGCGGAAGTGAGCCTCCGATCTCCAGAAGGCATGCCTGGGTCTGTTGGGTTCCGCGCGCTGTAGCTCCTCGAGATCTCTGAGCGCGTCAGCGAGATCCCCTCGAAAGAGGTAGGCGACGGAGCGGTCCGAGCGGGCGCGCTCGGCGGGGAGTGAGTTGGGGCTCGGCGCGAGCGAGAGGACGCGCGTCGTGTCTCGAATCACTTCGTCGTAGCGGGAGAGGTTGAGGTATTCGGCGGCTCGACCCGTGAGGGCGCCCAGGTGGTCGGGGTCGAGCTCGAGGGCCTGATCGTAGTCCTCGAGACTGGTCGGATCAGAGAGGGCTCGCTTGAGGTCGGCGCGCACGACCCAGGGGTGTGCGAGGTGAGGTCCCAGCTCGACGGCTCGCTCAGCGTCAGGGAGCGCGAGCTTGTGTCTCCCCAGGGCGATCTGGACGGCGGCTCGATCTGCGCGGTGCAGCGCCCCCTTGGGGAAGATCTGGACGGCCTTGTCCAGGGCGCTGAGGGCTCCCTTGTAGTCACCTTCCAGGCCGCGAAGCTTGCCGAGGGTGGCCCAGGCCGTGTTCGACTCGGGGTTCGCCGCCAAGGCGAGCTCGACGTCGCGCTTGGCCCTGGGGAGGTCACCGCGTCCTATGTGCACTTGGGCGCGGACGCTGTATGCGGACGCGAGGGACGCGTCGAGCTGGATCGCCCGACTGAGGTGGTCGAAGGCCAGGGCGGACTTTCGCTTCCGGAGCGAGAGCACTCCCAGGTAGAGCTGAGTCCGCGCGTGGTCCGGCGCGAGCCGCTCGGCCTCGCGGACGAGCTCCGCTGCGCCGGGGGCGTGCAGAGCGAGCGCCCGATCGCAGCGATTGAGGAGGTCTTCGAGCTCAGTCGGAGCGAGAGGAGTCGACGTCGGCTTCGCGCTGGGCTGAGGCGGTATGGATGCGCCTGGAGCCGAAGCCTTGACCGCTGGAGACGAGACGCTGGGCCTCAGCGGAGGCGCGCTCTTCCCCAAGGCATGCCAACCCGCAGCACCGCCGACCCCAACCAGGACCAGGAGGAGCGCCGGGTGGGGGCGCCTGGCCGAGGGCGCGGGCCCCCCCGTCTCGAGGGCTTCGAGAGCGTCTAGGAGCGCCAGCGCGTTGGGGTATCGCTCGGCTGGATCCTTGGCGAGGCAGCGCAAGCAGATCGCCTCGAGGCCAGGCGGGAGGGGCACCAGCCGAGAAGGCGGGATCGGCGCCTGGCTGAGGGTGGCCTGGAACGCCTCGAGGGCGCTGGACCCGGTCACGGGAGGGCCACCGGTCAGCATCGCGTAGAGCGTCGCGCCGACGCCGTAGACGTCGAGGGCTGGGGAGTGCTCTCCAGAGTGACCGAGCTGCTCGGGGGCTAGATAGCCAGGTGTCCCCATGATGGTGCCGGTTTGGGTCAGGCGATCGAGCTGACTCCCGAGATCCTTGGCGAGGCCAAAGTCGCCCAAGATCGCGACCCCGTCCGAGGCCCTGAGGAGGACGTTCTCTGGCTTGACGTCGCGGTGCAGGATCTCTCGGCCGTGGGCCGCGCTGAGCGCTGCCGCCAGCTGCAGGGCCACCTCGACTGCCTCCTGCGGTCTGAGCGGGCCGGTCGTGTCGAGTCGCTCTTGGAGCGTGTGACCCTGGATCAGCTCCAAGACGAGGTAGGGGCGCCCGTCGCCGGCGATCCCGTAGTCCCGCACCGGGACCACGTTGGGGTGCCTGAGCTTGGCGAGGGTCTCGGCCTCGAGCTGGAACCGGCCCATGCGTTGAGCCGTTGGTCGGAGGAGGAGCTTGAGAGCAATCTCTTGTCCGTCGCGGACGTCTCGGGCGCGGTAGACCACGCCCGCTCCGCCTTCACCGAGCTGCTCTAGGAGTTGATAGGGCCCGAGGGTGGGCTCCATGGTCTGGCCTCTCCGCAGCGGTGCGCAGATTCTAGCTGGGACTCGCGCTGAGGGCTTCAGCCGCGAGGATCGGTTCCACTTGGAGGAGAGCGTCAGCGATCGTGTCCGAGAGGGACACCCCGCGATAGGCGTTGCCGACGAGGGTCAAGCCCGGGTGACGCCTGGCGGCCTCCTCTATAGCTAGGACTCGCGTCGCATGACCCGGCAGATACTGAGGGATCGCCCGTCGCAAGCGCAGGACCCGGTGGACCTCAGGGGTCGGCCTCAGGCCCAGGATTTGAGATAGCTCGCGGAGTGCAGTTTCGAGGAGTTCGGCCTCGGAGAGCTCGACGGCTCCTGGGTCACGCGAGCCGCCTATGAGGACCCGGAGCGCGACCTTGCCGCTGGGGGCCAAGTCCGCGAAGAGCGAGGAGGCGTAAATGCATCCCAGGATCCTGCGACCCTCGCTGCGCGGAACCAGGAAGCCGAACCCCTCCGGGGGGCCTGCGGGGAAGGCGCTGGCGTCGAACCCGAGCGAGACGACGGCGACGTCGGCGTAGGGAATCCCGCGCAGCAGTCCGCCCAGGTGTGGGTCATGAGGCGCGAGGAGCTCGGCCGCGGCGTAGGCCGGAAGTCCCAGCACGAGGTGCTCGGCCTCGAAGCAAGCCTCGTCTGCGAAGACTTGCCATGGCGACCCGTCGTCGGAGGTCTCTCGGCGCGTGCTCGGGAGGAGGCCTTGGACGCGGTGGCCGCAGCGGAGGAGGGGGCCGAGGTCCTCAGCGAGGGCTTCGCTGAGGCTTCCGAGCCCGCCTCGAAGCCCTCCGATCGCTCGCGGCGGGAACCCACCGCAGCGGGCGGCTCGGATCACGCTCCCGAACACGACCTCGGCCTGAGCCAGGCTGGGGAAAGCGCTCGCCAACTCGATTCGCTCAGGGTCGCCGGCGAACACGCCTGAGACGAAGGCGTCGGCCAGGGGGGTGATCTCGGGACCGAAGCGTCGGCGGAGAAAGGCGCCGACGGTCTCACGCGGGCGGGGCCGCCCGGGGCGGAGCGCCTCGCTCAGGAAGCGGAGGAAAGGGCGCGGCCCGAGCAAGCCGGGGAGGGCGCGAGGAACCGAGTGCAGCGCGCCGCGCCAGAGCACGAAGCGGCGCTTGGCGGTGGGGCTGGGTGGGCGAACCTCGGCCTCCAGCCCGGCCCAGTGGATCACCTGGTCGAGAGGCCCGCCTACAGGCGCGCGCCAGGTCTGCGGACCTATCTCGAAGGAGTAGCCAGCCACGTGCTCGGTGCGGCACCAGCCGCCCGCCTCGCCTCGAGCCTCGAGCACCGTCAGCGGCAGCTCTGCTCGGGCGATGGCCGTCGCAGCAGCCAGGCCCGCCGGGCCAGCGCCGACCACGAGCGTCCTCGGGGGACGAGAGGTGCCGAGGCCGCCGGTCTTCACGCTAGCCGGCATGGATCACCAGCTCCCCTCGTCGGCAAGTGCTCCCTGCCTCCAAGCAGCCTTCCACGTGAAGGGCAGGGCCTTGGCGTGGCGCATGGAGGGCGGAGGGGAAGGGCGCTCCTCAGCTCCCAGATCGCCCGGATTTCTCGAGGTCGTAGCGCGCATCCGAGTCGTGTTCGATCGGGGCTAGGGTTGGGCGCGGAAGGACTGCACGGCTTCGACCAGGGCGTCCACGCTCTCGTGGGGCGTCTTGGGCAGGATCCCATGGCCGAGGTTGAACACGTGCTGTTGCCCGTTGGTCTGGGCCAAGATCTCGAGGGTCCGACGGCGCGTGGCCTCGGGTCCGGCGTAGAGGTTGAGCGGGTCCAGGTTGCCCTGCAGGACGCGGCCCGGAAGCGCCGCGCGGGCCTTGGCTATGTCCAGGCGCCAGTCGATGGAGATCACCTCGGACTCGATCTGGCCCAGGTCGTCGAGCTGGGCGCCGCCGCCCTTGCTGAAGTAGATGCGCGGGATCGCGTCACCCACGCGAGCTCGGACCTCGCGGAAGAAGCGGTTGGCGGGCGCCAGGCAGAACCGGCGCCAGGCGGGCGGGCTCAGGAGCTCGGCCCAGGTGTCGAAGAGCTGGATCGCCTGGGCCCCAGCCTCGATCTCGGCCACGGCGTGCTCAATGGAGTAGGTCGTGATCAGGTCGATCAACTTGTCGGCCAGCTCAGGTCGCCCGAGGACGAGCTCCTTGGTGTGCTCGAAGTTCTTGCTCCCGCCGCCCTCGACCATGTAGCACATCAGCGTGAAGGGAGCGCCGACGAAGCCGATCAGGGGCGTCTCGGGGCCGAGGGCCTTTCGGATCCCGCTCACGGCCTCGAACACGTAGGGCGCGGCCTCGCGGGGGTCGGGCGTGTGGAAGCGCGCCAGGTCGCTCTCGTGGCGGAAGGGGTTGCGGATCTTGGGGCCCTCGCCGGTCACGAACTCGACCTCGGCGCCCATGGCCTCGGCCGGGACGAGGATGTCCGAGAACAGGATCGCGGCGTCGAAGCCGAAGCGCTTGATCGGCTGGAGGGTGACCTCGACGCAAAGGTCCGGCGTCCGGCAGAGGTTCATGAAGCTCCCAGCCGCCGCCCGGACCTTCTGGTACTCGGGCATATAGCGCCCGGCTTGGCGCATCAGCCAGAGCGGCGGGCGGTCCAGGGGCTCGCCACGGCAGGCGCGGAGGAAGCGCGGGGTCTCGTCGCTCATAGGGAGGCTCCAAAGGCGATCGCGAGGCTCTCGCTGAGTGCGCTGGCCGTGCGATCGAAGTCGTCTTGGGTGTGGGCGGTCGACACGAAGCCGACCTCGAAGGCGCTCGGGGCCCAATAGACGCCTCGCTCGAGGAGCGCGGCGTGAAGCGCGGCGTAGCGCTCGGCGCCGGCGCGTTCGATGGCGCCGTAGCTGCGGGGGGCGGGGTCTTGGAAGCTGAGCCAGAAGATCGAGCCCTGACGGACGAGCTTCACGGGATGGGGTGCGAGGACGGGAGCCCAGGTCTCCTCCGCCAGCGCCCCGAGGCGATTCAGGGCCTCGAAGCCGCCGTCCCGAAGCGCGCTCAGGGCCGCGCGGCCAGCGGCCATGGCGAGGGGGTTCCCCGAGAGGGTTCCGGCTTGGTAGACCGGCCCCAGGGGCGCGATCACGTCCATGATCTCCTGGCGGCCAGCGTAGGCGCCGACGGGCAGGCCGCCGCCGATCACCTTGCCGAAGGTCAGCATGTCCGGCTTGATCCCGTAGTGGGCCGCGGCGCCGCCGGGGCCGAGGCGGAACCCGCTGATCACCTCGTCGAAGATCAAGAGCGAGCCAGCTTTGGCGGTCTCGTCCCGCAGGCACTCCAGCCACTCCTGTCGCTGAAGCAGGAGCCCGCAGTTGGCCGGGACGGGCTCTACGATCACGGCTGCGATCTCGCCCCCGCGCGCGGCGAAGAGCTCGCGCACGGCAGCTTCGTCGTCTAGGGGCAACACGATGGTGGTGGCCGCGATCCCAGCCGGGATCCCAGCCGAGTCAGCCTGTCCGCTGGTCGCGAGGCCTGAGCCCGCCTTGACGAGGAGGTAGTCCGCGTGGCCGTGATAGCAGCCGTCGAACTTGACCACGAGGTCGCGCTTGGTGAACCCGCGCGCGACGCGGACCGCGCTCATGACGGCTTCGGTCCCAGAGGACACGAAGCGGATCCGCTCGGCGAGGGGCTGGAGTTCTCGGACCAAGCGCGCCAACCCGACTTCGTCGGTGTGGGGCGTGCCGAAGCTCGTCCCCAGCGCGGCGGTCCGCTGGATCGCCTCCACCACCGAGGGGGCCGCGTGCCCGAGGGCCAAGGGGCCCCACGAACAGCAGTAGTCGACGTACTCGTTGCCGTCTACGTCCCAGACTCGCGAGCCGGAGCCACGGGCCATGAACACCGGCGTGCCGCCCACCGAGCGGAAGGCTCGAACTGGACTGCTCACGCCGCCGGGGAGGAGATCTTGGGCCTCGGCGAAGAGGGACTGCGATTGGGTGCGCTCGTTCATGGCGCACATTGAAACACGCTCGCTTGGGACGAGTTGGGGTCAAGGGGGCTCTGCTCCTTAGGCCTCCGCGACCGGGGCCAGGTCGTTCTCGGCGAGGTAGTAGGCGTCGAAGGCGCCGGCGGCCCAGAGCAGAAGTCCGACGCCGACTCCGAGCTCGTAGGTGAAGGCGTGAATGCTGGCTGGGATGAGGGCTGAGGCGACGAGGAAGGTCGCGCCGCGCCCGAAGTGACCGAGGTAGGCATGCCCTGCTCCGGTGTAGAGGAGCGAGAAGGCGCCGGCCAGGAGCGGGCTCTTCTTGGGCTCGAGGGGCGCGCTTCGGGCGCGTCTCCGCGCCTCGCGGTCTCTGAGGATCTTGGGTGGGAGGTTCCGGTCCAGTCGGTTCATGGGGCTCCTGGTTTCTCGGCGGGGCTCTACCTCTTGTTCGCTTCGCGCGCGGGAGCGTTACGGGGAATCCTGGCAAACCAGAGCGGCGGGTGGCGCGATGGCGCCGGGAGGGCAAAGGGGAGACACTTCTCGCGTGACTCCTCCGAGCTCCGATCCAGGTAGGTGAGCGTGCCCTCGGCCTCTCGCCGCGGCCACTCACTGGCTCTCTCTGCAGCGCTCGCGGCTGGGCTGCTCTTCGTGCTGGAGCTCTCTTTCGGGCGCTCGCTCCTCCCGCGCCTAGGAGGCAGCGCCGGCGTTTGGACGACTTGCCTCTGCTTCTTTCAGGCCGCCCTCCTGGCCGGATACCTCCTGGCGCATGGGGGTCAGCGGCTCGGTCCCAGGGCCCAGGCGCTCGCGTTCCTAGGCCTCTTGGGGTCCGGCGCGCTCTTGCTCCCGATCGGGCTCCCGAGCGAGTGGGCTCCCGATCCGGCGCAACCAGTTCGAGGTCTGGTGTGGGCCCTGACGCGCTACCTCGGGTTGCCCTTCGTGGCCTTGGCCGCGGCTAGTCCGCTCCTGCAAAGTGTCGCCTCACGACGAGGGGAGAGGCCGCAGAGCGTCCTCGCGGCGAGCAACGCCGGGAGCCTGCTCGGGCTCTTGCTCTATCCGCTGCTCCTAGAGCCCCTCTTCGACCTCGGGACCCAGGCCTGGGGCTGGGCTCTGGGCTATGGGCTCTTAGGAATCGCGTGTGTGATCGCTTTGCGCGGGCGCCAGGACGTATCGCCGGCGAGGGAGGTGGAAGGGCAGGGGGTGCCGGGGGCCCTGGTTGGTGCGGCTGAGGGCGATTCTGTCGCGGCAGAGTTCGCTCCGGCGCCGGACCTCGACTCGGAGCCAGCGCTCTCGGCGGGCGAGTCTCCTTGGCAAGCGACGTGGCTGGGGTGGTGCGTGTTGGCGGCGGTCCCAGCCGCCCTCCTCTACGCGATCACGACGACCCTCTCGACCTTCTTTCCCCCCCTGCCCTTGCTCTGGGTGCTGCCTCTGGCGCTCTACCTCGCTGGAATGTCTCTGGCCTTTGCGCGCTCGCGCGTCCACTCGCCCTCGAAGCTCCTGGCCCTGGTGCTGCCGCTCACGGCGGCGGGCCTGCTGGTCAGCTCTTACCTCCTCCCAGCCCTGGGGCGGCGACCCACCTGGCTCCTGGCGGCCTTGATCGCCCACCTCTTGGGCTTCGGGCTCCTGGCCTATGGGCTGCACCGCCAGCTGGCTCGGAGCGGCCCCGCCGCCGGCGCGGCTCCGGCCGAGGTGACTCGCTACAACCTGGCCATAGCCTGCGGAGGTCTCGTGGGAGGGCTCGCAGGAGGGGTCGCGGCTCCCCTCCTCCTCCAGAGCCCGGTCGAGTATCCGCTCCTCTTGGGCCTCGCCCTCTGTCTGATCCCCGTGGGACGCGGCGGCCGCGCGCGCCTCTTCGCCGCGGCCCTGACCTTGCCGATCCTCTTGGCGGGGCTCCAGCCGAGCGTCCTCAGCCACACCTGGCCCGCCCTCCTGGCCGCCTCTGGGCTCGTGATCGCTGCGGGGTTGGCCTTCGGCTGGAGCCGCGTGCGGATCGGGTTGACCCTCGGGCTCCTGGTCGGCGTCGCGGCCTGCCGCCCAGGCCCGGCCGAGCTGCGCTCGGCGCGGAGCCTGCACGGGATCCACCGCGTCGTCAGCCAGGACGGGTTTCACCACTACCTCTCGAGCGGTGTCGTCCACGGTCGACAGTCGCTGGATCCTGTCGGCCGCTCGTTGCCTCGGGCCTACTTCGCCCGCGAGGCCCCCCTGGGCGAGGTGATCGGCGCTTGGAGTGACGCTCACCCTGAGGCCAGGGTCGGCGCGATAGGGCTCGGCGTCGGAGGGGTCTTGCCCTACGCGAGGAGGGGCCAGCGCTGGCGCTTTTGGGAGCTGGATCCGGCCGTGATCGCCATCGCCCAGGACCCCGAGCTCTTCAGCTACGTCCGCGACGCGCGGGGGCGAGGGGCCGGGGTCGAGCTGCTCCTGGGCGACGGGCGCCTAGGCCTAGCCGCTGAGCGCGGGGAGCCGCGCCATGACCTCTTGATCCTGGACGCCTTCTGGGGCGACGCGGTCCCGATCCACCTCCTGACCCAAGAGGCCTTCGACCTCTACGCCGAGCGCCTCGAGCCAAGGGGTCTGTTCGTGCTCAACATTTCGACTCGCTACCTCGACTTGACTCCCCTCGTCGCCGCAGAGGCCGCGCGCCTGGGCTGGGTCGGGCTCCAGCGGCGAGAGAGTGAGCTCAGCGCCGAGGCTCGCCGCGAGGGGCGCTCGCCGAGCCACTCCGTGATCCTGGCTCGAGACGCCGCTCAGCTCTCGGAGCTAGTGGGCACGGGCTGGAGCCCCCTCCCCCCGCCAGCCGCGCGGCCGTGGCGAGACGAGCGGGCGAGCCTGGTCGAGGTCCTGGGCCTCCTGCGCTCGGGGCGCTGAGTCACCTTCGCTCGCCCTCCGAGGCGAGCCGGATCAGCGCTACACTGCGCGCCTCTTTGGGGCTCCCTGAGCCCAACTTCGCTGCGCTGCGGGAGAGCGACATGCCTGGCTCCGAGCACTTCTCTGGTGACTACGCCGTCGCGCGCTCGCGCTTTCGTCGGGCGGCCGAGGCCCTCGGCGCGACCCTGGAGGCCCACTCGGTCTCCCAGCGCGGGCCTCAAGGCGAGGACCTGACCATAGACGTCGCGATCTTGGGCGCCGAGCGTCCCAAGAAGACGGTCGTCGTGTCCTCGGGTCTCCACGGCGTCGAGGGCTTCGTCGGATCAGCGGTCCAGCACGCTGTCCTCACGAATCAACTCACCGATCCCAAGGCGATCCCGCCGGGGGTCCGGGTCGTGTTCCTCCACGCCCTCAACCCCTATGGCTTCGCTTGGATCCGGCGCGTCAACGAACGAAACGTCGACCTCAACCGCAACTTCCTGCGCCCGGGTGAGCGCTTCGCCGGGGCGCCTGAGGGCTACGCCGAGCTGAACGGACTCCTGAACCCGCGGCGCGCTCCGCGGCGTCGCTTCAGCCTCCTCAAGCTCAAGGCGGTCGTCCAGATCGCTCGTCACGGAATGAAGGCCCTCAAGAACGCCGTCGCGGGAGGACAATACGACTACCCCCTGGGCTTGTTCTTCGGGGGACCCGGGCCCCAGAAGACCCAGGAGATCTTGGCGGCGGAGCTCGGCCGCTGGATCGGGAGCGAGACGACCGAGCGCGTGTTCCACATAGACCTCCACAGCGGACTGGGACCCATGGGGAGCTACAAGCTCCTCGTCGATCACCCCGCCGACACGCCGGCGGTCAAGGAGCTGGCGCGACACTTCGGCTCCGACGTGGTCCAGCCCTGGGAGCCCGAGACCGGCGTGGCCTACGAGATCACGGGCGGCCTCGGGACCTGGTGCCAGAGCACCTTCCCGGACAACGGCTACGACGTCCTGGTCGCCGAATACGGGACGCGCCCGCCCTTGGACGTGATCGAGGCGCTCCACCACGAGAACCGCGCTCACCACTGGGGCGGCGGGCCTGAGGATCCAGGGACGCGCTTCGCCAAGCGGCTGATGATGGAGGCCTTCGCGCCCTCGGAGCCGGAGTGGCGGGAGACGGTCGTCCCCAAGGGCGAGCTGATCGTGCGGCGGGCCCTGCTCGCGGCTGAGTAGCGCTCATGCCCCGCGTCCTGATCGCCTCCTATCCCTTCGGGCACACCGACCCCCAAGTCCGGGAGTGGATCCAAGCGGCCGGCGGCGAACTGGTCCTCAATCCCTATCCGCGCAAGCTCAAAGCGTCCGAGGTCGATGACTTGCTGGCGGGCTGCGAGGCCGTGGTCGCGAGCACGGAGCCCTACGACGCCTTGCTCTTGGACCGACACCCGCAGCTCCGGATGATCGCGCGGACCGGGGTCGGCCTCGACAGCGTGGACCTGGAGGCCTGCCGCGCGCGTGGGGTCTGGGTCGCCACGACCCCCGACGCCCCGACGGCCTCGGTCACGGAGCTCACCATAGGTCTCGCGGTGACCCTGGCCCGCCAGGTCGGCCTCACGGATCGAGCCCTCCGGGCCGGACGCTGGGAGCGGCGCACAGGCTGGCTCCTGGGCGAGCGACGGATCGGGCTCCTGGGCTTTGGGCGGATCGGCCAGCTCGTCGCGACTTATCTCCAGCCCTTCGGCTGCGAGGTCTGGGCCACCGATATCGATCCCGGGGTGGCGCCCGCAGCCGAGCGCCTCGGCGTTCGCCTGGTCGAGCTCGACGAGCTCTTGGGCGGCGTCGACCTCCTCTCGCTCCACGTCCCCTTCACCGAGTTGACCGGCGGGATCGTCGACGCGGCCTTCCTCGGCAAGCTGCGGGAGGGGGCGCTCCTGATCAACACGGCCCGAGGCCAGCTCGTGGACGAGGCCGCGCTCTTGGCGGCCCTGGAGTCAGGGCGCCTCGGTGGGGCGGCCATCGACGTCTATCAGGTCGAACCCTACGTAGGGCCTCTTGCGTCACGCGAAGACGTCATCCTGACCGCGCACATGGGCTCGTGCTCCGACGCAGGCCGCCGCGAGATGGAGTACGGCGCGGCGCGCGCGATCGTGGCCTACCTCGAAGGCCGGGAGCCTGCGGGGCGCGTGGTCTAGGGACTCTCCCAGGACTGCATGACCTGTTGGTCGATGACCTTTCCGTCTTCGCCGACCACGTGGGCGCCGATCTCCTTCGCCCAGGCCAATAGGCCTCTCAGGACCTCAGTGCTCGGGCTGTTCGCGATCACACTGCCGTCGCCATAGGCAAGGGGAAAGGTGGCATTGCTCTCTGCCCATTGCGCCAGGTAGCCCTCTTCTTCCCAGGTCACCTCGCTTCTAGACGCGACCAACGCTACGAATTCCACTCGTTCGACTCGCCACGCTGTCGGATCTGGACGGATCACCTCGACGTGAAAGCTCACGTGTAGGCCGCGACCTCGTCGAGCCAGCCGCGAACGACGGCGTCCGAGGGCATCCGCCAGTCGCCGCGGGGCGAGAGGGCGACGGTCCCGACCTTGGGCCCGTCGGCCGTGCAGGAGCGCTTGAACTGGTTCTGGAAGAAGCGTCGCAAGAAGACGTGCAGCCACTTCTTGAGGGCGTCTAGGTCGTAGTCGCTCCCGAAGGCGACCTGGGCTAGGTCCAGGATCCGGCCCGGGCGGGCTCCGCGGCGGACGAAGTGATAGAGGAAGAAGTCGTGGAGCTCGTAGGGGCCGATCACGCTCTCGGTCAGCTGGGCGATCTCGCCTTGGGGGTCGGCGGGGAGGAGCTCGGGGCTAATGGGGGTGTCGAGGACGCTGAACAGGACCTCGCGCAGGACCTCCGTGTCACCCTCCCAGCTCTGGACCCGCTCGTTGGCGACCCAGCGGATCACGAACTGGATCAGGGTCTTGGGGACCGAGCAGTTGACGTCGTACATCGCGATGTGATCGCCGTTGTAGGTCGACCAGCCCAGGGCCTTCTCCGAGAGGTCGCCGGTCCCGAGCACCAGGCCGCAGTCCTGGTTGGCGTAGGTCATGAGGACCAGGGTTCGGAGCCGGGCCTGGGCGTTCTCGAGGGTCACGTCGCCCAGCTTGGGGTCGTCGCGGAGCGTCGCCAGGAGACCTGCGACGTCGGCCGCGCCCTCAGCGGCCGGGTGGGAGACGGCTTGGAGGACCTCCAGGCTGAGCTCCGAGATCCCGACCTCGCGGAAGGTGCCGCCCAGGGCCTCGGAGAGCTTGGCCGCGTTCCCGCGGGTCCCGGGCGTCGTGCCGAGGCCGGGCATCGTGACGCAGATGAGGTCCTTGCGCGACGCGCCGAGGAGGTCGAGGGCCCCGGCGGCGACGAGGGCCGCGTGGGTCGAGTCGAGGCCGCCCGAGACCCCGAGGACCATGCGAGTGTTGCCTATGGCCTCCAGGCGCGTCGCGAGGGCGTTGGTCTGGATCTCGAAGATCTCCCAGCAGCGGGTCGCGAGGGTCTGGGGGTCGCTCGGGAGGAAGGGGTGGCGCGCGACGGGGCGCTGGAGCTCGCCTTGGGCCTCGCGGGCCACCTGGAAGGGGATCCGGCGGAAGGGCTTGCGCGCCTCGCGCGAGCAGTCGCCGAAGCTGTTGGTCGAGAGGCGCTCGCGAACCAGGGTCTCGAGGTCCACGTCGAGGGTCACGAGCTGGTTCTCGCGCGAGAAGCGCTTGGACTCGACCAGGAGCGCGCCGTTCTCGCAGAGGAAGGCGTCCGCGTCGAAGGCCAGGTCCGTCGACGACTCGCCCGGGCCCGCCGCGACGTAGAGGTAGGCGCACTTGGCGCGGTCAGAGGCCGCCTTGGCCAAGAGCCGGCGCAGTTCGGCTTTGCCGATGGTGAAGTTGCTCGCCGAGAGGTTCGCGATCACCGTCGCGCCGGCCGAGACCTGGGCCACGTGGGGAGGTTGGTGGACCCAGTAGTCCTCGCAGACCTCCAGTCCCAGGACGAGGTCGTCTACGTCGTCGGCCGCGAACAAGAGGTCCAAGCCGAAGGGCACGTCCTCGCCGCCCAGGCGGACGGTCCGCCCCGCCTCGACCTCGATCCCCGGGCGGAACCAGCGCGCCTCTTCGAACTCGCGGTAGTTGGGGAGGTAGGCCTTGGGCACTAGGCCCAGCACGCGCCCCTGGGAGAGGACCGCGGCCACGTTGTAGAGGAGCCCCTCGACCCGGAGCGGGAGTCCGACCACGGCCAGAGGGCTCAGCTCGGCGCCGGCCTCGACCAGGTCCAAGAGGGCCTGGCTGCAGGCGTCCTGGAGGTGGCGGTCCAAGAACAGGTCCCGGACCGTGTAGCCCGAGAGTCCCAGTTCAGGGAACACCACGACCGCGTCGCCTTGGCGGTGGCTTTGACGCCAGAGCGCCAGGGTGTGCTCGCGATTGGTCGCGACGTCCGCCACCGCGACGCTTGGCACGGCAGCACTGATTCGGGCGAATCCACGCATGGGCAGAGTTTCCCATCCTTCTGGGGTCGAGAAGGGTCCCCAGGCCCGGGGCTTTCAAATCAGGGTTGCGGTGCCCCTGCCCTGTCCGACGTGTGTCTGGGTCGCGGGCCCGAGGACCGGGTCGTGGGCTGCGCTCTTCTTGGGTCGCAGAGGCGCGGAGGTCGGCGGAGACCAGGGAGAGCGAGTTGACGGGACCGAGCGCTCCGGAGTTGGAAGCGGCGGGGGCGGGTTCGGCGAGTCGAAGAGGGAGGGGAGGGGAAGCTTCGCCCGACGGGTCCGGGTCGCTGCGGCTCGGGTTCGGAACAGGCTCCCGGAGGGAGCTCTGACGCCCTCACCGACGAACGAGCCGGCAATCCAGGCGTGTTAGCCTCGGCCTGGCGTGGCGGGAGGAGTCCCGCGCCCAGGAGTCGCCCTTTTGAAGATCCTCGACTACGCCGTCGACGAGGAGCTCTTCGAGAGCGAGCGCTCGCGGGTCTATCGAGCGCACCTCGAGGGCTCTGCGGACAAGACCGTGATCCTCAAGGTCCTCAACCAGACCTATCCCTCGCCCGAGACCATCGCCTGGTTCCGCTGCGAGTTCGAGATCTTGAGCGAGCTCCGGGTCGAGGGCGTGATCCAAGCCAGCGACCTCCGCAACGAGGGTGATGTCTGGCTGATGGTCGTCGAGGACTTCGGAGGCGTCTCCCTCGACCGCGTCCTCGAGAGTGGGCCGCTGCCCTTGGAGGTCTGCCTGTCGCTTGGGGCGCAGGCGGCGCGGGCCCTGGCGGGCGTCCACGCGGCCGGCGTCGTGCACCGCGACGTGAACCCCGCGAACCTCGTCTTGAACCTCAGCACCTTCGAGCTGAAGGTGATCGACTTCGGGATCTCGACCCGCCTCGATCGCGAGCGCGCGGTGCTCTCGAGCGCAGAGGTCCTCGAGGGGACCCTCCGCTATATCTCGCCCGAACAGACCGGGCGCATGAACCGCCGAGTAGACCTCCGCACGGACCTCTACTCCCTCGGCGCGACCCTCTACGAGCTCCTGACGGGCCAGGTCCCCTTCGACTCCGAGGACGCCATGGAGCTCGTCCACGCCCACTTGGCCCGGGCGCCTCGCCCTCCTCGCGAGCTGGCGCCCGAGGTCCCCGAGCAGGTCAGCGACATCGTGCTGCGGCTCTTGGAGAAGGACGCCGAGGCCCGCTATCAGTCGGCTCAGAGCCTGGCCCACGATCTGAGCGAGTGCGAAGAGCAATGGCGCGCCGGCCGCGCCATCGACCCCTTCCCCCTAGACCGCCAGGGGGGCGAGCGCTTCAGCCTCCCCGAGCGCCTCTATGGGCGCGAGGCCGAGACGGCGCTGCTCCTAGACGCCTTCGAACGCGTCGCGGCCGGGAGCGTGGAGCTCCTCCTCGTCGGCGGTTACTCCGGCGTCGGCAAGACGGCCCTCGTGAGCGAGGTCCACCAACCGGTCACCCGCCAGCGGGGCTACTTCGTCTCGGGCAAGTTCGATCAGCTCCGGCGCGACGTCCCCTACGCCTCGATCCTGCAAGCCCTGCGCGGACTCCTGCGGCAAGTCCTGACCGAGAGCGAGGCCAAGGTCGACGCCAGGAGGGCCCTCTTGCACGCGGCTTTGGGATCCCACGGCGGCGTCTTGATCCCGGTCTTGCCCGAGCTGGAGCTCCTGATCGGGCCTCAGCCACCGGCCCCCGTTCTCGGCGCCAGCGAGACCCAGAGCCGCTTCCACCGGGCCATCGGCCACTTCGTCCAGGTCTTCGCCCAGCCAGAGCACCCCCTGGTCTTGTTCCTCGACGACCTCCAGTGGGTCGACGCCGGCTCGCTCCGTCTCCTCGAGGAGTTCTTGCTCAACCCCGAGCACACGCACCTCCTGGTCGTGGGCGCCTTCCGCGACAACGAGGTAGACGAGGCCCACCCCTTCTGCGCGGCGACCAAGAACTTCGAGCAGCGCGGGGCCAAGGTCACTCACCTCAGCCTGGCGCCCTTGGGGCTCGAGACCGTCGAGGAATACCTGGTCGACACCTTCCGGGCAGGTCCTTCGGCGACGAAGGCGCTAGCGCGCCTAGTCGTGAGCAAGACCGAGGGCAACCCCTTCTTCATGCGTGAGTTCCTGAGCCTCCTCGAGAGCGACGGGCTCGTGAGCCCGAGCCCCAAGCGGCGCGAAGACGGGGCCGTGCGCTGGCGCTGGGACCTCGAACAGATCGAGGCCCGCGGGATCACCGAGAACGCCGTCGAGCTGATGGCCGGAAAGCTCCGTCGCCTGGGGACGGAGGCGCAAGAGCTGATTCGACTCGGCGCTGCGCTCGGCAACCAGTTCGCGCTCTCGACCCTGGCTGCCGTCTCCCAGCGGCCCGCTCACGAGGTCGCAGGCCTGCTCTGGGGGCCTCTTCAGGCGGGGCTCTTGGTCGCCCTCGATCGCGGCTACAAGCTCGCTTCCCTCCAAGTCGCAGGCCTCGGGAGCTCCCTCGACGTCCGCTATCGCTTCGCGCACGACCGCGTCCAGCAGGCGGCCTATGGCCTGATCGAGCCCCAGGACAGAGCCCGAGTCCACTGGGGCGTCGGGCGTCAGCTCTTGGCTCGAGTCCAAGAGGAGAGCGTGTTCAGCGTCGTCGATCACCTCAACGTCGGGCGGAGCTGCGCCCCACACGACGAGGCGCGGCGGGAGCTCGCGGCCTTGAACCTGCGCGCCAGCCGACAGGCCAAGACCTCAGCCGCGTTTCAGTCGGCGAGCGACTACGCGCAGTTCGGCCTCGAGGCCTTGCCAGAGGATGCCTGGGAGGAGACCCGCGAGGTGGTCCAGAGCCTCCAGGAGGAGGCCGCCGAGACGGCCTATCTGTCTGGGCGCCTCGACCTGATGGAGGCCGCCTTGAGCTCCATCGAGGAGCGGGCCCGAGGCCCCGAGGACTTGACGCAGGCCGTCTTGGTCCGGATCAACGCGGCCAACGGACGCGACGACACCTGGGCCGCGATCAACGCCGCCCTGGAGTTTTGCGAGCTAGCGGGGATCACCTGCCCCCGCGAGCCGAGCGAGGCCGAGGTCGGGGCTGCGCTCACGAGCTGCATCGGGCTCCTCTCCCAGCGGACGCCAGACGAGCTGGCGGCGATGCCCGAGATGAGCGACCCCGTGGCCGCGGCCGCGGTCCGGATCATCTCGGCCGTCTACTCCTCGGCCTACATTGCCTCCCCCCTCCTGTTCGCGGTCATGGTGTGTCGCCAGGTCGAGCTGGTCGCTCGGAGCGGGAACACTCAGGCCTCGCCCCTCGTATTCGGGGTCTACGGCCTGCTCTTGGCTGGCCTGGCCGGACAAGTCGCCGAGGGCTACGCCTTCGGCAAGCTCGGCTACTCGCTCTTGTCCCGCCCGGACTCTGCGCCCGTCAGCGCGCAGTCGACGCACCTCTTCAACTGCCACACGCGCTTTTGGTGCGAGCACCTCAGCGACTGCGCCCGCGGCGAGGAGCGCGTGTTTCAGATCGGCGTCGAGACCGGAGACTACGAATACGCCTGCTACGGGATGCACGTCTCGTTCAAATACGACTACCAGCGCGGCGAAGACCTGCGGCTCCTCGTCGAGACGGCCGAGCGCTACGCGCGCGGGATCGCGCACTACGACCAGGCGATCGCGGGCAACTGCCACGCGTCTTGGCACCAGGCGGTCTTGAACCTGACCGAGGAGGTCGAGCGGCCCTGGGAGCTGAAGGGCGAGGTCTATGACGAGGCGCTTCAGTTCCCCGCGCATCACGAGGACGGCGACCGAATGGCCATGGCCAACGCCTACCTCAACAAGGTCATGCTCTGCGTGTTCTTTGGGCGCTACGGCGAGGGCGCCGCGGCCGCCGACGCCTTCGAGGGCTACGCCAGCTCCGTCCTGAGCCAGCACGACCAGCCGACCTTCCACTTCTACGCCGCCCTGACGCGCCTGCGGGCCGCTGACCCCGAGGACTCGAGCTCCGTCGAGAGAGCCCTGGGCCTGGCCCTCCCCGACCTCGAGCGCCTCGAGGGCTGGGCCCTCCACTGCCCGGCGAACTACGCGCACAAAGCGACCCTGGTCGCGGCCGAGGTCGCCCGCCTGCGCGATCCGAAGTCCGCGCGGGACCTCTATGACCAGGCCCTCGAGCTGGCCCGAGAGAACGACTTCTTCAGCGAGGAGGCGCTAGCCTTCGAGCTGGCCGGGCGCTACAACGTCGAGCGGGGACTAAAGGACGCGGGGCGCCACTACTTGCGAGACGCACACTACGCCTTCAGCCGCTGGGGAGCGCACACCAAGGTCCTCGCCCTGGAGGTCGAGTTCCCCGCCCAGCTTCAGCCCGAGCGGCGGTCCTCGAGCTCCACCACTCGGACGCGAGCCCGACCTACGACGCGGAGCAAGACCCGGGGGGGCGGCACGACGCGGGCGACCGACGGGCTGGACTTGAGCTCGGTCCTCAAGGCCTCCCAGAGCCTCTCAGCCCATGTCCGCCTCGAGGACCTGATCGGTGACCTGATGCGGATCGTGGTCGAGAACGCCGGCGCCCAGCGGGGGGTCCTGCTCCGGGAGCGAGAGGGCGAGCTGAGGATCGAGGCCGTGGCGGACCTCGAGGCCCTAGACCTCGAACCCGACCCGCAGCTCAAGGGGGAGTCCGGTTGGAGGGTCCCTCTCTCGATCGTGAACCTCTGCGCGCGGACTCGGGAGGCGATCGTGGTCGACGACGCGACCCTCGACACGAGCTTCCGCGAGGACCCCTACGTCAAGCAGCGGGCCACCCGCTCGGTCCTCTGTCAGCCGATCTTGCGGGGACAGGAGCGCCTGGGTCTGATCTACCTCGAGAACGACCTCGCCCCGAGCGCCTTCTCGCCGCGCCGGATCGAGGTCATGCACCTCCTCTCGGGTCAGATCGCGATCTCCATCGCTAACGCCGAGCTCTACGAGAACTTGGAGGAGCGGGTCCGGGAGCGGACTCAGGAGCTCCAGGGCAAGAACCAGGAGCTGGCCGAGGCCCTCGAGCTCTTGCGCACGATGCAGGATCGGATCGTGACCCAGGAGAAGTTGGCCTCCCTCGGCGCGCTGACGGCTGGTGTGGCACACGAGATCCGGAACCCGCTCAACTTCGTCAACAACTTCTCGCGACTCTCCGTCGAGCTGGCAGACGAGCTGCGGGAGGTCCTCCAGCCTCAGGTCGAGCGCCTCGAATATGAGTCCAAGCAAGTCGCAGAGGGACTTTTGGGCGACCTGGCCGCTAACGCTAGTCGGATCCAAGAGCACGGTGAGCGGGCCGATCGGATCGTGCGCGGAATGCTGGAGCACTCTCGCGGTGACCGGGGCACGGCCGAGGCCGTGGATCTCAACGCCTTGGTCGAGCAGGCCCTCGAGACGGTCCTAGGTCAGAGCCCTGAGCGCTCGAGGCCTAAGATCGTGCTGCATCTCGAGCCCCTGCCGGCGGTGGAGGTCTTCGCCCAGAGCCTCAAGCAGGTCCTGCGGAACATCGTCGAGAACGCCTGTCACGCCCTCGCGGCCAAAGCCGCTGAGGGGCTCGCGGGCTGGGCGCCTCGACTCGAGCTCTGGACCCGCCTCCGGCCGGCACAGGAGCTGGTCGAGGTCCGAATCCGGGACAACGGTTCTGGGATCCCGAGCACGATCCGCGAAGAGATCTTCACGCCCTTCTTTACGACCAAGCCGACCGGTGAGGGAACCGGACTCGGCCTCTCGATCAGCCACGACATCGTGGCCCAGGTCCACCGCGGAGAGCTTCTGGTCGCAAGCGCCGAGGGCGAGTTCACCGAGTTCACGATTCGACTTCCCCTCCACCAGGCGCCGGGCGCCTCCCTTCGCGAGCGGATCCTGAGCACCGAGGGCCTCCGCAAGTGAGCGAACCCGAGGCGCCAGAAGAGCTCCCGAGCGAGGAGGCGGCGAGCCCGGATGGGCTGGAGGAGGCCAGCGCCGCAGATGAGGGCTGGCGCCCGGACCCTGAGGCCAGGGCCGACGACGCCGGCGCGGGGCCACCCCCAGAGCTAGAGCCAGCAACACAGGAGTCCTCGAAGGAGAGCCTGGCTGAGGAGGAGGTCGCTCCGCCGGCTCGCCCAGCCATTCGCGGGTTCCTCGCCGAGCACCTGCGCCGCGTCGGCGCCGTGACCGCGCGCTTGGGATTGGCCGAGGCCGAGCGCAGTCACGACCACCTCGCCGAGACCGCGCTCTGGCTGGCGCTGGCCAACCTCGACCTCGAGCTGGGAGCGGTCCTGGACCGCTGGCTCGAGGGCCGGGCCTGGGAGCACCTCTTCGGCGACGCCAGGGAAGGAGTCGCGCCGGGGGCGGGGCCGCTCGCGAAGCTCCAGGTCCCCAACCTCCAGCGCCTCGCGCTGGGGCTCGCGCTCCTCGACGCCGCGCGTCGTCCGGGGACGCCCGCCAGCGCGCGAGCTCTGGCCGCCCTGGCGGCCGTGGCCTTGGGCTGCGCGGATCCACCGACGGGGCGCCGCCTGCAGCCGGCCGCCGCCGATCTAGGGCTCCTGCCCTTGACCGAGCAGGTCCCCGTCGCGCTCCCGATTCGCCAGCTCGTCTTGGAGTTTCGCCATCTCGACCTCCGCCACGAGCCGGGGCCAGCCTTCATGGCTCGAGTCGAGGACCTCCTTGACCGCCTCGATCGGACCGAGCTCCTCGGGGTCCGGCTGGAGGACCACCCGGCGGCCGTCGACGATCCGACGCAGGCCTGGTGGACGGCGCTGGTCGGGTCGCGCTCGCCGAGCCTGATCCTCCTGGCTCGTCTGACCCTGGCTCAGGGGATCGACGACGAGGAGGAGCTCCTCAGCGCCCTCGCTGAACGCGACCCGAGCTGGGAGGAGAGCCCAGCCGCCAAGGCGCGTCTCCAAGCGCTCTGCGCGACCCTGGCCGAGCGGCTCGCCGACACCCCGTCTGAGCCGCACTAGGGGTGAGTCGTGGGAGCTGAGCCGCTCAGGCTGGGGCGACGGGGTCGGGCGCCCCGATCACTTGGCACTCGGGTCTGGCTTGGCGGAACGCGGCCAGACCCTCTTGGCTGAGGCCGTCGCAACAGTCCACCTCGAGGCGGGTCAGGGTCTCGAGCCCGGCCAAGCCCTCCAGGGTCCGATCCGTCACGTTGCGACACCAGGACAGGTCGAGCCACTCCAGGTTCGGGAGCGCGGTCAGGGCCTCTGCCGAGGGGTCGGTGAAGCCGTCGCAGTGTCGGACCGAGAGCCGCTTGAGGCTCGGGACCCGGCGCAGGTGCTGGAAGCCGGCAGCGCTGATGGCCTCGCAGCTCTCGAGGCTGAGGCGCTCGAGGGAGGAGAGCTCACCGAGCCAAGCCAGGCCAGCGTCACCGATTCGAGTGCAGTGGGGGATCCGGAGACTCGAGAGCCTCGGAAGGCGCGCCAAGTGACGGAGGCCCTCGTCGGTGAAGCGGAGCGAGGGCCCAATGAAGAGGTCCTCGAGTGATGCCAGGTCGCTGAGGCGGGTCAGACCGGCGTCGGTGATCTGTTGGCAAGCCTGGAGCCGGAGGACCCTTAGGCGGGGCAAGCGAACCAGGTGCTCGAGGCCGGTGTCGGTGACGCGGCTGCACCAAGCCAGGCTCAAGCGCTCGAGGCGCGGGAGCTCGGCGATCGAGGCCAGGCTGGCGCTCGTGACCCGCGCGCAGCCCTCGAGCTTGAGCTCCTCGAGGTCTTGGAGCGCGGCGAGCTGTGCCACGCCGGCGTCGCTGAAGGGGCGCGCCTCGTCGCTTATGGGCCCGCCGTGGAGGTCGAGACGGGTCAAGGCGGCGCATTGGGCGAGGTAGCCCAAGCCGACGTCGGTCAGACGCTCGACCTTGTGGAGTCGGAGGTGACTCAGCTCCGGGAGGTGGCGCAGGATCGCGGCCCCGCCGTCGTCGAGGTTGCGGCAGCTCGAGAGCTCGAGGCGGAACAGGCGCTCGAGACCCGTGAGCTGCTTGATCCCCTCGCTTGTGACTTGCTCGCAGGCGCCGAGGTCCAAGACGCGCAGCGAAGGGCAAGCCGCCAACTCGGCCAGGACTTCGTTAGTCGTCACCAGGCGACGAGTTCGGACGCCGGGGACCTCGTGGCGGGTGATCACCTCGCAGAGAGCCTTGATTCCAGCGAAGTCGCCCAGGCCGATCGGGCTCGTGGCGTCGGGTTGGATCCACCAGGCGTGGCTGGGTGGGATCCGGAGGCCGCCGCCGCCGCAGGGCGTGCGCCCAATGACCTTTGGGCGCCAGCCGGGGAGGTAGGCGCCGACCTGAAGCCCCAGCAGCGAGTCGAAGTGGCGCTCGGGTTGAATCACTTCCTGGAGCCAGCGGCCCGAGAGTGGCTGACCGGCCCGCCGGCAGGAGGCGATCAGGGAGCCCAGGACTTCTTGGTCCCCCGGTTCAGCCTCGTAGGCGCGCTCCAAGCGTCGCCAAGCCTCGTCCTTCACGCCGTCCTCGCCAACGTCCCCACCCAGGTTCAGAGTAGAGGGTGGAGGCCGCTTGCCCACCCCTCTCCTCTTAGCGCTTTGACTGCAAGAGGTTGTGAAGGCAGCCCTCGAGACGCGTGTCAGGCGTCCTAGGGGAGGCAGCCAAGCGGAGCTTCTCCTCTCCGTCCCCGACTCGCCGACCTCCACCTCTCGAGCGCGCAGGCCTCGGGGGTGGGCACGAGCTTGGAAGGGCCCCGTTCTAAGGCTTCGGGATCAACCCGTAGGAGATCGCGAGGTAGACCACGAGCAGGATCATGACGACCAAGACCGAAGAGCCGAGCGGGCCGCGAGTCTTGAGCGACCCGCGCTCGGTCCCATAGCCCTCGACGAAGCGCGCCGCCGCGTTGGGGAAGTCTTCGAGGAAGAGAGCCTGGATCCAACGACCCATGCGGCCCAGGCCGATCATCAGCGTCCGCCAAATCGCGCGCAGGGGGCGACGGATCAGCCAGTCGAAGTCGAGGTTGACCGAGTGCAGCTCAGGCGGGTAGAGGCCCGTGAGCATCAGGGTCACGAAGGCTAGAGCCGAGAAGAAGAGGATCTGGAGCTGGCTAATGACGTGGCTGAACGAGTAGACGTGATAGTCAGCCAAGGCGTCGGGGAAGGGCAGCATTCCGTAGAGGGCCCAGGGATAGCAGCCGATTGCGATACAGCCAAAGGCGCCCAGTCCCATGGCGATTCGCATGTTCAGCGGCGCCTTCTCGGGGCGCATGCCCGAGTCGTGACCGAAGAAGGCGAAGAAGGGGATCTTGATGCCCGCGTGGTGGAACACGCCGGCCGCCGCGAAGAGGAGCACGAACCAGACGAAGACCTGCCCGTTGTTGGCGGCCGCGTCCATGATCAGGCCCTTGGTCGCGAAGGCGCTAAAGAGCGGGAAGGCGGAGATGGAGGCCGCGCCGACCAGGCAGCAGATCGCCGTGAAAGGCATCGTCTTGTAGAGCCCGCCCAGGTCCGAGGCGTGGATCTTTCCCGTGCGGTGCATCACGGCGCCCATGGTCATGAAGAGCAGGCCCTTGAAGAGCACGTCCGCGAAGGCGTGAGCGGCAGCTCCGTTGAGCGCGAGCTCGGTCCCGACGCCGATCCCTACGACCATGAACCCGACCTGGTTGATCAGGCTGTAGGCCAGGACTCGCCGCATGTCGTTCTCGATCACGGCGAAGAAGATCGGGAACCCAGCCATGGCGGCGCCGACGTAGATCAACTCCTCGGTTCCCGCGAAGCAGCGCGCCAAAGCGTAGACCGCGAGCTTGGTCGTAAAGGCGGAGAGGAAGACCGCGCCCGTGGCGGTGGCCTCGGGGTAGGCGTCGCTGAGCCAGGTGTGGAGGCCAGGCCAGGCGCACTTGATCCCGAACCCGAACAAGATCAGGAGCGAGCCGGGGGTCTCGAGGTCGAAGTGGCCGAGGGTCAGGTCGAGGCCCGCGCTGGCGCGGACCAAGATCCCCGCTAGGAGCAGGAGCCCAGACACGATCTGCCAGATCAGGTAGCGCTGACCGGTCTTGAAGGCCTTCTCGGTTCGGCGAGCCCAGATCAAGAAGGTCGACGCGACAGCGATCACCTCCCAGTAGATAAAGAGCGTGATCAGGTCGCCTGCGAACACAGCGCCGATCGCGCCGCCCGCATAGATGCAGGCTGAGACGTGCTGGGTCCAGTCGTCGACGTGCCAGGCGAAGATCAAGCCGAGCAAGAGCGCGACGTGAAACACCGTTCCGAACACGAAGCTCAGGTTGTCCATGAACACGGGGTGGACCGTGTAGCCGAGGAGCTCGAAGTCAGGGCGGACGTCGAACCCGACCTCGCTCTTGAGGTAGAGCAGGTAGGCGTAGCTCAGGATCGGGATCAGGAGCATGAAGGCTTTGCGGGCCTTCTTGGGGATCAGCGGGAGCAGCATCGCGAGGGCGATGGCGATCCACCCAGGTGAGAACACGCTACTCATCGTAGTAGTCCTCGTCGCGCATGATCACCTTGCGCATTTGCTTGGCGATCAAGACCAGGACGACGCAGGCCACGAACCCGTAGAAGGCGAAGAAGCCGACCCAGTTCTCCCACCAGAAGCCCTCGTGGGCGTGCTTGAAATGGACCAGCCCGATCCCCTCGAGGACGTCGGGGATCAAGAGCACGACGCAGGAGGCCCAGAACACGCGAATGATCTTCTTGACGTTGGCCGGGTCATCGAGCCAGCGCGGCTCTTCGCCGGGAGGCGGCCCGTGGCCAGGTCCGTGCCCGTGGCTCTCCTTGGTAGGTGGCGTTGCGTCCGCAGGGGACTTGGTGTCGTCAGCGCTGCTCATTTGGCCACCACGGCTTCCATGAGGTGGACCAAGGGTTCGGGATAGAAGAAGAGCACGATCGAACCTATGGCGGTGATCGAGAGCGCGATCAGGCAGGCCACGGGCGCCTCGTTGAAGCCCCGCTCCTTCCCGTCCTCAGGAGACACGTAGAAGGCCCGGATCGCGATGGGGAGCAGGTAGGCCACGTTCAGGAGCGAGCTCAAGAGGAGGACGCCGAGGGCGAGGGGATACTTGCTGGCCAGGGCTCCCAGGCCCAGATACCACTTGGACCAGGCGCCGCCCAAGGGCGGGAGCCCAATGATGCTCAGGCTCGCGATCCCGAAGGCTATGAAGGTGATCGGCATTTGCCGGCCGAGGCCGACGAGTTGACTGACCTTGGTCTTGCCCGTGGCGACGTAGATCGCGCCGGCGCAGAAGAAGAGCGTGATCTTGCCGAAGGCGTGCATCGCAATGTGGACGCCGCCGCCCACGATCCCGAGCGCGGTGCCGAGTGACGCTCCCAGCACGATGTAGCCGAGCTGGCCGATGGTGGAGTAGGCCAGGCGCGCTTTGAGGTTGTCCTGATAGAGCGCCACGATCGAGGCCGTGAGGACGGTGAAGCTCGCGAGGTAGACCAGCCACGACCCCGTGGCGTCGGAGGCTATGAGGTCTACGCCGAACACGTAGACCGAGATCTTGAGCACGCAGAACACGCCGGCCTTGACGACGGCCACAGCGTGCAGGAGGGCTGAGACCGGCGTCGGCGCGACCATCGCGGCAGGCAGCCACCAGTGAAAGGGCATCAAGGCGGCCTTGCCGATCCCGAGCATGAACAGGAGGTAGAGCACGCCCACGGCGGCAGGGGCGACGTCGGCCAGGATCCCGCCCGAGCGGAAAGCCATCTCACCGTCGGTCAGGACGTAGGTCCCAATGATGGCGGCCAGGAAGAAGGCCATTGAGGTCCCGAACAGGATCCCGACGTAGATCCGGCCCGAGCGCTTGGCTTGGGGCGAGCCGTGGTGCGTGACGAGCGGGAAGGTGACCACGCTCAGCGCTTCGTAGAAGGTGAACATCGTGAACAGGTTTCCGCTGAACGCGATGCCCATCACGCTCGCGAGGGCCAGCGCGAAGCAGATGTAGAACCGGGTTTGGTTCGTCTCGTGGTGACCCCGCATGTAGCCGATCGAGTAGATCGAGTTCGGGATCCAGAGCGCGGCGCCGACGAGGGCGTAGAGGAGGCCCAGGGGCTCGAGCTCGAAGCTGAGTTCGAGGCCGCGGACGAGCTCGGGGCCGGTCCAGCTCGGGTTGGGGAGCGCGGGGTCGAGGACGGTGGGCGCCATCCAGAGGACCGAGAGCAAGAGCGCCACGCCCGTGGTGAGGGTCACGCCTTCGCGGACGTTGGGCCAGCGGCCGGTGAGGCCTATGGCGATCGCGCCCGCGAGGGGGATCAAGATCGGGATCAGGGGGCTCACGAGCCACCTCCCGCGATGGCCTTGGCCGCGCCCTCGATCAAGCTCCGGAGCGCGCCGCCGCTGACGCCGAAGTAGATGCTCAATCCGCACAGGATCCAGGCCGGGAGGATCAGGCTCGGCGGGGCTTGGCCGACTTGGGCCCCCTCCTCGGGGTTGCCGAAGACCATGGGCTCGATCATGCGCAGGACGTAGACCACAGCGAGGAGCGAGCCGATCAGGATCACGGCCACGACTGGGTAGTAGCCGCCAGCGATGGCGCCGCTCACGAGGTGCCACTTGCTGACGAAGCCGCCGGTCAGGGGAATACCGATCAGGCTCAACCCGGCTATGGCGAACACCGCGAAGGTCAGGGGCATCTTGCGGGCGAGGCCCTTGAGGTCGTCGAGGGTGGCGCCGCCGTTGCGATACACGACCGCGCCAACGGCCACGAAGAGCGCGCCCTTGACCACGGCGTGGTTCATGACGTGGAGCAGGCTCCCGGTGACCCCAGCCTCGATCGGGTTGCCCTTGGCGTCGATCAGGCAGAACCCAATCACGAGGTAGCCGATCTGAGCGACCGAGCTGTAGGCCAGGAGGCGCTTGACGTTGGTCTGCTGGATCGCCATCACCGAGCCGTGGAGGATCGCGGCGCAGGCCAAGAAGAGCAGGGCCTCGTTGGCGAAGGTGCTGATGGTGTATTCAGCCCCAAAGATCGTGAAGTAGAAGCGGAGGCCGGCGTAGAGGCCGACCTTGGTCGCGGTGCTCGCGAGGAAGGTCGAGACCACCGACGGACTGTAGGTGTAGGCGTTGGGCAGCCAGGCGTGGAGAGGGAAGAGGGCAGCCTTGAGCCCGAAGCCCGCGACCAAGAGCGCGAAGGCCGTCGTGACTGTCTTGTTGCGACGCGGAATCTCCTCGGCCAGGATCCGCGCCATCTCCTCCATGTTGAGGGTGCCCGTGACCATGAACAGGTAGCCGATCCCGATCAGGATCAGGCTGGCGCCGACGGTGCCGAGCATCAGGTAGTGGAAGCTCGCCGTCAGCGCTCTCTTGTCCTTCGACTTGCCCATGGCGACCAAGGCGTAGGTCGTGAGCGAGCTGATCTCCAGCAGCACGTAGAGGTTGAAGGCGTCGCCCGTGATCGTGATCCCGAGCAGGCCCGTCTCGCAGAGGAGCAGGATTCCGTAGAAGAGGTGGAGCCGGTCCTCGGGGATCTCTCGTTGGAGGCTCTTGCGACCACCCAAGAGCACGATGGCGGTCATGCCCGAGACCACGAGCAAGAAGAGCGCGTTGAGTTGATCGACGCGGTATTCGATGCCGGGTTTGGCCATGGCCCCGGCCTTGGCCGGGCTCGGGAGCTGAACTGCCTCGGCCCAGGGACCGAAGGTGTAGCTCAAGACGCCGTCGGCGCTCTGGAGGACCTCGCTCGCGAGGACGCCGGCCAGGCCAAACACGGCCCAGGCCGTCAGCAGCGCTAGCCAGTGCGCGCGACCCTTGCGACCCACGATGGTGATCACGAGCCCCATCAAGAGGGGGACCAGCACGATCAAGGCGGGCAGGTTGCGGAGGAGGGCGTCCTTCACGAGACCGCCTCCTCTTCGAGCGCTAGCTCCAGCTCGAGGAGCTCGTCGGACTCGATCGTCCCGAACTCCCGCTTGATGTTGACCACGATCGCCAGGGCCACGGCCATGGTCGAGACCGAGACCACGATGGCCGTCAGGATCAGGACGTGGGGGAGGGGGTTGGCGTAGACGACGGGTTCGGCCCCAGCCACTGCGTGCTCAGGAAGGATCGGAACTGTCGCAAAATGACGGTTCATGCCTTCGCCGAGCAGGATCACGCTCGTCGAGATGTAGAAGATGAAGATCCCGGTCTGGAACAGGCTCAGACCGAGGAGCTTCTTGACCAGGTTCCGCTTGGCTATGGCGGCGTAGAGCCCGACCATCATCAGGAGGATGTAAACCCAGTAGTTGAAGAGTCCGCCCCAGGCCATCAGTCTTCGACCATTTCGGTGAACACGGTCACCATCACGCTGGCCACGGTCAGACCGACGCCGAGCTCGACGAGGAACATCCCTAGCGGCTGGCCGCTGGCGGGGTCCTTGGCCAGGAAGTCGTAGTTGAGGAAGGTCCCGCCGCCGAACATGCTCACGAGGCCGACACCTGCGTAGAACAGGACACCGATCGCGGCCAAGGTGTCGCTGGCCCAGCGCGGGACGACGCGGCGGGCCTCTTTGAGCCCGTAGACCAAGGCGTAGACGATATAGGCCGCAGCCAGAATCACGCCGCCTTGGAATCCACCGCCAGGGCCGTAATCACCGTGGTTAATCACGTAGAGCCCGAACACGATCACGAAGGGGATCAGGAGCTTGGTGACCTGGCGCAGGACCGGCTGATCGATCAGCGGCTGGGGGGCCGTGGGCTCGGGCGGGAGAGCCTCAGGGGTCAGGTCTTCGGGGGGCGTCTGCTCGCTCATGCGGCCTCCCCCTCACTGGATCCAGGCTCGGGCGGAGCCGCGCTAGACGCCTCTGCGTTGACGGGCTGCCCGTCTGCTGTCTCCTCGCGACGAAGCAAGAGGATCATCCCAGCGCCGGCTACGAAGATCACCGCCGTCTCGAACATCGTGTCGAATCCGCGGTAGCTGGCGAGGACCGCCGTGACGGTGTTGGGGGCGTGGGTCCGGTGTTGAGACTCGGGGCTCTTGTAGTAGGCCGCGATCCCGCGGTGGACGGGGGCGTCGGGGGTCCCGAGCCCGGGCATGTCGAAGGTCCCGTAGATCAGGAGCGCGCCCGTGACCGTGACCGTGATCAGCGAGGGCCAGTGAGGCCCGGAGCGCTCATCCTCGCGGACCTTCTCCTTGCTGCCGGTGTGGACCAGGGCTCCGATCATGAGGATGGTGCTAATGCCGGCGCCGACGGCGGCCTCGGTGAAGGCCACGTCGAGGGCCTGCATCGAGGTCCAGATCATGGCCATGACCAGGCTGTAGATCCCCATCAGGATGGTGCAGGCGAAGAGGTTGCGGATCCGCACGATGGCGAGGGCTGTCGCCAGGCAGATCATCAGGAGGCCGCCAGTCAGGAAGGGGATCACGAGGACGCCTCGCTGGCACCTGTCGCTGCTCCGACGCCAGGCTCGTTTGGCTTGGCGGGCTGCGGTCCCCCGCCGTTGCCCGTCAGCGGCTGGCGACCGTCGGTGATGGCGGCGTGAGCTATGGCATAGGTCGAGCTGGGAGTGGTCAGGAGGAGGAAGCCACAGATCAGGAGTAGCTTGACCGCGACCTGCCACGAGGGAGCTTGGAGCAGGAGCGCGCCCAGGACCAGGAGCTGAGCGAGGGAGTCGCTCTTGCCGGCTGGGTGGATTCGCGTGAAGAAGTCGGGCATCCGCAGGACGCCGACGGCGGTCGTGAGCGCGACGAAGCCGCCCAAGGCCAAGAGGATGGCGCTGATCCAGTCGAGGACGCTCACGCGAGCCTCGAGTCTTGGACGAGCTTGAGCACGGCCACGGTCGTGACGAAGTTGATCAGGGCGTAGACCAAGGCCATGTCGAGGAAGTCGGGCCGGCCCGAGAAGAACCCGAGCAAGGCCACGAAGAGGACGGTCTTGGTCCCGAAGGCGTTCGTCGCGAGGAGACGGTCATAGACGGTCGGCCCGACCATGGCTCGCGCCAGGAGCAGGAACATGCTCACGAGGAGCGCGATCAAGGCTGCGCCGTAGATGTGGGTCACGTAGCACCTCCCGTCGTGGGCGGGGGAGGCTCTTCGGTCGGAGCGGTCTCGCTGGGAGCGGCTTCGCTGGGCGTGGTCTCGGCGGGAGTTTCGCTGAGAGCGGCCTCGGCAGGCGCGGCCCCGGCTTCGGCGGGAGCGGCTTGGCTGGAGGGGTTCGGCTCGGCCGGCGGGGCGCTGACTGCTGTTGCCTCGGGGGCGGGAGCCAGGGCCGGAGCGGGAGTCGCGCCAGGCTCTAGCTTGCGAATCCGAGCCTCCATGCTCCCGTCGAGGACGCCTGCTGCATCCTTGGCGGTCAGGGCGTGGACGAGGAGGGTCTCACCGACCGAGAGGGTCACGGTCCCTGGGGTCATGGTGATCGAGTTGGCGAAGAGGGTCACCCCCGTGGGGGTCGTGAGCGAGCAGGGGACCTCGACGACTTGGGGAGCGATCGGGAGCTTCGGGCTCCACACGATCATGGTCACTCGAATGTTGGAGAGGACGACCTGCCACAGGAGCCAGGGGAGGTAGGTCACGCAGGCCAAGACCATCCGAGGGACGCTCCAGTCGACGAGCTCGACCTTGGCCCGACGAACGAACCACCACGAGAAGGCGATCGAGAGGACTCCGCTCCCGACCAGCAATGGCTTCAAATAGCCTGATAGCCCAGCCCAAAACAGGCTGAGGACCAGAACCCAAGCGATCGCTCGAGCCACCCACTTTCCCCCTGGAAGGGGGAGGTAATACCACATGAAATCGGGTCGGAGGCGAAGCGGCGAAAATCGCCACCGGGAGGTGGAATCAACCACTCCCCCATCCTTGCCGCTCCCCAGGGCATCTGTATACTTCGCCCTTCAATCGGGGGCAGACCCCCGCTAGACGAGGCCGATATGTATCGTTGCGAAATCTCCGGTGAGCTGATTCCCGCTGGCCAACGCTCCCGCAAGGTCGTTCTCCAGGTTCGCCCGGTGAACTACCTCCAGCGTCCCGACGCCCTCAAGAAGAAGAAGAGCCGTCGTCGCCGCAACAGCGGAGACCCGGGCGGTAACGGTTGGGAGATCGTCAAGGAGGTCTACGTCTGCCAGCGCGTCTGGGAGCAGTACCAAGAGGTCGCCCCCGAGGTCCTGCCTCAGAAGGTCAAGAAGCCCAGCCGCCTCCAGGACATTGAGGACCAGACCACCGTCTAAGGCGGTCTCGGTTTCGAGTCATGAGAACCCTGCCCTTTTGGGCGGGGTTCTTTGCGTTCCGGAGCGCAGGCGCGCCTTCGCTGGGCGGAGATCTCTTGGCGAGAGGCCTTTTGCGTTCCGCCACGAATGCCCTCGCCAGGCGGAGCTCCTAAACCTCCCCCTCCTCTCTGGAGCAGTCCCCAGCTCGCAAAGAGCCGGTTGGCCCGAGCGCTCCTGAGAGGCACGACGCGAGGTCGCGCTTGATCCACAGGGAGTGAGAGAGCTTCGCCCGACGAGGCGTGTCAGCGGGCAGTCGTCGCGACAGGGCGGACGAGGGGAGGCGTCAGCGAGGGAACCACGGGACCCCTCGTCATGATTTCTCCCTTTTGCCCTGCCTGCGGTCGTCGCTCCCAGGCCCCTGCGTGTTGCCAGGTCGACCCTCAGCAGTCCTACGACCGCGAGGGGGAGTGGATCGCTGAGGGCGCCGAGCCGGCCTTCTGTGGGCGCTGCGGCGAGTCGATCCCTTGGAGCCTGCGCGGCGAGGATCACGACTGCCTCCCGCTTCCAATCCTCTTCTACGGAGTCGCCTCGGAATACGGGGCCTTCTCGAACTTCGCGCCCTATCCGATTCGCATCGAGGGCCGGGTCTATCCGACCAGCGAGCACTACTTCCAGGCGGAGAAGTTCGCGGGTGACCCCCATGCTGAGACGATTCGTCGCGCGAAGACACCTGGGAGCGCCGCCAAGTTCGGCCGGAGTCGGCGGCACCGGATCCGGAGCGACTGGGAGTCCGTCAAGCGGAGCGTGATGCTCCGGGCCCTGCGGGCCAAGTTCGGCCAGCACCCGGAGCTGCGAGAGCTACTCCTTGGGACGGGGCAGGCACCGCTCGTCGAGCACACCCACCGCGACGCCTACTGGGGCGATGGCGGCGACGGCTCGGGCAAGAACTGGCTGGGGCGCCTCTTGGTGGAGGTTCGAGGGGAGCTCGCCTGAGCTAGGTATCAACTCGATCAGGGACCTGGTTAGTTCTTGCAGATGTTGTCTCGACGCTGGCGAAACGCTGGTGGGAGTCGCAGGTCGAGCACCTTCCGTGCTCGTCCCAGCAAGCCTCATGGTGCCTAGCCAGGCAAGACACGCAGGCGACCTGGGCCAGGGTCGAGATCCGATCGCGACAAAATGGGCAGTGCTCCTTGGAGGAGCCGGAAGCCGTGACCTTGAGCGGTGAAGCTGGTGAAGCTGGTGCCGCTGGTGCCGCTGGTGCCGCCACCCGCTCGCTCGCCGCGAGGACTACGCGGGGAGTGGGCGCCTGGGGGGCCTCAGCTGGAGGAGTGGGCACCCTACTGGGGACGAGGGAATCGACCTCATCGCGAGGGAACTTCAACGAGGAGCCGTGTGGAGAGGCGCTGAGCTCCCCCCTCGCTACGAGCTCGCGAAGCTCATGGTCGTTGAGAGACAAGCGGACGGAGGTCTCACGGAAGTCGTAGTGGTCCTCGTCGAGGTCCGGCGTGGTGTGCTCCCGGAAGTGAGCGTAGGCGGAGTGGCACAAGGCTCCGATCCCCGCTACGAGGAGACCGAGGATCATGAACCCGGCGAAGTGCTTGAGCTCTTGGAGAGAGGGGCTAGCGAGCAGCAAGGGTCTCGAAGCCTTGGCGGGGGATCTCGACGACTTCAGTCAGGGCGGGAAAGGCGCGTTCTTCCCCGCTGGCCGAGGAGCAGGTCGCGCTCTCGTCGCCGAGTTCGGTGATCTTCCAGGCGTCGGCCGGAGCGAGGACCGAGGTCGCTACGCGGACCTTGGTGGCCTCGCCTTCAGGCCCGGCGCCTGGCTCGGTCGGGAGCGTGAAACAGCGACCGACGCTGAGCGAGCTGAGCAGCACTTTGTTCTTTCGCATGAGGTCCTCCGCGTTTCGAACCTAAGCCTACAGCCCGAGCCGAGCCCTGCCGATAAGCGTTCAAGGGGAAACACCATGAACGAGAACAACGAGCCGACCGTCGAGAACCTAGCCAGCCTGCTCAAGCCTGGCCAGATCGACTGGGAGCCTCAGATTCGGGAGCGCTGGACCCCGCGTCGGACTCGGCGGACTGGCCTCTAGGCTAACTGCACCAAGACTTTCGACGATTCGTCGCCACGACCCGCAGGTTCTCGCGTGAGCCTCGCGGGTTCGTCGCGTCTAGGGGTGAGCAGGGCCAAGCACCGTCCTGCCGTGAGGGCCTCATGCGGCGCGTCCGAGTCGAGTTCGTCGATGTTGAATCGGGTCAAACCGTGGAGCGGGCCACCCTGCCCATGGAGCGGGTCCCCAACCCCCTCGAGCTCAAGCCCCAGCTGCGGCTCGGCGCCCAGCGCTGGGTCGTGATTCGGGCCGAGCCGGCCGCCTCCGACGAGGTCACAGCCAGCGGCCACCTTCGCCTCACGGTCCGGCGTGTGGAGGAGCTGACCACGGCGGAGCTGAGCTTCGACGCTCCCAGCCTGGCCCCCTTCCTCCCCGACCTCGGTCCGTCGGAGTTTCCCGAGAGCCTGGCCGAGGAGCTCGGCGAGGAGGTCGTGATCCCGCGCGGCGAGTGGCGTCAGCTAGAGCTCGTGAGCCGGAGCCACGCCGAGCGATTGGCCAAGGACCTCCACGCCATTCGGCGCGTGGTCAGGACTGAGACCCCTCAGGGCTTCCCCGAGGTTCACGTGCGCTCGGACCTTCTCCCGAGCGCGACGCCCCCAGTCGGTCTGGAGTGGCTCTACGAGTTGATCCGCGAGGCCAGCCTCCACCCCCTTCGCCTGGACGGGCTCCAGACCGTCCAAGCCGGATTCGCGATCCGCGGCGGATCGGGCTTGACCTTCTACGGCGTCGCTCCGCGAGGGCGGGTCGCGGTCCTCGGGCTCGCGCTCCCCAGGCGCCAAGGCCTCGAGCAGCACGCCCTCTATCACGACCTGGCGGCGCTCTCAGAGCTCGGCGAGGTCCACGGGATGGTCCTCCTCGACTGGCGCCAAGCGCGGGCCTATCCCCCCGAGCGCTTCCCCGAAGCCCTCATCTAGCCGAGGAGCCCTACTGGCCGAGTCGCTTCGCGACGTCTATCAGGAACGCGTCTCCTGGGTAGCTGCTGAGTCCGCGCTGGAGCTTCTCGCGCGCCTCCTCCTTGCGCCCCAGGGCGTCGAAGAGGAGGGCTAGCTCGCCCGCGCAGAAGGGGTTTTGGCGGTCCATTCCGTCGGGGACCTCGACTAGGCCCGCCTCCGCCTCACTCCAGCGCTCGCCGACGCGCCAGGCTTCGAATACGCGAGCCCAGGCCCGGGCCCGGAGGTCGACGTTGTCGACAGGCATGTCGGCGGGCACGCCCTTGGCAGCAGCCAAGGCGAACTCCAGTCCGGTCTCCAGGCTCCCACCTCGTCGAGCGAGGTCGGCCAAGTGATCCCAGAACGCGGCCCGAAGGGTCCGATAGAACTCGAACTCCTTGGGGCCCATGGTCTGGAGCAGCGCCTCGAAGGCCGCGTGCGCATCGCGCGTCGCGCGCTCGGCGCGCTCGGCGTCGACTGCGTGGCCCGCCGCGACCCACTCCAGCTCAACGTGTCGTTCGAGGATCTTTGAGAGGGTCGAGGGGAGCTGCGCCAGGGGACGAGCGCGACGAATGCAGCTCGAGGCGTGGGTTAGGTCGCTGCGTCGTCGCCCTTGGTCGGTCAGGCTGTAGGCCTCCTTGGCCTCGCTCAAGAGGACCCGCGCTTGGAGGTCAGGCGCCAAGTCAGGGCGCGCGCCCCCGACGACACTCGCGGCAAAGCGCCGGCGCTCGCTCGCAGAGGTGGCGCCTTGGTAGTCCCAGTAGGCCAGGGCGCGGCTCTGGGGGTAGCGCGCGTCGAGGCCCGCGCGACTCGGGGCGAGGCTGATCACGACGCGCTTGGCGGGGACTCGGATCGTGCCCCCGAGGACCCGGAGGATCGAGAAGAACACCCCCTCGGGGAGCGCCTGGCCGCGATTCGGCCTGGCGTCGAGGTAGGCCTGCAGGAGGGGTCGCAGCCCCTTGGGGTCGCGCCAGGTGTGGGGGCTGAGGTCGAAGAGTCGGGTCGCGAGGGCGGCGACCCGCTCGACTTTCCTGACGCCCTTGGGGTCGAGGTTCTCGGACTCGACCGCCGCGACCCAGCGCTCGACCAGGGCGCACCACACACCTTGGAGCCTGGGGGGGAGGGCAGTCCTCGTCGGCCGCTGGAGCAAGGTCGCCAGGATCTCCAGCTCCCGCTTCGGGTCCGCGAGCTTCGCCAGAGCGCCCGCTGCCCTCGGCGTGTAGCGCGCCAGCCGGCGCTCCCAGCGGGGGGCTGAGCGGTCGAGGGCCCTCGCCAAGTCCTCCTCCCAGTCGAGGTCTGCGCCCGGCGCCAGGCCGGCGATCCGGGCCTCGCGGCCTTTGGGGAGGAGCTGACTCGCGAGGCCGAAGGCTCCGCGCGAGTCGACCTCTTCCAGGGCGAAGGCGACCTGAGCCCGATAGCGTCGACGGAGGACTTCCTTGGCGACGACGCGCGCGATCTCGAGTCCCTGAACGGCCTGGCCGGGCCTCTTGGGGCGCCCCCCATGCTCGACTCGACCCCAAGCGTCGTCGAAGCGGAAGCTCCTGAGCCGAGGGTCGGAGACTTCGTCGAGGCCGACGGTCAGGGCCAGGGCCTCGGCCAGGCTCCTGAGGCGCGAGGCCCGCTGGGGCGGCTGGACCGCCTCGGGAGGGGTCCCGGCGACGAGGGCCGCCTCGAGGCGCTCTCGGGCTGGGGCTTCGCGATCCTCCTCTCCAGGTTCAAAGGTCAGGAGCGCGAGCTCTCGGGAGGCCCGCGCTCGGACCTCTGGCGCGAGGGTCTCGAGGCCGACGACCTGCTCGTCGCTCAGAGAGGCCGCGAACTCACTGGCCGCGGCGATCTCCTGCTGCGCCTTCCAGGCCCCGCGCATGGCGCCGCCCCCTAGGAGAGAGACGAGCCCCACCGCGGCCAACGCCAACACGGGCTTGAGGCTGCGCCGGCTGCCAATGGCCTCGCCTCTCTGGATCTTGGCCAGGTCTGCGGCGAGCTCGAGGGCGCTCGGCCTCAGGGCCGGGTCTCTCTCGAGGGCTCGCATCACCAAGAGGTCTAGGTCTCGCGGGATCGAGGCCCCCGGCAGGACTCGGCTGGGTGACTCGGGAGGGGGTCCCTCGAGGACACGGCGCAAGACCTGGATCGCGCTCCCGACGAAGGGGGGCCTCCCGACCAGCCCCTCATAGAGCAAGACCCCCAGGGCGTAGACGTCAGCTGGCGGCCCCGCCTCGCGAGCGTCGTCGGCCTGCTCGGGGGCCATGTAGCGGGGGGTCCCCAGGATCGTGTTGGTCTGGGTCAGGCGGACTCGCTCAGCCTGATCCACGGCCAGGCCGAAGTCGCAGAGCTTGGCTCTTCCGTCTGAGTCAAAGAGGACGTTCTGCGGCTTGACGTCGCGGTGGACGATCCCTTGCGCGTGGCAGCGGCCCAGGGTTAGGGCAACGCTCTCGCAGATCTCGAGGAGCCGCTCCTGCTCGAGGCCCTGGCGGAGGGCGTCGGCCATGTCGCCGCCGGGGCAGAGCTCGAGGGCTGAGTAGGGGCTCCCCTCGTGGACTCCGATCTGGTGAACCCGCACGACGCCTGGGCCTCCGTCGACGCGGGCCGTGAGCTCGGCCTCGCGCTGGAAGCGCTCGCGGAGGATCGGGTCGCTGGCCTGAAACCGCGAGAGGAACTTGAGGGCGACCTCCTGCCCGGTTTGGCGGTCGAGGGCCCGATACACGACGCCCATTCCGCCCTGGCCCAGGACCGAGCGGATCTCGAAGCGATCGCCGACGATGGTTCCCGGGGGGAGCTCCTTCTCCATGCCCCAACTCTAGCTGGACCCAGCGGATCGAAGAGGGCGCCCTTGGCGTCCAGCGCGGTCGGGCATTCCCAGCGACCAGCGCGAGGCAGCCCAGCCCGCAAGTCAGCGAGAGCTCTTCGTGGGCTCGAGGTTCCCCTCCGATCTCTGCGCTGAATCCCCGGCCTTCGCCCCAGCAGGAGCGCTAGCGCCCCCCGCAACCCCTGTCAGCACAAGCCCCAGCGACTCTCTGCCCCCCCTTGAGCGCTAGCGCCTCGGTCCCACTTTCAATCCCCTAGAGGGAGGCGTATACTCCGCGCCCCTGGCGGACCACCGCCCAGCAAAGGACCCGAATTTTCGATGCTTGCTGCGACTTTCGTGGGATACGTCGGCCTTGCCGTCATGGGGGTGATCTGCCTCGTGATTGGGTCGGTTGCCCTCACCCTGTCCAAGATCCTGGGCCCTTCGCGCCCAACCCGAGTCAAGCAGTTGCCTTACGAATGTGGCGTGGAGTTGATCCAGGACACGGCTCGTGAGCGCTACTCGATTCACTTCTATCTCGTCGCGATCTTGTTCATCCTCTTCGACCTCGAGACGGTGTTCCTCTTCCCCTGGGCCGCAACGATGCGCTATGGGGTCGATCCGAACGCTGCGCTCCTGCGCGGAGTCCTCCTGACCGAAGTCCTGCTCTTCGTCGGGATCCTGGCCATTGGCCTGTTCTACGTCTGGAAGCGGAGGGGCCTCGAATGGGACTAGAAGATCTACTTGGCGAGGGCTTCCTCGCTACTCGCGTCAAGGACCTCCTCGCTTGGGGTCGCAAGAACAGCCTCTGGCCTATGCCCTTCGGCACGGCCTGCTGCGCCATCGAGATGATGTCCACGCTTTCGTCGCGCTACGACATGTCGCGCTTCGGAGCCGAGGTCGTTCGCTTCTCGCCACGCCAGGCTGACCTCCTGATCGTCGGCGGTCGCGTCACGCTCAAGATGATGCCCGTCCTCCAGCGGATCTGGCTGCAAATGCCCGAGCCCAAGTGGTCCATCAGCATGGGCGCCTGCGCCTCCTGCGGCGGGGTCTTCGACACCTACACCATGATCCAGGGCGTCGATCAGTTCATTCCGGTCGACGTCTACATTCCCGGCTGCCCACCCCGGCCCGAGAACCTGATCGACGCCGTGCGCCTGATCCAGGACCAGATCAGCTCTCACGAGGTCCAGGCGCACATTGACGAGATCACGGGGATCCCCAGCCTTCCCCGCCTCCAGCACATGCAGGCCCTGCGCGCCGAGCGCGCTCGCCTCGCTGACGCGCCCTTGATCGAGGTCGTTCAGGAGCCCGCCAAATGACGCGCCTCCCCACCGCTGATCACGAGGCTCAGGCGCGTCAGCGCCGCGAGGCCAGCAAGCAAGCGGCTGAGCGCCGTCTCGAGCGTGAGCGCGGCCTCGCCCGCCAGGCCGCTGAGTGGCTCGGCGACGACCTCTTGGAGGTCATTGAGTTCCGCGGTCAGCTGACCGTGGTCTGCAAGCCCCCTCGCCTCCACGAGCTCCTGGCCTGGTTCAAGGACGAGCTGGCCTTCGACATGCTCGTAGACGCGACCGCCGTCGACTACCTCAAGCTCGAGGGCGACTACCCCGAGCGCTTCGCGGTCGTCTACCACCTGGCGAACACGGTGCGCGAAGCGCGACTCCGCGTGCGGGCCTACGTCAGCGAAGAAGACCCCACGGCACCTACGGCTGGCGACATTTGGGCCGCCGCAGGTTGGGCCGAGCGCGAGATCTACGACATGTATGGCCTCGAGTTCGAAGGGCACCCGAACCTGATTCGGATCCTGCTCCCCCACGAATACAGCGGTCACCCGCTCCGCAAGGACTACCCCCTGCGCGGCCGCGGCGAGCGCGACAACTTCCCCGTGATCCGTCGCGGAGACGCGGAGGCAAAGGCATGAGCTCCACCGCCTCACACCTGGGCCAGCAGGCCTTCAGCGAGCGCTCGATCTCCCTCGAGCCGGGCCTCGACGAGAAGGACATGGTCCTCAACTTCGGGCCCCAGCACCCGGCCTGCCACGGAACGCTGCGCCTCGTCCTGACCATGGACGGCGAGCGCGCCCGCAAGATCGAGCCCGAGATCGGCTTCCTGCACACGGGCTTCGAGAAGCTCGGCGAGTCCCGGACCTGGAACCAGTTCATCGTCGTCACCGACCGGATGAACTACCTCTCGGCCATGTCGAACAACATTGGCTTCGCCTGCGCCGTCGAGGAGCTCTTGGGGATCGAGGTCCCGCCCCGGGCCCAAGCGATCCGGGTGCTTATGGCCGAGATGTCGCGGATCAGCGACCACATCCTCGGAATCGGCCTCCAGGGAATGGACCTCGGCGCCTTCACCGCCATGCTCTGGGCCTTTATCGAGCGCGAGAAGGCCTACGACGTGTTCGAGCTGACCTCGGGCGGTCGCCTGACGACGAGCTACACCCGCGTGGGTGGCCTCGCCTTCGACCTCCCCGAGGAGGTCCCGCACCGCTGCCGCAAGTTCCTCGACCGCCTCGACGATCTCCTCGAAGAGATCGAGGCCATGCTGAGCAACAACCGGATCTTCATTGAGCGGACCCAGGGCGTCGGCGTGTTCACCAAGGAGCAGGCGATCGCCTACGGCTGGACCGGCCCCGTGGCGCGCGCCTCGGGCGTCGACCGCGACCTGCGCCGCGACCGCCCCTACCTCGGCTACGAGACCTACGACTTCGAGGTCTCGACCCTGACCGAGGGCGACGTCTACGCTCGCTACAAGCAGCGTCTGGCCGAGACCCGCGAGGCCGGCAAGATCTGCCGCCAGGTCCTGGACCGGATGCCGAGCGGTCCGATCAACGCGATCGGCAAGGTCACCTTGCCCGACCGTGACGAGGTCTACAGCCAAATGGAGTCGCTGATCCAGCACTTCATGCTGGAGATGCCGGGCCACGGGGTCAAGATTCCCCAAGGCGAGGTCTACCACGCCACCGAGAGCCCTAACGGAGAGCTCGGTTGGTACTTGGTCAGCGACGGGAGCGCGGTGCCCTACAAGGTCCGCTGCCGCCCCCCGAGCGTTTACCACTTCCAGTCCATGCCGGAAATGAGCAGTGGCCTCTTGTTGGGCGACGTCGTGGCCTGCATGAGCTCCATGAACGTGATCGCAGGAGAGCTGGACCGATGAGTCACGCCCTTCCGGTTATCGGTAAGTTCGTCGAGCGGAGCTTTAGCGACGCCGTCCACGCCGAGATCGACACCCTCATCAAGCGCTACCCCGAGCCCAAGGCGGCCCTGCTGCCTGTGCTCAGGATCGCCGAGCGCGAGTTCGGCTCCGTCGACCACGGGGCCATGAAGGCCAGCGCTGAGAAGCTGAACCTCTCGCCCGCTTACGTGCTGGGTGTCGTGACCTTCTACTTCCACTTCCGTCGCCCGACGGACGGGACCTTCGTGATCGAGGTCTGCCGAACGCTGCCTTGCGCGCTCCGCGGTGCGGACGCCTTCGCCGAGGGCGCGGCCAAGAAGCTCGGCGTCAAGTTCGGCGAGACGACCCCAGACGGGTTGTTCACGATCAAGAACGCCGAGTGCTTGGCGGCTTGTGACAAGGCTCCGGTCTGCCACATCAACGCCTACTCTTGGGAGCTCTTGGACCTCGAGACCTTCTCGACCTTGGTCGACGAGATCCGCGCCAACCCCGAGAACTTCGACCTGACCAAGGGTCGCAAGACGCCCTTCCCTTGGAACGCGGCCGCCGACCCCAACTGCGAGCGGAAGCAGCCCGAGGGCGAGCGCGATCCCTACTACATGGCCATGACCCACGAGCCCGTGCTCGGCAAGCGCTTCTTCAACGAAGAAGCCGCCGACTACGACGCTTACGTCAAGGACGGCGGCTACGTCGGACTGAAGGAGGCCCTCAAGCTCCAGCCCAGCGAGGTCATTGACATGACCAAGAAGTCGGGCCTCCGCGGACGCGGCGGCGCTGGCTTCCCCTGCGGCATGAAGTGGGGCTTCGTGCCCTCGGTGGACAAGGTCCCCGGACCCCGCTACCTCCTCGTCAACGCCGACGAGAGCGAGCCGGGCACCTTCAAGGACATTCGCTTCATCGAGGACGACCCGCACCAGATCCTCGAGGGCGCGGCCATCGGCGCCTACGCCATCGGCGCCAACGACATCTACATCTACATTCGCGGCGAGATGCGCCTCGGAGCGGACCGCCTGAACGTGGCGATCGAGGAGGCCTACAAGAAGGGCCACTTCGGTGAGAACGCGCTCGGGTTCGGCAACCGCCTCGACTGCACCGTCCACCGCGGCGCCGGCGCCTATATCTGCGGCGAAGAGACCGGCTTGATCAGCTCGCTCGAGGGCAAGCGCGGTCAGCCCAAGCTCAAGCCGCCCTTCCCCGCCGTCGAAGGCGCCTGGGGCCAGCCGACCATCGTCAACAACGTCGAGACCCTCGCCAACCTCCCGCACCTCTTCCGCGAGGGGCTGGACTGGTACACGGCGCTCGGGACCCCGCCGATCTCCAAGGAGATCGCGCCTCCGCGCGGCCGCATGGGGAGCCAAGGCCCCAAGGTCTGGTGCGTCAGCGGCCACGTCAACCGGCCGGGCGTCTACGACGTGCCCTTCGGTGTCTCGCTCCGCGAGCTCATCGAGAGCGACAAGTTCTGCGGCGGGATCTGGGGTGGACGGAAGCTGAAGGCCATCGTGCCCGGCGGCTCGTCCATGAAGATCCTGACCAACGCTGAGGTCGACTGCCACCTCTGCTACGACGACGTAGCGGACGCGGGGAGCTCGATCGGGTCGGCAGCGATCTTCGTGTTCGACGAGACGACCTGCATGGTCAACGCCCTCTACAACGTGCTTCGCTTCTACGACCACGAGTCTTGCGGCCAGTGCACTCCCTGCCGCGAGGGCGCCGGGTGGATCACGAAGCTCGTCGGCCGAATCCTCAAGGGACAAGGCTCCATGGACGACCTGGACACGATCGACAAGCTCTCTGACGAGGCTTGCGGCAAGACGATCTGCGTCTTGGCCGAGGCCTGGAGCTGGCCCGCGACCAGCTACATGCACAAGTTCCGCAGCGAGTTCGAGACCTACATCAAGACGGGGACCTCGCCCATGGCGGGTCGCCTCTACGAGCCCCTCCCCGCGGCGAAGGCCTAGGTAGAGCGCTATGAGCGAGACCACGACCGAGCGCCAGGAAGTCCCCTTCACCATCGATGGGGTCACCTACAACGCCTACAAGGGCGAGACCGTCCTCGAGGCGGCCCTGCGCAACGGCTACTTCATTCCGCACTACTGCTGGCACCCCTCGCTCTCCATCGCGGGTAACTGCCGGATGTGCCTCGTCCACACCAAGCCTGGGCCCCCCAAGCCGCAGATCGCCTGCAACACGGTCGTGACCGAGAACATGGAGGTCGACGGCGCGTCGGAGAAGACCAAGACCGCCCGCGAGGGGATCTTGGAGTTCCTCCTGGCGAACCACCCCCTCGACTGCCCGATCTGCGATCAGGCCGGCGAGTGCGACCTCCAGCAATACTCCTTCGACCACGGTCGAAGCTCGAGCAAGTTCGCTGAGATCAAGACCCAGCGCCCGCGTCACGACCTCGGCCCGCGGATTCGCTTCAACGGCAACCGCTGCATCGTCTGCACCCGCTGCGTCCGCTTCTGTCACGAGGTGACGGGAACGGGTGAGCTGGCGGTCGTGAACCGCAGCGACGCGAGCTGGATCGACGTGTTCCCCGGGATCCCCCTCGACAACCCGCTCAGCGGCTGCGTCGCGGACCTCTGCCCCGTGGGCGCGCTCCTCGACACGGACTGGATCCACACCACCCGGACCTGGCTCCTGCGCGGCACCAAGAGCGTCTGCGCCGGCTGCGCCACGGGCTGCAACGTCAACGTCGAGACCTTCGACGACTCGGTCAAGCGGATCACGCCTCGCGAGAACCAGGCCGTCAACAACTGGTGGATGTGCGACAAGGGCCGCGACAAGTACAAGGAGGCCGCGGTCGAGTCCCGCCTCCGCGTGTCGCGCAAGGACGGTGAGCCGGTCACGCACCAGGCGGCCCTGGAGGCCGCTTTGGAGCTCTACCGCGGCACGCCCTTGGGCAAGGTCGCCTACCTCACGACGGGCCACGCGACCCTCGAAGAGCTGCACCTCCTAGACACGATCACCGGCGGGCCTGGTGGGGTGAACTACGCCCCAGAGGGCGACTCCTTCACGGCGCTGGACGGGTTTGAGGTCTCGGCCGACAAGAACCCCAACCGGGCCGGCGTGAGCGCCGTCCTGGGTGACCTGGACGGCGGGGAAGCCGTCGCGAAGGCGATCACCTCCGGCCAAGTCGAGCTGGTCGTGGTCTGCGACAGCTCACCGGGCGGCGCCGAGTGGTCCGAGGGCCTCGTCGAGGCGCTCCGCGGCGACGTGCCCGCGATCGTGATCAGCCTCGAGGACACCTGGCTCGCGCAGAGCAAGCAGGTCGCCTTCCCCGCGCTGCACGCCATAGAGAAGGACGGCTCCCTGATCAACAGCAAGGGGCGCGTTCAGCGCCTTCGCGCTGCGGTCTCGCCTCCCGGCGACGCCCGCGGTGAGCTGGAGGTCCTCCAAGAGCTCGGTCGCGCGGGCGGTCACTTCCCGCGCGTCGTCTCGGCAGGCGGCGTGTTCCGGCGCTTGGCAGCGGCGAACCCCGCCTCCTTCGACGGGATCACCTATCGCGGCCTCGGCCTGGTCGGGCTCCCCATGGTGGGCGCCGCAGATCAGACGCCAGCTGAGGAGTGCATGACCTACTACACCGCTGGGCCGGTCAGCCGTGATCCGTCCCACAACGCCCAGGACGAGCAGACCCGCGTCGCCGTCCACCGTGAGTCACCGATTGGCTACGGCACCGTGCGTGGAAGCATCTGATGACTGAGTACGTCCTGACCCCGGAGATGATCGGCTTCGTCGGCACCGTCTTGAAGGCGTTGCTGGTGATCGGGATGGCGCTCCAGATCGTCCCGGGCTGTATCTACTTCGAGCGCAAGATCGCGGCCTACGTCCAGCACCGTCTGGGTCCGAACCGCGTCAACTTCACCATTGGCACCCTCCGCTACCTGATGCCCGAGTCCATGCGCGACTCGATCCCAGAGGGCCTGGCGCGGGTCAAGCTGATCCCCGGCTCGCTGCAGCCTCTGGCCGACGCCATCAAGCTGGCCTTCAAGGAGGAGGTCATCCCCGAGAAGGCGGACAAGCTCCTCTACAACCTGGGTCCGGCCCTGGCCTTCATTCCCGTGGGAACCGCGCTCTGCTTCTTGCCCTTCGGCGCGACCCTGGTGGTCCCCGACATGGTGATCGGCGGCGTCGAGGTCCAGCGGACCGCCATCGAAATGAGCGTCAGCAACGTCGTCCCCGGCATGCTGATGCTCCTCGCGGTCAGCTCCCTCGGCGTCTACGGAATCGCTTGCGGCGGTTGGGGCTCGGGCAGTAAGTATCCCCTCATGGGCGCGATCCGCGCCGCGGCCCAAATGGTCAGCTACGAGGTCCCCCTCGGGATCGCGTTCCTGATCGCGCTGGCGTCAGTCGGCTCCCTCGACGGTCAAGAGATCGTCAGGAACCAGGCCGAGACGAACGGCGGCGTGTTGGGCTGGCTGATCTTCCGCCAGCCCTTGGCGGCGCTGATCTTCCTCGTGGCCATGTTCGCCGAGAACAACCGCCTCCCCTTCGACCTCCCCGAGGCCGAGCCGGAGCTGGTCGGCGGCTACCACACCGAATACACCGGGCTCAAGTTCGCGATCTTCTTCCTCGGCGAATACTGCGCCATGATCCTGATGTGCGGCCTGTTCACGACGCTCTTCTTGGGCGGCTGGAGCTTCGGTCCCTTCGAGGCCACGCAGTTCGGGCCCGTGAGCTTGGGCGGCTGGATCACTCCTGAGGGCGGGATCATCAACACCCTGCTCTCGATCGTGGTCTTCTCGACCAAGCTCCTGCTGGTGCTCTTGCTCCAGCTCTGGATTCGCTGGACGCTCCCGCGCTTCCGCTACGACCAACTCATGGACTTGGGTTGGAAGGTCTTGACGCCGCTCGCGCTGGGCAACCTCGCGATCACGGCGATCTTGATTACCAAGTTCCCCAACTTCACCTTCTTCGCCTAGGAGACGCTAAGTGGCTGGTTCGCACGATCACGTCGAAGAAGCGCTCCCCCCCGGGAAGAGCTTCTCAGACCGCGTCTACCTCCCTGCTGTCATGCGGGGACTCAAGCTCACGGTCCAGAAGTTCTGGGGCACGGTCACGGACCGGCACGCCACCGTCCAGTATCCCGAGGTCGGGATCTACGACGCTAGCGAGGCGGAGCGAGCGATCGGGCACCCCAACCCTCGCTACCGCGGTGAGCACATTCTGGTCAAGGACGAGCAGGGCCGCGAGAAGTGCGTCGCCTGCCTCCTCTGCATGGCGGCTTGCCCCGCGCTCTGCATTCACATTGAGCCCGAGCCGACTCCGCCCGAGTGGGGTGACCGCGAGCGGCGCCCGAAGGTGTTCGAGATCGACATGCTGCGCTGCATTTACTGTGGCTACTGCGAAGAGGCGTGCCCTTGCGACGCGATTCGCTTGACGCCGAAGTTCTACACGCCGACCACGTCGCGGACCGAGCGGGTCTACGACAAGGAGCGGCTCTTGGAAAACAACCCCGCGGCGCAAGTGCCCCAGCGGCCGGCGAAGTAGGAGCCGAGCGTGTCCACCTTCCTGGTATTGCTGGTCGGCGTGCTGATCGTAGTGGCGGCGCTTATGACCGTCACTCAGCGCAACCCGATCCACGCAGCCCTGAGCATGCTGATCGCCCTTGGCGGCGTCGGCGCTCTCATGATCGGGCTCAAGGCCCACTTCCTCGCGGCCATGCAGGTCCTGCTCTACGGCGGGGCGATCATGGTCCTCTTCGTGTTCGTGATCATGCTGCTCACGCTGCGTGAAGAGGAGCTCGGCCCCGAGCCTCCTCCTGCGACGCGGCTCTTGGCCGTCGTCGGCGCTGCTGCCCTGTGCTTCATTCTCTTCTCGGCGCTCAGCCGCCGGAGCGACCCGGAGTTCAAGGAGCCCTACAACGACGCCAAGATCGCGGCCGCCGAGGCCGACGGAGCCGACATGCGGCGCCGGACCAAGGTCTACTACGGCTCGACCGAGCACTTCGCTCGGGTGCTCTACACCGACTACGCGGTGCCCTTCGAGCTGATCACCGTCCTGGTCATGGCCGCTGTGGCGGGCGTGATCGTCCTGGCTCGCCGGCCTGACTCGGTGACCCTCGAGGCCACGAAGTTGACCGCGATCCCAGCTGGCGGAGGTGCGGCGTGAATTCGCTCACGACTCCTGACGCGATTCAGATCATCGCGGCCTTGCTCTTTTGCATAGGAGTGTTCGGCGTCCTCTCCCGACGCAACCTCCTGATCATTCTGATGTCCGTCGAGCTCATGCTCAACGGCGCCAACCTCTCCCTCGTCGGGTTCGCGCGCGAGTTCGCGCACCTCCCCGGCAAGTCTGAGTCGGCCCAAGTGATGGTGCTGATGGCTATGGCCGTCGCCGCCGCAGAGGTCGCTGTTGGCCTCTCGATCCTGATCGCGCTCTTCCGCCATGTGCGCTCGGTCAGTGTCGATCACCCTCAAGCCACCACTCTCCGGGATTGACGCGAGGTCTTTGACGTGTTCCCTAAGGAAACCGCCCTACTCCCGGCGATCATTCTCGTTCCCCTCCTCGGGGCGCTATTCAACGGCCTATTCGGCAAGCGTCTCGGTAAAGGGGTGGTCTCGACGGTAGCCGTCGCGACCCCGCTGATCGCGTTCTTCTTCGCGGCGGCTGTGTTCTTCGGCCTCCACGCCGCGGACCACGGCCCGCTCTTCAGCGACACCAGCGTCTTGGTCCTCAAGGCCAAGGAAGGCAGCACGACGAGCAACCTCGCGCGCCGCCTCGAGAAGGCGGAGCGCTCCCTCGCCAAGCGCGACGACCTCTTCGCGGCGCCCGTCGTCGAGGGCAAGCGCGTCCTGCGCTTGGTCGGCCCCGCCGGCCTCGCCGACGACGTCCGCCTCCAGACCGTCGCGCAGCGACACAGCCTCGAGATCGCCAAGGCGGCCGACGCGGCTCCCCGCAGCTATCGCTACAACCTCGGGACCTGGATCTCGGTCGGCAACTTCAAGGTCGACTTCGAGTTCGTCGTCGATCGACTGAGCATCATTCTGATGCTCGTGATCACCGGCGTCGGGTTCCTGATCCACCTCTACTCGACCAGCTACATGGGTCACGAGAAGGTCGGGACCTACGCCCGCTACTTCACCTACCTGAACCTGTTCATTGCCTCAATGCTGGTCCTGGTCATGGGCGGGAACCTGCTCTTGCTCTTTATCGGCTGGGAGGGCGTGGGCATGTGCTCCTACCTCCTGATCGGCTTCGAGTATGAGGACCCGGCCAAGGCGGCCTGCGGGACCAAGGCCTTCGTCGTCAACCGAATCGGTGACATGGGCGTCGTCCTCGGCATGTTCTGCCTCCTGGTCGCGCTCTCCCAGGGCGGCCCGGATATCCCCCTCAGCCTCGACTTCCAGCACCTGAACATGGCGCTGGGCGGCAAGGCCCAGGCGGGCTTGGTCGGCCTCGGCTGCCTCCTGCTCTTCTTCGGCTGCACCGGCAAGAGCGCCCAGATCCCCCTCCACCTCTGGCTACCTGACGCCATGGCGGGCCCGACTCCGGTCTCGGCCCTGATCCACGCGGCGACCATGGTCACCGCCGGTATCTACCTGATCGCTCGCATGAGCCCGATCTTCGCCGGCGCTGAGGTGATCGGCGTCCCGGTCCTCGGGATCGTGGCCCTGGTCGGTGCGCTGACCGCGTTCTTCGCGGGCGCCGCGGCGATCGGTCAGGACGACATCAAGAAGGTCCTGGCTTACTCGACGGTCAGCCAGCTCGGCTACATGTTCCTGGGCGTCGGCGCCCTGGCCATGGGGGCCGCGGTGTTCCACCTCGTGACCCACGCCTTCTTCAAGGCTGTGCTCTTCCTCGGCGCGGGCGCTGTGATTCACGCGACCCACACCCAGAGCATGCGGCGAATGGGCGGCCTCAAGAACTACATGCCCACGACCTACTGGACCATGGCCGTCGGCGCCTTGGCTCTGGCTGGGTTCCCCCTCCTGTCCGGCTTCTTCAGCAAGGACATGATCCTGTTCTCCGCGCTGATGCGCGCCAAGGCAGAGGGGGCGCACTGGATCTGGTATGGCCTCTACTTCCTCGGCCTCGGAACGGGCTTCCTGACGGCGGTCTACTCGACGCGCCTGATCGGGATGACCTTCTGGGGCGACTACCGCGGCGGTGGACCTGGCGGGCGCCACCCCCACGCGGCTCCCTCGGCCATGGCTTCACCCCTCTTCGTGTTGGGTCTGCTCTCGATCTTCGCGGGTCTCCTGGGTCTCCCGGCCCTGGCTGCCTGGATGAAGGGCGGCGCCGAGCTCCTGCCGCACTACGTGGCGCCGGTCGTCGCTCAAGCCAGCAGCGCGCTCAACGGCTACCCGGCACCGGATAGCCACATCTTCCACAGCTACGAGAAGGCCGGTCTCTTGATCGGCTCCATGGCCGCGCTCTGCGGCGTGGCGGTCGGCTGGAAGTTCTGGGGCAGCAAGCCCCCGAGCAAGATCACTTGGGAGAGCCAGGTCACTGGCTCGCTGGCTGGTGTTCGTCAGGTCTTGGCGAACGCTTGGTACTACGACGAGTGGATCAACAAGCGCTTCGTGCAGCCGGCGGTCAAGTACCTCTCAGGTCTGCTCTGGGAGCACGTCGACGACAACGCGATCGATCGCGGACTCGTGGACGGAACGGGCCGAGTTGCAGTTCAGCTCTCGCTCTTTACCCGCGTCTTCCAGACGGGCCGAGTGGCCCGCTACGCGGCTTACTTCGTGGTCGGGGCCGTGGTCATTCTGGCCTGCGTTCACCTCTACTCCATTAGCCACTAGCCCGGCACGAGGACACTGTGGCACTTCCCTTCCTCGAGATCCTGATCCTGCTCCCCGTCTTCGGGGCGCTCGTGATCGGTTTGTTCGTCCCCCGTGAAGACGAGGGCGCCGTTCGCGGCGCGACCCTCGCTGTCACGCTGGTCAACTTTCTCATCAGTCTTCCCCTCTTCTTCACCTACGACACGGCCAAGGGGGGCTTCCAGTTTGGACGCCCAGCCATGGACTGGATCGAGCCTCTCGGGGCCTCGATCCACCTCGGTGTCGACGGGTTGAGCTTGCTCCTGGTCGTGCTCACGACCTTCCTGATGCCGATCGCCGTCTTGGCCTCGTATCGAGGAATCACGAGCAAGGTCAAGAACTTCCACGTGGCGCTCTTGGTCATGGAAGCGGCCATGGTCGGCGTGTTCGTCGCGCGCGACCTGCTCCTCTTCTTCCTCTTCTTCGAGGTCATGCTCGCGCCAATGTTCCTCCTGATCGGAGTCTGGGGTGGCCAGGACCGAATCAAGGCGGCGCTGAAGTTCTTCATCTACACCGCGGTCGGCAGCCTCCTGATGATGGCCGCCATGGCTTACGTCTACACCCAGGCGGGCCACACCTTCGATATCGAGAAGATCCACGCGGCCTTCGCGGAGAACCCGCTCTCGGCCAGCACTCAGTTCTGGCTCTGCCTGGCCTTCGTGATCGCTTTCGCGATCAAGGTCCCAGTGTTCCCGCTCCACACCTGGCTGCCTCACGCGCACGTTCAGGCGCCGACGGCGGGCTCGGTCGTCCTAGCGGCGGTGATGCTGAAGATCGGTGGCTACGGCTTCTTGCGCCTCTGCCTCCCGCTCTTCCCCCAAGGCGTGACCCTCCAACCTGAGGTCTTCTTGGGCCTGGGTGACTTGGCGCTCCCAAGCATTGCGACCACCATGAGTTGGCTGGGCGCGATCGGAATCGTCTACGGGGCGCTGATGGCGCTCGCTCAGAAGGACCTCAAGCGCCTGATCGCCTACAGTTCGGTCAGCCACCTCGGCTTGGTCGTGCTCGCGATCTTCGCTGGGCTCTCGGGCGAAGCCGGTCGTCAATGGACCGGTGGCGTCGCCGAGGGCGCGCTCCGCGAGACCCTCGAGGCCGGCCACGCCCGCGCGGTGACCGGCGCGATCTTCCAAATGATCGCCCACGGCCTCTCGACCGGCGCGCTCTTCTTCCTGGTCGGCGTGATCTACGACCGCCGGCACACCAAGGAGATCGCGAAGCTCGGCGGCCTGGCCACCAGCGCTCCCAAGCTCGCGGTCTGCTTCGTGGTCGCGACCTTGGCCTCGATTGCCTTGCCGACGACGGCGGGCTTCGTGGGCGAGGTCTTGATCCTGCTCGGAGTGTTCGAGACCAACAAGCTCTTCGCCGTGATCGGCGTCACGGGCATGGTCCTCGGCGCGACCTACATGCTCTGGGCGATTCAGCGCGTCTTCTTTGGCCCTGCTGAGGGCGAGAACGCGACCATGGAGGACATAGACCGCGTCGAGTTGATCGGCGTCCTCCCGCTCTTGATCCTGGGCTTCGTGCTCGGCGTCGCTCCCGGCCCCTTCCTGGAGCTGATCGAGCCCGCCGTTCAAACCCTCATTCAGTCCTACGGGGGTTGATCTCGTGGACCCGCTTCAACCGCTAAGCCAGCTTTCCTACGACGTCGGAGACTTCCTCCACGTCCTCCCGATCGCGATCCCCGCCCTCTTCGGGTTGGTGGTCCTGATCTTGGATATGTATCTCGGAAGAGGTCGTACCAAGACTCCCCTCGCGCTGACCTCAGCGATTGGCTGCGTCCTCGCGGCCGTCGCTGCGGTGGCGATCTGGGGTCCCGCTGACGGGACGCCGATCATGGCCGGGACGCTTGCGCCCTCGGCCTTTGGCGCTAGCGCCTCGATCGCGATTCTGCTCGGCACGATCCTGATTGGGTTCGCCGTCGCTCACCACGCTCAGACCGCCGACGGCGTCGGCGTCGAGAGCGGCCGGAGCGTCGCTCACGGCGAGCTCTACGGGCTCCTCCTCTTTGGCACCTCGGGCATGCTCGCCATGACCGTCGCCAACGACCTGGTCACCTTCTTCGTGGCGATCGAGACGCTCTCGATCGCGGTCTACGCCCTGACCGGTGTCGAGCGTCGTCGCGCTCGCTCGGCCGAGGGCGCCATGAAGTACTTCGTGATGGGCGCCTTCTCGGCGGGCTTCCTGCTCTACGGCATGTCGCTCCTCTACGGCGCGACCGGCACGATGCAGCTCGACACCTTGGCGACGGTGAGCATTGACCCCGCGTCCATGCCCTTGGCCACCGTCGGCGGCGCGCTGATCCTGATCGGCCTCCTGTTCAAGGTCGGCGCGGTCCCCTTCCACGCCTGGACGCCGGACGCCTACGAGGGCGCGCCTTCGTCCGTGACCGGCTTCATGTCCATTGGCGTGAAGGTCGCGGCCTTCGCCGGAATGTTCCGCGTCGTCCAGGGCCTCGGCGCCTCGGGCGCCCTCGGGGCCGACCTGGCGGGTGGCCCCGTCGGGAGCTGGGTCCTCTGGTTCGTGGCAGCCCTGACGGTGATCGCTGGTAACGCCGGCGCCCTGACTCAGCGCAACCCGCGTCGCCTGATGGCCTACAGCGGCATCGCCCACACCGGCTACCTCTTGGTCGCCCTGGTGGCCTTCACCCGCCAATACGGCCACGGAGCCGACGCGCTGAACGCGGCTTTCGCAGCCAACGACGCCGTCGCAGGCGTGCTCTTCTACCTGATCGCCTACGCGCTCGGGAACGCTGGCGTGTTCGCGGTGATCTGTCACCTCGAGCGTCGCGGCGAGGACGTCGACAGCCTCGAGGACCTCTCGGGCCTGGCGCACACCCAGCCCCGCGTGGCGCTGGTCATGGCGATCTGCCTCTTGAGCCTGGCGGGTATCCCCGGCACGGCCGGCTTCCTCGGCAAGCTCTGGGTGTTTAGAGCCGGCGTCGCTTCGGGCGACATCGGCCTGGTCGTCCTGGCGCTCATGGCGAGCGCGATCTCGCTCTACTACTACCTCCGAATCGTGGTCCTGATGTACATGCGCGAGCCGCAGGTCGGGACGGCGGGAGCCAGCAGCGAAGACGATCAGCGTTGGTGCTCGCGTCTCGCGATCCTGACCGCTGGGATCCTGACGGTGGCCTTGGGCGTGTATCCGCCCAACCGCCTCCTCGAGCTCGTGGTCGCCGGCGCCAAGTCTTTGGTCGGCTAGAGCGCCCAACCAAAAACGCGACAAGGGTCGAGGGGCAGCGCCTCTCGACCCTTGTTTCGTTTCAGGCACGCTGGGGAAATGGACGAGCAACTCCAACCTCGCCCTCGGATCAGGCGTCCCTGCTGCTTGATCAGGTCCGCAGTGGACAGATCGATCTGGCCCCGCTAGAGGAAGCGGCACACCAGGGAGACCCTAGGGCTCGGGTCCTCTGCGAGGACTCGGGTCGCACCTTGATCGGCGATTTGCTGGCTGGCGCGCCCGGAGAAACCACATTGGCGCTGAGGGACTCGACCCTCAGGCTCTTGACCCTAGAGGCGGTGAGGTCCTTGGAGCCCGGCTTCTTGGAGGCTCGTCCAGCCGCGAGAGACCGACCCAGTGCTGGCAACACGAGAGTCACTCAGGAGGGCGCTAGGAGGTTGGGAGGACCCCTCCTCTGGGATCGGATGCGCCAAGTCACTGCTGTGCTCTTGAGCCAGCTACCAGAACTGCTGGCCGTGGAGCCAAGGGCCAGCCGGGCCACAGGGTAGTTAGTGCTTCTGTTCTCGTTCAGCGCGTCCCGAGAGAACACCGCTCACACGTGCCGACTCGGGCTGAGGACGATCGCGGAGGTAGGGCACGAGAGCATGCTCAAGGAGGCGTCACTCCGAGTCGGCGAGCGGCTCCTGAGCCAGATCTCCCCCTAGGCCCCCTCCGGTTCCTCAGGCTCTTCGATCTGGGTCTCGAACCCGGCCTCGTCGACGATCGTGTCCAGGAGATCGGGTTGGCCGCGTTCAACAGCGTCCGGTAGGGACACATGAGGGCTGGGCTGGGGTGCGGAGGCCCACTCGCCGGTCGGGTTGTCTTCAGGCAGCGGAACCGGGATTTCCCAGCGGGTCGTGCGGCCGGTCAGCTTGGAGTCTTCGATCTCTTTGTCCCACTTGGTCGTCTTACCGACGAGGGGGCGCGCGCCGTCAAAGCGCCCTGTCACAGCGTCCATGGAGACTTCGTCCTCGAGGTTCTGGGACTCGAGAGCCTCTATGTCGGGTGCTTCTAGCTCCCAGACGGTGGCGGTGTGATCGTCGGGGGTCCCTATGGAGACGGTCCCTTCGGCGGGGGGCGGAGTCTGAGCGAGGGAGAGAAGTCGATCGAGGGTCGCCTGGTCGACGAGGCCGCGCTGGACCAAGGCGTCTTCGAGGGACGCGTCGTCGGGGAGCTCAGCTCGAAGCGCCAAGAGCTCTTCTCGAGTTAGGAGGCCTTCGGCCACGAGCAGCGCGCTGAGGTGAAGGTCGCTCACCCGGCCAGCCTACCTTGGAGGTTGGCCCCTCGCTTCGGCGGCTGCCTCTTCGATGAGGAGAGGGTTGCGCTGGAGGAGCGTGGTTCTGGGTTGCCGGAGCGCTGGTCGCGGGCGGAATCGCCCCAACTCGTGCACCGGCGCGTCTCCTCTAGGGGGTCTCGCCGCTGAAGGCGCCGGCCTTCTAGATCCTCTTCCCCTGACCCCGGTGCCCTCTCCTCGCATGTGGTAACTTCCGCGCCTTCAACGGCTGAGGAAAGCAATGCAGGACCCAAAGCGCCGCATCGTGATCACAGGCATCGGCCTGACCGCCCCCAACGGCGACAACCTGGCGGAGTTCCGCCAGGCGCTCTTGGAGAAGCGTTCGGGCGTGGTTCCTTACGAGATCCGCTACGTGGGCGAGACCTTCGCTGGCATCTGTAACTTCGATGCCAACAAGTATCAGAAGAAGAAGGAGGTCCGTCGCGGCACCCGCGCGGGCTCCATTTCGATCTACTGCGCTCACGAGGCCTTGGCTGACGCCGGGATCGACCTCGAGACCGTGGACAAGAGTCGGATCGGCGTCTACCTCGGGATCACCGAGCACGGCAACGTCGAGACCGAGAACGAGGTCCACTCGCTCACGACCAAATACGACTCCGACGTCCGCTTCTGGTCCCATCACCACAACCCCCGCACGGTCGCCAACAACCCGGCCGGCGAGGTCACGATCAACCTCAAGATTCCGGGTCCCCACTACACGATCGGGGCTGCCTGCGCGGCGGGTAACGCTGGCCTGATCCAAGGCCTGCAGCAGATCATCTTGGGCGAGGTCGACATCGCTTTGGCGGGTGGAATCTCCGAGGCCGTCAAGACCTTCGGGATCTTCGCGAGCTTCAAGGCCCAGGGCGCCTTGGCCGAGGGAGAGGACGCCGCCAAGGTCAGCCGTCCCTTCGACAAGGCCCGTAACGGGATCGTCGTCAGCGAAGGCGGCGCGATCTACGTGCTCGAGACCCTCGAGCGGGCTCAGGCTCGCGGCGCCAAGATCATTGGCGAGATCGTGGGCTACGCGCTCAACTCAGACGCGACGGACCCCGTCCTTCCGAACCCGGTGCGCCAAGCCGAGTGCATGCGCGCGGCGCTCAAGCGCGCGGGCATGGAGCCCGGCGACGTGGACATCGTCAACGCCCACGCCACGGCCACCAGCCAAGGCGACATCAAAGAGTGCGCGGCGATCCGCGAGGTGTTCGGAGAGGCCGAGGGCGTCTACGTCAACAACACCAAGAGCTACATCGGCCACTGCATGGGCGCGGCCGGCGCCCTCGAGCTGGCGGGCAACCTGCCCAGCTTCGAGGACAGCATCATTCACCCCACGATCAACGTGGACGACCTTGACCCCGAATGCGCGCTTCCCGGCCTGGTGCTCAACGAGCCCAAGCAGGTCGACAAAGTCGACGTCATTCTGAACAGCAGCTTCGGCATGCTCGGAATCAACTCCGCCGTTATCGTGCGGAAGTTCTCCGAGTAGGGCCGCCAGAGAGGAACCGCCGTGCAAGCGACTGAGATCCCCGGCGTCATCATCGACATCATCAACACCATCGCGCCCGACGAGGACACCGACGACATCAAGTCCGACGTGAAGCTTCGCGACCAGCTCGACCTCGACTCGATGGACTTCCTCGACATCGTCATGGAGCTGCGCAAGCGCTATGGCATCGAGGTCCCCGAGGAGAACTACCCCAAGCTGGCTAGCCTCGACTCCTGCGTCGAGTACCTCGGGCCGCTCCTCGCCGACAAGTAGTCGGCTGGGCGCCTAGGCGCCTGCTCTAGAACGTATCGCGACGCGAGGGCGGGGAGACTCGCCTTCGTGAGCGCGTGTACACGCGCCGACACCGTCCGGGTCTAGCGGTGGGGACACTGAATCTGATCACCTTCGTCGTGCAGTACGAGTCGATCGCCGGGATGCAACTCAACGCTCTCCACGAAGGTCACTGAGTTCCAGCTCACTGCGCCCGGGGGTCGCCCCGTCGTACGCAGGAGGCCAACCCTGGCAGCCGAAGATTCCACCTGTAGGACAAGCCCGATCTCCTCTCGCCTCAACTGGTGAGAGGTCAGCCCTTCCACGAATGAGACTGTGCCCTTCTGGGCTGTGTGTCCCGCTGGTGGGACTTGGGCGCAGCTGACGCAGAGCAGGCCAAGGATCATTGGGAACGGAGTGCGCACCGCACCTCCCTGGGTTCAGATCTAGACGCGAGTCCCTCGTGGAAGGTTGGGTGAACTCGGTGCTCTGCCCACGCAACTCCTTCCCACCCCGACACTTCGCTCCAGGCCAAAATCCGGGTACCCTCCCACCCTCGTGGCTTCCAGGCGACCAACGCTCGCCCGGAGTGAACCCAGAACGCGGCCCGCGAGGGGTCCGGGGGCAGGCTCTCAATGGCCTACGACGCCATCATCATCGGTGCCGGAATGTCGGGTCTCGCGGCAGGCATTCGCCTCGCCATGTACGACAAGAAGGTCCTGATCCTCGAGCGGCATTACGTCGCGGGTGGACTGAACAGCTACTACCACAAGTTCAAGCGCCCCTTCGACGTCGGGCTCCACGCCATGACGAACTTCGTGCCCAAGGGCACCAAGCGCGCTCCGCTGACCAAGCTCCTCCGTCAGCTCCGGATCCCTTACGACGCCTTCCAACTCCGCGAGCAGCACGGGAGCCAGATCCACTTCCCGAGCGTCCAGCTCGACTTCGACAACGACTTCGAGACGCTCCGGGCCGAGGTCCGGCGGGCCTTCCCCGATCAGATCGACGGCTTCGATGCCCTGACCAAGCGGGTCTTGGAGTTCGACGACACCTCGCTCGACGCCAAGCCGATCCCCTCGCGCGAGATCCTCGAGGAGCACCTCTCAGAGCCCCTCCTGATCGAAATGCTCTTCTGCCCGCTCATGTACTACGGCTCGCCAAACGAGAACGAAATGGAGTTCGGCCAGTTCTGCATCATGTGGAAGAGCGTGTTCAGCGAAGGCTTCGCCCGCCCCGAAGGTGGCGTGCGGACGATCATTGACCTCCTGGTCAAGAAGTTCAAAGAGCTCGGCGGAGAGCTTCGCTACAGCCAAGGCGTGTCCAAGATCCTGACCAAGGGCGGCAAGGCCTACGGCGTCGAGCTCGAGCGGGAGCGCGGCCTAACCAAGATCTCCACCAAGCCGCGGCCGCGCAGCGATCAGACCGAGGTCCTCGAGGCGACCCAGATCCTCTCGACCGCAGGCGCCCCTGAGACCTGGGCCATGACCGAGGGACTCTCTGCGGACGAGCCCAAGGAAGCGGGCGCCCTGACCTTCATGGAGTCGATCGCCTGTCTCGACGTGGAGCCCAAAGAGCTCGGCGCCGACAAGACCATCGTGTTCTTCAACCGCAGCGACGAGCGCTTCGACTACAGCCGCGCCGAGGACTACGCCGACCTCCGCTCGGGCGTGATCTGCGCGACGAACAACTACGCCCACGAGACGCCGCTCCCTGAGGGGATCCTCCGGGTCACGAGCATCGCCAACTGGGAGAAGTGGCGCGCCCTCGAGAAGCCCGAGCCCTACAACGAACTCAAAGAGAAGTGGTACGAGGGGCAGCTCCAGGTCATGGAGGACGTGATCCCGGGCCTGCGCGAGAACAACATGCGCGACCGAGTCACGGTCCACGACGTGTTCACGCCGACCACCATTTGGCACTTCACCCGCAAGGAGCGGGGCGCGATCTACGGCGCGCCCGAGAAGCTCCGGAGCGGGATCACACCGATCGAGAACCTCTACGTGGGAGGCACCGACCAGGGCTTCCTGGGGATCATTGGGGCCATGCTCTCGGGGATCTCGATCGCGAACGCTTACTTCCTCCGCGGAGCCTGATATGCCACCTCGTGACCACCTCAAGGGTGCCCAGTCCAGCTACGACGTGATCGTGATCGGCTCGGGCCTAGGCGGCCTGACCTCGGCCAACCAACTCGCCAAGCAAGGCCACTCGGTCCTCCTGCTGGAGCACCACTACGAGCTCGGCGGCTTGGCCAGCTTCTTCCGGCGCAAGGGCAAGCGGATCTTCGACATCTCGCTCCACGGCTTCCCCTTCGGGATGAAGAAGAGCTGCAAGCGCTACTGGACCAAGGAGATCGCCGACGACATCGTCCAGGTCAAGGGGATCCGCTTCGAGAACCCTCAGTACCAGATCAAGACCGACTTCGACCGCGCCGACTTCACGCGGATCCTCGTCGAGCACTTCAAGATCGCGCCCGAGACCGTCGAGGCCTTCTTCACCGACCTCCGCGCCATGAACTTCTACGACCAGAACGACATGACGACCGGCGAGATGTTCGAGAAGTACTTCCCGGGCCGAAACGACGTCGTGCGCTTCCTGATGGAGCCGATCACCTACGCCAACGGGTCCACGCCGGACGACCCCGCCATCAGCTACGGGATCGTGTTCAGCAACTTCATGGCGAACGGCTGCTGGATCTACCAGGGCGGGACCGACAAGCTGATCAAGCTCATGAAGGCTGAGATGCTGAAGAACGGCGTCGACATTCGGATCATGGCCGACGTCAAGAAGATCCTCGTCGAGGACGGCAAGGCCGCCGGCGTCGTCGTCAACGACCGCGAGATCCGCTCCAAGGTCGTGATCAGCAACGCCAACCTCCTCCAGACCGTGCACCAGCTCGTGGGCGACGAGAACTTCTCGCCCGAGTTCATAGAGGAGGCCAACGCGGTCCGGCTCAACAACAGCTCGACCCAGGTCTATCTCGGCCTCAAGGAGGGCGTCACGATCCCCGAGATCGGCGACCTCCTCTTCACCTCGGACCACCCGACCTACTGCCCCAAGGCCCTCCTGGCGCAGCCCGCCACCAGCCGGACCTTCTCGGTCTACTACCCCTCGATTCGGCCCGACGCCAAGCACGAGCGGACCGCCATCGTCAGCTCGACCAACGCCTGGTGGGAGGACTGGGTGTTCGAGAACGAGGCCGACTATGAGGCCCAAAAGGAAGCCCTCATCGCCGAGACCATTGACTGCCTCGAACGAAACTATCTGCCCGGGATCGGCGAGCAGATCGAGTGGAAGGAGGCCAGCACGCCGCGGACCTTCAAGCGCTACACCCGTCACTGGGGTGGCGCCTCCTTCGGGACCAAGTTCGAGGGCCTCAAGATCAGCATGGGCCTCCAAGACGAGATCCCAGGCCTCTATCACGCGGGCTCGGTCGGGATCATCATGTCGGGTTGGCTCGGGACCGTGAACTACGGCGTGATCCAGTCGCACAAGGCCGACAAGTACCTCTACGGCGTCAACAAAGAGACCGCGGCGGCCAGCTCATGAGCCTCGAAGCCGTCCAAGCCGCGATCCCGCACCGCGACCCCTTCCTCTGGGTCGACGCCATAGTCGAGCAGAGCGACGACGCGATCAAGACGACGAAGTTCGTGCCGGAAGACCTAGACGTCTTCCGCGGACACTATCCCGGCAAGCCGATCCTCCCTGGCGTCCTGATCTGCGAGGCGATCTTTCAGACCGGCGCGATCCTCCTCAGCGCTCGGGCGCGGGACGCGGTCGAGGTCGAGGGTTTGGTCCCGGTCATGACTCGGATCAAGGAGACTCGCTTCAAGCGCATGGTCCGCCCCGGCGACACCCTCGAGATCGAGGTCGAGATCGAGGACGCCTTGCCGAAGCTCTTTCACCTCAAGGGCAAGGCCAAGGTCGGCGGCAAGCTGGCCGTCTCCTGCAGCTTCGCCTGCGCTCTCGCCCAAGGTTGAGTTCACAGGGCTAAGGCCCGCTCTCCAAAGCTCCACACTCCGCGGAGGCCCCCATGCCCGCAGACTTCCTTCAGCTCGAAGGCAAGCCGGTCGTTATCACCGGCGTCGCCAACAAGAAGAGCGTCGCCTACTTCGTCGGCAAGACCCTCCGCGAGGCGGGCGCCCAGGTGATCTGGGTCTGCCGGAGCCAGGCTCGCTACGACCAGCTCCGCAAGAAGCTGATCCCCGAAGAGCCGCTGCTGATCTGCGACGTCGAGAGTCAAGCGGACATTGACGCCACCGCCGCCAAGATCGGTGAGCTCGCCGCACCGGCAGGCGGCGTGGCGGGCTTCGTGCACTCCATAGCCTTCGCCAACTACAGCAAGGGCATGGTCGACTTCCACGAGACCGTCCGGGAGGACTTCCTTCAGGCCGTGAACATCAGCTGCTTCTCGTTCATTGCCTTCGCCAACGCACTCGAGCCGCACTTTGCGCCCGAGGCCAGCTGCGTCACGATCTCGATCTCGACGACCGAAATGGCGGCCCAAAACTACGGCTATATGGCCCCGGTCAAGGCGGCCCTCGACAGCTCGGTGGTGTTCCTCGCCAAGAGCTTCGGCAAGCGCCAGGTCCGCTTCAACGCGGTCTGCCCGGGCCTCCTCAAGACGAGCGCCTCAGCGGGGATCCCCAACTACATCCCGGCCTACCTCTACGCCGAGGAGGCGACCCTTCGCAAGAAGGCTGTCCAGACGAAGGAGGCGGCCGACGCGGTCGCGTTCTTCCTCTCACCGCGCTCGAGCGGGATCAACGCCCAACACCTCGTGATCGACGCGGGCATGCGGACGAACTACTTCGACGAGACGATCCTGGCCAAGGTCAACCGCCTCGACGGGTAGCGGAGAAGGATGGTCCAGCTTCAGGGACCATCCTTCTCGTGGGAGGTCTGCAAGGACCTCCCCTCAGGGACAGCGTGGTCGGTGCCTATGCGACCACCACAAGCTTCGTCGTGACTCGGTAGGTCGTGCTGGCCCATCGAGTCGGGCGGCCGCGAGGTCTTGGCGCTTGAGAGAGCTGTCCAGGGACCAACCTTGAACGGACAGCGCTACCCAAACGCAAAGACCTCGCGGCCGCGACCTCAAGCAGAGCGCGCCTCCATGGGCTCGGTAGGCGGGGCGAGGGGGATCGCTGCTTGTTCGGCGCTCTCGTCCGCCAGGAGGCTCTCGACGGTGGGCGTCAAGAGCGTCCCCAGCTCGGGATAGGACACGGTCACTACGCCGTCGAGGGGCGGGAACGCGGTGGATTGTCGGGTCATGACAACGGCGGGGACGTCCGGTGCGTAGGCTCGCAAGACCCGGACCAAGGAGGCTGGCGTCGTGCCAGGGATGTCTCCTGCGAGGACGACCAGCCGGCAGGTCCCGGTCTCGAGGGCGCAGGCGATCGCGTCGCCTGGCGAGGTGGCCGAGAGGTCAGGAGCCTGAACGGCGAACAGGCGGCTGAGTTCGCGTTCGAGGAGGGCGCGGGCGCGAGGGTGTGGTTCGAGCAGCAGGATCACGGTGCGGGTGCCTTTCGGGGCTTCTCTTCTTGACGAGCAAGGGAGCACGTCACGTGCCACCTGCCATCGAGCACAAGTCCTGAAGCTCTGGTGCGATCCGAGCAGCGATAGGTGACGCAGAGTGCACTCCGAGCGCTCGTGGTCACCTAGGTGATCGTCGAGCACCAGCCGATGCTCTCCAACTAGCTAACCAGCGGTTAGGCGGGACAGGATCCGAGAGTGGGGCAAGGTCTTGGCTTGGAGGCGCGGACCGACGAGCGAATCTTCCGCGTGCTCCTGGAGGAGGAAGTCGACCGTCGGCACGAGGTCAGCTTCGAAGGCTGTGTAGGGGACCGCGATCACCCGCTCCATGGGGGGAAAGCTCTCGCCCCCCCGTCGCATGACGACGACAGGGAGGTTCGGGAGATAGGCCCGGAGGAGGCGAATCAGCGAGGCGGCGCTAGCGCCGGGGACCTCGTCGCCCAGAACGAGGAGTCGGCAGTGGCCCTCGTGGAGGACTTCAGCGATCAAATCACCGAGGGGGGTCGCGCCGTCGAGAGTCGGGGCGCGAACCTCTCCGCAGTCAGCGAGCTCGCGCTGGAGGAGTTGGCGGGCGCGTGAATGAGACTCCAAGAGCAGGATCATGGCAGCGGACCTTCCGAGAGCAATATTTGAACTCTCGGGTGAACATTGAGCACGACCCATGCCAGCTCTTGGAGAGAGCGAAGTCCAGGCGCTCTGGCGAGGAGTTCCGACCATCTCGGCAGATCGGGGCAAATTCGCTCCTCGTTAGCCCCATATCGTGCAGCCGGCAGGCGAAAGCCTGGTGCTTCAAGGGCCACAAGGAGGACTTGGGACCGTGTAGAGCTTCCTCAATGCGCGCCTGGCATGTCGAAAACCTCGACAGCGCCCTAGTCGCTACCTTCGGCGCACGTATTCGCACACCTCCGCTCTGTTTCGCTCCCAGGCGGAGGTCGGGAGGGCAGCCGAGTTGGGAGAGGTGCTGGCACAGGCGTTGTAGACTTCTGCCGGAGCACCTGCTCCAGGAGAGCTTCCAGTGGCATTTCAGCGCTCTGGCTACCGCATCAACGAACGCCACTCGATCCCCTTCCAGCGGACCGACTACCTCCATATCCGCTGCCTGGACGAGGAGGGGAAGCCCCTGGCTGGCCGCGCCTTCGTCCTGACCCTGGCCGACGGCGAGGTGATCCGCGGCGAGCTCGACGCTGAGGGCTGGACCAAGCAAGAGGGCGTCAGGCCAGGTGAGTGCGACTTCCGTCTGGCCGAAGGGGACGTGGACCCCACGCCGGTCGAGAAGGAGACCCACTGGATCAACGTCGTGATCAAGGACGAGGAGGGGCGACCCTTGGTGGGGCAGTCCTATGTCCTCGGGACCGGCGACGGGACCCTGCGGAAGGGGAAGCTCGACGGTGAAGGGCGCTGCCTCGTGGAGCGCGTTCCGGCGGGTCCCTGCTTCTTCGCCCTCAAGGCTCGTGAGGTCTCGGGCCAAGGAGACGTCCACTTCGTCCGGCTCCAGTTCACCGACGAAGACGGCGACCCCATGGCGGGGCTCCCCTTCGAGCTCGTCGTGGGCGACCTGACCTTCGCGGGCACGACGAGCCCCGACGGCCGGGTGATCGCTGACGTCCCCGTCACCCACGACGAAGGCGAGCTGCGGATCTGGACCGACGAGGCCCAGGCCGAAGAGCCCTACGTGTGGCCGATCAAGATCAGCGAGGTCGCGGCGGCCTCACCCGAAGGCTAGCTAGCCGTCCATTCGCTCGCGAGCGGCGGCCACCCCAGGACCGAGCTCCTCGGCCCACTTCGGGGCGCGCAGCGCGAGGTCGTCGAGCTTGGCGCTCAAGGCCGCGCCGAGGTCGATTCCGTAGAGGTTGCCCAGCTCGGCCACACACACCAAGACGTCGCAGAGCTCTCCCGCGAGGGCCTCGTCGCTGACCGGCTTGGCGTAGACCTCGCGGTCGAGGACGAGCTTGGCGACCTCGCCGCACTCCTCGCTGAGAGCCAGCCCTGCGCCGACGCGGGGGTGGGCTATGGCTCCCAGGACTTCGGCGACGCGCGCTTGGACGCTCTCTAGGGTGGTGGTCATAGGCCCTCCTCGGGGTCGGCGAGTGTCGCGCGCGAGGGGCGGGGCCGCAATCAGCGCGCACCGACCAGCGAGTCCGAAGCCAGCCCAATGGGGTAGGCTCGAAGCGTGACCCGGACCCCCGCGATCCTCCTCGTTCTGGCCTCCTTGGCCCTGGCTGCGCCCTGGAGCGGAGCCCTCGGCGACGAGGGCAAGGGGGGGCTCCCGGCCCCGGATCCCAAGGCCAAGGCGCGCCTGAGCGTGCGCTGGAACGCGCCCAGGGACTGGAAGGCTCTCGAGGCGCGCGAAGGAGAGTTCGCCGCCTATCGTCTTCAGCGGACACGGAAGGGCGAGCGAGGAGAGGTCGCCGAGGTGGGCCCGCGCCTCGCGATCTACTTCTTGGGCAAGGCGAACGAGCGGAGACGGGTCGCGGGACGCCGAGCCGCTTGGGCGCGTCGCTTCCTGAGCCCCGAGCGCAAGCGGCTGCTCCCAGAGGCCGCCAAGCTCCGGGCCCTTCGCAAGGAGGTCGACCCGGCCCTCGTGATTCACCTCGTCGAGGTTCGCGGGGACTACAGCGCAGTCCTGGCCCCGGGCCAGGAGCCGCGACCCCCGCAGCGCGACTGGACGGGGATCTACGCCCACATCACGGCGGCGGACGGGGTCTGGGTCGCCGTGCTCTTGGGACCGACCAAGCTCACCCAGGCCTGGAGCGGAGAGCTGGAGAAGCTCCTCCGGGGGGCCAAGGCGGGCACGGTCATGATCGGGCCAGACCCGCGAGAGCGGCGGCCACGCCCGCGCCCGAGCGAACCCACACCTAGCCCGACTCCTCCTCCTGGAGCGCCTGTCGAGAAGACGTCGCGAGTCGACGAAGAAGGCGGGCGCTGAGTCCTCTCCTGGAAGCCTCGTGAGCGAACCCGAGCGCGCCTGGGGCGTCCAAGGGGCGGACCTCGTCGTCTACGCCTTCGTGGCCGGGCTCCTGATCCTGGGGAGCGGCGGTCAGGCGGCTTGGCAGGCCCAAGACTCGCGGATCGAGGTCTGGGCGGCCTGGCACGACGCGCGCGGACAGCCCCTCGACCCCTGGGCCAACCCCTTTCGTGAGAGCGAGGAGGGGATCCGCTCCGCCGGGCCAGACGGGATCTTCGAGGAGGAGCTCGGGGCTGGTGACGACGTCTTGGTCCCCCGCGTCCCGCCGCCAGAGCTGGGTGCGTATCGCCTTCTGGGTTGGCTGCCCTGGGTCGGGGCCATAGCCCTAGCCTTCGGCTGGGAGGCTTGGCGCTGGCTGCGTCGCCCGAGCGCCGGACTCCAGGCCGAGCTCCCCTTGGCCCTCGTCGGCGGCGCCACCTCGGGCGTCGCGGCCTGGGGGACCCTCTCGCTCCTGGCCAGCCAAGAGCGGGGCGTGAACGAGCTGGCCGAGCGCGTCGCGGGAGGACTCTTCGTCCCGCCTGCGGTCGCCCTCGGGGGGAGCGTGGCGCTCTTTGCGTTCTTGCTCTTGCTGGCGGTCCGCCTCCGCGCCTCGCCTGGGGAGGACCTCGAGGCACCCGCAGATTCCCCGAGTCGAGCGAGCCAGGCACCCAGCGGCCCTGGGGGCCAGGCGTGAGCGAGGCGTGTCCTGCAGAGCCCGAGGTCTCTCCGGGGCCCGGCCCGGAAGCGGACGCTCCGGCTCGCGGGGGCAGGAGGCTACGCCAACTTGGCGGGCTAGCCCTCGCGGTAGCGCTCGCCCTGGGCCTCGGTTGGCTCCACCCGCTCACGAAGCACCGCCTGCTCCTAGCGCTGACTGCCCTCGAGCGCCGCTGGAGCAGCGGGGGCCCGACGCCGACTCAGCCCCGACAGGACTCGGCTCACTGGGTCCACGCGGCTTGGACCGGCGGGCAGCCCCCTAACAGCGGGCCTAGCGCGCGCGCCGCTTGCGCGAGCTTCCGGGGCGTCGAGGTCGACGTGACCTTCTCGAAGGACCTCGTCCCCTACGTCAGCCACGACCACGACTTCTCGCGCCTGAGCGGGAAGCCCGACGATCGCCTCTCGCTCCGCAACGCGGCTGAGATCGACGCGATTCGAGGACCCGAGGGCGAGGCTGCCCTTCGTCTCGCGGCCCTGGTCAGGGTCGCCGAGTGCGAGTTCTTGGTGCTCGACGTCAAGACCGACCACCGCCGCGCGGGGCCCAAGGCCAAAGCGCTCCTCGCCGCGCTCGGCTCCCGTCGTGCGGGGGTCTGGGCCCTCAGCATGTCGGGGCCCTTTCTTCAGGCCCTCGGCGCTGAGGCCCCTGAGCTCCGCCTCGGCTGCGAGGGCTACCTTCCCCTCGGCAACTCGCTGGCCGGGTTCCACGTCTCGAGCCTCGCTCGGGACCAGCTAACGTCCGCGAGGGACGAGGCAGCGCGCTCGCGAGGCTTGCTGCGGCTCTACTGGACAGCGCGAAACTCGGATCAACTCGCGGAGCTGCGGGCCTGGTCTCCAGACGCCCTCCTCTTCGACGCCCCGCAGATTCCCTCAGACGAGCTTCCGCCGGGGACTCGCAGCGAGGACGGCTCGTGAGCGCGGGTGGGGCCAGCCCCGCGGAGGGGAAGGGCGAGGCTAGCTCAGGCGCGCCCGGCGACGCAATCAGCACCCCGAGCCAGGAGGCGGGGGGTCCCAGCGGGAGCGCGGCCGGCTGGCGGGAGAGCCTCGGCGGGTATCTCCCGGTCTGGCTCTACTGGCCCCTGGCCTTCCTGGCCCTCTGCGGGACGGCCCGCGCCTATCGCTTTCGCCTGAGCCTCCAGGAGGTCCCGGGCTTCCTCCTCCAAGACCTGGCCCTGGCTCTGGGATTCGGCCTCGCGATCTTCCTGGCTTGCCGCTCCCCGCGTGTCCGCGCGCAGCTCCTCTGGCCTGGGCTCGGCTTGACCCTCCTCCTCTGGACGGGCCTAGCCGGAATGGTCATAACGGGACTCCTCGCGCTCCCGGTTGGGGCCAAGCTCCTGCTTCAGACCCCGAGCCTGATCTTCCTCGAGACGGCCTTGAACGCTGGCTCGGTCCAGAGCTCGGTCACCAAGCTCAGCCTCTTCGCTCTCAGCGGTCCCATGGCCGCGCTGGCTGGCGCCCTCGTGCTCCGCCCGGGTTGGAGTCGACCCCTCCCGCCGCGGCGCCCCTGGCTCGCGCTCTTCGTGCTCCCGCTCCTCGCGAGCCCTTGGGCCTCGAGTGACCCTCGCTATCGAGACACCCACCCAGCCGTGACGCTGATCAGCTCCAGCCTCTCGCTCGGGCTCCACCAAGACCCCCCCGACCCCGGGATCAGCCCAGAGCGCTTCCAGGCCGAGGTCGCGGTCCTAGCGCCCGCCAGCGCCCCGCCTAAGGCGACCCTGAGCGCCCTGCGCTGGGACGGCCAGACTCGCTACGACGTCTTGGTAGTGGTCCTCGAGACAGGGGTCGCGCCCCTCATGGACCTCAGCCGGGAGGACCCGACCTGGCTCCCGACGCTGAGAGCCATGGCGGGGCGCAGCCTTCATGGCAGTCGCCACGTGGCGCCTTTTCCCGGGAGCACGAAGTCGATCTTCGCCCTCGTGACCAGTCGCTATCCCTTCCCGGACTATCGGAACTTCGTCCGGACTCGACCCGAGGCCCGGCTCGAGACCCTGGCCGAGCTCCTCGTCGAGGACGGATACCGCACCGGCTCCTACGCCTCGATAGAGGGCGACTACGACCGAATGGACACCTTCCTGGGGGCCCATGGCTACCAGGAGCTGGGCGATAAGGAGTCGCTGGGGCTGACCCCCCTCAGCAACCCGACCTTCAGCAGCGACCGCGAACTCTACGGGGCCTACCAGCGCTGGGTCTCGAGCTCAGAGGCCCCGAGCCTGTTCATGCTCCTCCCGAGCAACAGTCACTGGCCCTTCTATTTTCCAGAGGAGGACGCGCTCTTCCCCGGGCAAGAGCGCGTCGCCCGCTACAAGAACGCGCTCCAGCACCAAGACCGTCTCCTCGGCGAACACCTAGCTTGGCTCGAACGCGCAGGGCGTCTCGAGAGGACGATCGTAGTCGTGGTCGCTGATCACGGGAGCTACTTCGACTTGGCCGGAGGAGCCGGCGCCGAGAGCCCGGCAGGGCTCCTCGAGCACCACGTCCCCCTCCTGATCGATCACCCCGCACTGCGCGAGGGCGAGGGCGTCCGGCTGGAGGGAGCCACGGCTCACGTCGACCTCGCGCCGACGATTCTGGCCCTCGTGAGCAAGCGCCCCGCGCCGGTGTCGTGGCAAGGGCTCTCGCTCCTCGAGCCGCTTCCCCAGCGCTTGGTGTTCTTCTATCAGGACTTCGCCGAGGGTCGCCTGGCGGCCACCGACGGGTCCTGGCTCTACACTTGGAACCGAGCCACGGGCAGCAGGGATCAGGTCTCTTGGCCCGGCGGCCCCGCTCAGCCTGCCTCGACTGCAGCTCAGGGGCGCTTAGAGACCTTCTTCGCGCATCAGCTCGCCGAACTCCAGCGCTCGCGCTAGCCCGAACGATCACCGCCTGCGGGCGGCTAGCTCGTCTGCGCCAAAGCCTAGGCGGCGAACCGGCTAGTCGCTTGGAGGCCGGACTGCGGCCACGCTGGCCAAGAGCCGCTCGGGCGTGAAGGGCTTTTGGAGGAAGGCGGCCTGCCTGAGCCCCGGGTCCTTGAGTTCGGCCCCGGCGTAGCCGGAGACGAACACGGTCGGGATCGGACCGCGCAGCGCCTCGAGGGCGCGATAGAGGTCGGGCCCGCCGAGGCTGGGCATCACGACGTCGCTCACCAAGAGGTCGATTCGCTGAAGGTCTGCGTTGTCGAGGCCGAGGGCCTCTTCGCCGTCGCTCACGAGGAGGACCTCCCAGCCTGCCTCGCGCAAGAAGCGCCCCAAGAGGTCTCGAAGCCGGACGTCGTCTTCTGCGACGAGGGCCACGCCCTTCCAGTCCGAGCCCTGAGCCGCCTGGGGCGGCGCAGGGGTGGTAGCGGCTCCCGGCTGAGGGTCTGGGGGGAGGAGGACACGAAGGAGGGTCCCTTGGCCCGGTTCGCTCTCGACCTCGATCTCTCCGCCGTGCTGGCGGACCGCGCCGTAGACCGTCGCCAAGCCTAACCCCGTCCCGCGTTGACCTTTCGTGGTGTAGAAGGGCTCGAAGAGCTGCTCGCGACTCTCAACGGTCAGGCCGGGTCCCGTGTCCGAGACAGACAGCGCGACCCAGGTCTCACCCCCCTCGCGAGGGTGGGGACGGGTCTCGATCTGAATCCGCCCCGCGCCCTCAATCGCGTCGGCTGAGTTCCCGATCATGTTGAGCAAGACCTGGGGGAGGAGAGCGGGGTCGACGCACACCAGGGGCAGGTCGGGGGCCAGCTGGAGGTCGAGGCTGACGTCTGCGCGCAGGAGCCGGCGCAAGAGGGGGAGCAGCTCGCGGACTTCACGCGAGACGCTGACGGTCTCGGGCCGGAGGACCTGCCGGCGCCCGAAGCTCAGGAGTTGGCGGGTCAGTTCGCCGGCGTGGAGGGCTGCCTCGCGGGCCGTCTCCAGGTCCTCGCGCAGGTCGTCACTGAGGTCGGAGCGGGGGTGGAGGGCCAGGCTCAGGTTGCCGGTGATCACGGTCAGGAGGTTGTTGAAGTCGTGGGCCACGCCGCCTGCCAGCCTCCCGACCGCCTCGAGCTTGCTGCTGTGAATCAGGCGGTCTTGGAGCTCTTGGCGGTCGCGCTCTAGGTTGCGGCGCTCCACGACACCGGCGAAGAGGGCCGTTGAGCGTCGCAAGAGCTCGACCTCGACCTCGCTCCAGGCGCGGGTTCGGCCGACGGAGTCGAAGCCGAGGAAGCCGACCGGTTCGTCGCGGAGCACGATCAGGACGCAGAGGAGAGACTGGATCCCGCCGGATTCGAACACGCCGCGAGCGAGGGCCGCCTCCTCGCCGAGGTCAGCGACTCGCGGGACGTGGAGGACTTGGTCGGTGCTGAGGACGGACCAAAACCAGGGGAACTGGGTGATCGGGAGCGCGTCGAGCTCCTGGATCTGAGGAGGGACGCCCGGGCCACACCACTCGTTGGTGTTGGTCAGGGTCTGGGCGATGGCGTCGTAGGCGAAGAGGTAGCAGCGATCCGCGTCGGCGAACTCGGCCAGGCTCCCGAGGTGACCGTCAATGGCTTGGTCGAGGGTCTCCGAGGAGGGACCGATCAGCCGACGCGCGCCCTCGGCCAGGACGTCGCTGAACGCTTGGTGTCTCCGCAGCGCCGCTTCAAGCTGGGCGCGCTCGCTGATTTCGAGTGAAGGATCCGCCACGATTTCCCCGACTTCCACCGCTCCCACGAGCGGCCCGACGCATCGAGGGTAGCGAGGCGATCCGCCCGTGTCAGGCTGGTGCGCGCAGCCAGGAGTGAATGGAGCCTCGGCTTCCGCATTCCAGCGCTGCTATTCTCGCTTGGACTGGAGGGGCCCATGCGCGCTCGAGCGATCCTTTGCCTCGGACTCTTGCTCACTAGCCCTGCGATCGCGCAGGACGCGCTCCCCCAAGAGACCGTGGAGCGGCTCAAGGCGGGGACGGTGTTCCTCAAGACCTCCCGCGGGGGACGGATCCTGAGCGTCGGCTCAGGGTTCTTGGTCGGGCGCACAGAGACCCGGGGCCTCGTCGTCACCAACGCCCACGTCGTGGAGGACGCGCGGGCCGGGGCCCGCCTGAGCGCAGTCTTCCAGAGCGGAACCCAGGAGGAGTGGTCTTGTCAGGCTCGCGTTCTCTCGCGTGACGCGACCCATGACTTGGCCCTGGTCGAGGTTCGTGGACGACAACTGCCCAAGCCTCTTCCCCTCGTCAAGACGGACGCCGCGCGCGAGACCCTCCCGGTCTACGTGGTCGGCTACCCCCTGGGGGACGTGCTCTCCTCCGGTGCTCGGAACCCGAGTCCGACCCTCTCGCGAGCCTCCATCGCGAGCTTCCGCCAGACGCCGGCGGGGCGGGTGATTCAGCTCGACGGTGAGCTGAACCCGGGGAACTCCGGTGGTCCCATCGTGGACGCCAAGGGGACCCTCCTGGGAGTGGCCGTGGCCAAGATCGAGGGCACGAACATCAGCTTCGCGATCCCGATCGCGCAGGTCTCGGCCTTTCTCCGAGCGCGCCTCCTGGACCTGGCCCTCGAGCCAACGCCTAAGGGTCTCCGCGTCCGGGCTCGCCTCGTCGACCCCGCCGGACACGTCGCGCGAGTGGAGGTCCGCTTGGCCGAGGCCACAGGCTCAACGCCTACGACCCGGACTCCAATCTCTGGCCGGAGCGCTGTGTTCGTGGCTAACTCGGGCAACCTGAGCGCCGAGTTCGAGGTCCCAGAGGCAGCCCGCGCCTATTTCGTTCAGACCCGGGTCGTCCTCCAGGACGGGAGCGCCGAATACTCCGTCCCGGTCTCGCTCGCCATGAGCCAGGCCAGCAAGCCACAGAGCGCAGAGGGGGAGGAGCCGACGCGCGCACCTGCGCCCACCCCTGAGGCTGGGACCTCGGGTCCAGGGGGGATCACCGCCATCAACTTCCCGAACCTCGCCGAACAGATCGTCCCGGATCCGACCGGCGCTGGAATGTTCGTGATCCTCCGCGATCCCCAACAGCCCAACGCGCCGGCGACCTTGATCCTCTGGGACCTAGCGCGGGGTCAGCAGGTGGCCAAGATCGCCGTCCCCCTCGCCCCGACCGACATGGCGGTTCTCGACGGCAAGCTCGTCGTGGTCTGCAGCGACTCGCAGGTCGTGGTCGTGGTGGACCCCAAGACCCGCAAGATCGTTCAGGCGGGCGAGATCGCGGCCAAGCGCGGCAACAAGGACCTCCCGCCTCTAGAGCTCGCCGAGGCGACCTTGGGGGGCAAGGCGATCGTGCTGTGCAAGTCGCGCGCGGACGATAGGCGGCCCGTGATCGCGCTCTTCGATCTGGCGAGCGGCGAGACCGAGCTCCGCCCTGAGCGAGCGACCGAGCGCCTGACGGTCTCGGGCAAGCACTTGATCCTCCAAGACAACTTCGGCGGATCCCCGAGCGGGATCACGACCCTCTTTCCCCACAGCGAGCTCCTCGAAGCGCCGGCCCCCGCTCGTCGCCCGACGCGCGCACCCCGGGTGAACTGGAAAGCCCGCAGTGTGGGTCCCCTGATCCCGATCCCCGGCGGGGTGGCCTACTCGACCCTGGACGGCAAGACCCATGCCTACTCCCTCGAGACCTCGGCGGACCTCTGGTCGGCCACGGGGGTGATCTTCGCCAGGACACCTCGGGCCCTCTACCTCTCCAAGACCTCGACTCAGGCCGCGGCGGTCATTGACTGGCCGATCGCCGCCCTCGATCCACAGAGCGGGAGAGTCCTTTGGGAGCGGACCCTCCGTCTCCCCCAGGCCAACAGCCCACAGATCGAGCGCTCGGTTCTGACCCACTACATGCCGAACGTGATCGTCAACGCGCCCTGGAGCATGGGCGCCTGGGCCCAGAGCACCACGCCTTGGTCCCTCGGCGAGGCGGTGGTCGTGACCCAGGGCGGAGTCGATCGCCTCGTGTTTCCGATCTCCGAGTGGACCGTGACGGGCACCATAGGCACCCGCGGGGTCCGCTTTAGCGAGGCTCGGCGGGGCTGGTATTCCCTGGTCGTGAAGGCCATAGAGGCCCCGCGGGCCGACGCCAAGCCCCTCCCCACCACGCTCAAGACGGGAGAGAGCCTCTCCTACACCGTGCCTGGCAAGCCGGGCCCCGGTCAGCGCTTCGTCGTGATCCAAGGACCCGACGGGTTGGAGGTCGACCCCACCTCGGGGCTCTTGACCTGGACGCCGGGCATGGCGGGGTTGGGCAAGCACGCCGTCAAGATCGGCCTCGCGAGCGAGGGAGCAGAACCCAAGAGCGTCCTCGAGTTCGTGCTTCGGGTTCGCCCCTAGGGACGGCGCTTGCCGCCGGCGGCCGCGGAGTCAGCCTCGGCGAGCTCGGCTTCGAGCTCAGCCCGAATCGTCTTGAGGCGATAGATCCGCTCGGCGCGCATGCGCTCCTCGTCGAGGAAGGCTTGGTCGCTCGCGGCTCGTGCGTCGTCGCGGGCCTTCTGGGCGCGGTCGCGGGCGGCCGTGCGCCGGCTCATTTCGGCCTGGAACTCGGCGTTGATTTCGGCCTCGCGGGCGCGCCAGGCGCCCCAGTTGGGGTTCTCTTCCCAGCGCGGCTCGCCGACCTCCTCGCCGACCTTGACCTCGACGGGGATCCGATACTCGATTGGAGGGTGGGTCCCGCCGCAGGTCGAGATCACCGACTCCCACTTGAGGACCGCCGACTCGTTGGGGTAGACCATGCGCCGCTGGACGCCGCTGCCCTTGGCAACGTTGTTCTTGCCCCGCGCGGGAGGGACGACCTCGACCTTCTCAGCCGCGATCCCAAAGTGCGGACCCGCGGCGCCGACGCGGTAGCGGAGGAGGAACTCGCGCTCGAGGGCCCGGAGCCGACTGAGCTGGACGTCGCTCTGCTCGGCGGCTCGCTTGCGGGTTCCGGTCTTGCCCTTGAGGACGGCGATCGCGGTCTGAGCCTGCGCGGCGACGAAGGGATGTGGATCCTTGAGGAGGCGCGTGAGGGCCGGCACGACCCGCGCCTCGCCGAGGCGCTCGAGTGCGACCGCAGCGGCCCAGCGGACCGGGGCGTCGCGGTCCTGGAGGGACTTGGTCAGGACGGCCGCGTTGCGCTTGTCTCCGATCCGACCGAGGGCGACCAGCGCTCCGACTCGGCTGAAGAGGCGTCCCTTACGGACGATCTTGAGGAGCGCGGGGGTCGCCTTCTGGACCCGGAGCTTGCCGAGGGCCGTGGCTGCCTCGCGCTGGGTGGGGGCGCTCCCCTTCGTCAGGGCCCGCATCAGGAGGGGCGTGGACTGCTTGTCCCCTAGGTCTCCGAGGGTGTAGACCATGACCTGACCCACGCCCGGGAGGTGGTTGCCTTTGCGGAGGTGCTCGTCGAGGACCCGGCGGAAGGCAGGCAGCGCAGTCCGGGCTCGGATCTCGAGCAAGACCGTGGCGGCCACGGATTGGAGCGGCGAGTTCTTGGTCTCCGCGATCATGATCAGCTCGTCGATCGCGCTCTGGCGTCCGACCCAAGCCAGAGCGTCCACGAGGAGGAAGCGCTCGCCCGAGGGCGCCATGGTCTTGAGGTTGCGCTCAATGGCGTCGGCGGTCGCGACGCCGCCGGTCTTGCCGAGGGCGTTGGCGGCTTGGCCGCGAACCAGCGGGTTGGGGTCCTTGAGGCCCTCGACGAAGAGCTCGATCAGGCGACGATCCTTGAGATAGCCCATGGCCCGATAGGCCGCGCGACGCGTCTCAGCGTCGCGCGTGAGGCCGAGGGAGGCCTCAGCGGCGGGGCGCAGGCCAGCGTCCCCGACCATGCCGAGGGCGATCAGCGCCACGCGCCGGAGGAGCGGATCGACGCCAGCCAGCCGCGCCCGCTTCTGGCGCCGCTTGACTCGCCGCTTCTTGCGCTTGGCTCCGGGCGGGATCGGCTGGAGGGTCGCGACTGGGAGCTTGCCGCCGGCGAAGGCGCGCAGGAAGTCGCGCGAGGGCGCGTCGAGGAGGCGCGCTATGGCGATCAAAGCCGTCAGCCGATTCGGCAGCGGGAGGGCGGGATCGACGGCGGCCTGCTCCAGGACCCAGCGAGCCTTGGGGTCCTTGATCTCGCCGAGGGCCTCGGTGGCTGCTCGCAAGACCTCGTGCTTGACCTTGCGACCAGCGAGGAGTCCGACGAGAGGATCGACCGACTCGGGCGCGAGGGCCTCGAGGTTCCAGATCGCCTCGAAGCGATCTTGGACGCGTGGCTTGCTGAGGCTCGCGACCCAGAAGGCCGCTTGCTTCGCGCGCGCCTGGCGCTCGGCCGCTGCGCGCCGCGCCGCGCGGCGCTCCTCCTTCGTCATGTCCGCGAGGGCGGCGCTTGGCGTAAGGAGGAGGAGTAGTCCGGCGACGAGGATCAGAGGGTTCTTCATGCGTTCTCCCAAGTTGAAGAGCGCATGAGCAATCCCTGAGCCGATGGATCCCATGGACTTAGGCGGGGATCGACGTAAGGAACTCTTGACGTCCTTACGCAAGCGTCAGGGAGCTTGACGATCAAGCCGCCTAGTAGCCGAGGGCGGCCTTGATCTGAAGGAAAGCCCACCAGAGGAAGTAGAAGGTCGCGACGAGGATCGGTGCGCCGATGGACGCGGAGAGTCCGAGGTGGCCAGTCTTGACGAGGGCCGTCTTGAACGAGCGGGCGCCATTGGCTAGGCGTCCGTAGGCTTCGCCCAGGCGCCAGGCGGCGTGCTCGCGTGGGGGATTCGCGAGGAAGTGGAGGATCTCGCCGGTGTGGAGGTCTCCAACCACCATGTCGACCTGCTGCAGGTCACGAGCCTTG